>ENA-OBIO01000858-OBIO01000858.1-metagenomes-genome-assembly--contig:-NODE-858-length-13993-cov-2.91677_pt1 | contig 13993 bp, 6 predicted proteins | sample MGYA00153383_OBIO01 | MGnify analysis MGYA00153383 | reverse complement strand
TACAAATCGCGCAACAAAGGGTGATTAATATCGCTCAACTCTGCCAGCGTAATACTCGATGTAAAACCAAAAATTTGACCCAACAGCGGAATCAACGGATAGGCAATGAGTGTGAGGAAACCATTTAGAATCAACCAAATAAAAATTTTCCAATCAATACCCCGCAAATTAGGTGCCTCAATAAGCGATAATCCCAAATAACCCAACACATACACACTCGTCACAATAAAAATACTCTGAAAAAAATTGCGCCAATACCGCGTCTCAAAACGCGAAAAAGCGATCACCAAACCCGTCAATAATTGTAAAAAAATAAATTCATACGGCGTTGCTACAATCAGCCCAACAATTAAAACCGTCACCACGTGCGTGATGTACGCCATTGTCAGGGGAGAGCTATGCGCTTTGAGCCATGAGCTGCCATTCGCGAGCGGCGGCTCATGGCTCAAAGCTAATAGCTCATGGCTGCTCTCTGGCTCATGGCCTAGAAAATTCTTCACTAAAATCGGTGCAATACAAAAAGGCAATAAATGCACATCCAAAAACCCCGTACTTTTAATCGCTATCATTAAATACGTGTGCAAAACAATCAATCCATACAAAAAAATAAGCCACCGCACATCCTTGAAATACGCGGCATAAAAATACTTGAAATAAAAAAAATACAATACAAACACCAGCGACACTAAAAGCAAATATCCAATAAGTACCGTCACGTGCTGCCGAGAACTAATATATTCCGTTTCGTATTGCTCCTTGTACGACACCAATTTCTGATACACTTCAGGCGTAATCGTTGCGCCGCGTTGCACAATAACATCCCCCCGTCGCACCAATCCGCGCGCTGCCACAATTTTATCTACCTGCTGCTGTTTAAATTCCTTCGTTTTCTGGCTGTCAAATATTACGTTCGGCGATAAAAATTCTTTCAACGTTAAATATAAAAAAGCAGGCTCTTTAAATCGGCTTTGGGTGAGCGTATCTTTAATTTGTTCCAGCACTTTTTCAGACGTAGATATCGTTTCGAGGGATTCTTTTTCAACTTCATTACCCCTAATAATTTGCACCTTAAAGCCTTTAGCTATTAGCTGTGAGTTGTGAGCTTCCGCTCGCGCACTGGGCTCATTGCTCATAGCTAAAGGCTCAGAACTAATAATGCCGCGCAGTAGCAAGCGCTCTAAAAATTTTGAACCATAATTTTCATAAATTTCATTATTTTTAGCGACATCAGGAAAATCGTTTTTACTGCGTTTCAGTAATTCCTCGAAATTATTTTCAAATTGCTTTCGGCGCGTTTTTATATCTGTTAAATCAATTCTGTAAAAAGGCGCAATATCGTTTTCAACCTGTGCAAGTTCAGATTTTAATTCTTCTGCATTTTTTTTTATCGGGAAATCAACATTGGATATTAAATCATTGTAAAGCCACGTTTGACCTAACTCAAAAGGATACCTAAATTTAGCACTCACAGGAAAAACCAGCGCTAATAAAAAAACATAGAAGGCAGGCACTAAAAAGTGAAAATGGCGCGTTAAAAAATCGAGAATTTTAGAAAAAAGTCGCTGCATTTTTACTTGTGGAGTCAGTATTAAAAATTAAAAGCTAAACCTAAAGCTCATTTTATTTTTTAATTCTTAATTTTTAATTGAAAAAATCAAATTTAGTATTAATTTTGGAAAGAATTGTACACTATAATACATTTTAACATGAAAAATTTCATTTCTTCGGTTCTTGTTGTACTGTTTTGCGCGCATTTATCTGCCCAAAACTATTATTTAATTTACACGCAACCTGGCGTTGATAAGTTAGAATATCAATTCACGGCGCAAAACTCTTTGGTTTATTCTGCTTACAGATTCAAAGAAGATAAAAAGAATTTCTTTTTCGATACTGGATTAGAATCGCCAGAACAAATAACAAAAGTTCCAACAAGTTGGATTAATATTAATGCAGTTACCATAAATTCCAGTTTTGTGAATGACGTTAATGCGCATACGGTGAGGTTTCACATCTTAACGCCTTACGCTAACGGTTACGCGGCTAATACGGTTGGCTCTGCGCGTGTAATTGAAAATACTACTCAAGGAATGTATTTTAACGATGCAACGGCAGAATTTAATTTTGACCCAAATAAACCACCCGTTAGCGGTCAAGATATTTCCGTCCCCCGCGATTTATCCATCGCAAAAGCGGCAGTTTTTTTAACCGATCAGACGACCGCGTGTAATTCTAAAGCGTACGCATTCAAAAGTGTGCCATTGCAAACGTGCGTTTCAGAATTTAATGCTTTGGTTCATCCGCAATGGGGAATTTTGAGAGAAACGAATGGAAATGGTGAAAATAAAAATTTTGAATTGGTTAGAATAAATGGCTCAGAGGTTTGCCCATATATTAATGGTCAAACAAAAAATGCAATAGCCTATTTAAAAGAAATGCCTGTAACTTATGAAACGCCATCTGTTCCTAAAGAATATTCCGTAGAAGTAGTTAGAGGTAAGTCAACTGCTGATACAAATTTTCCTAAAGAATTTGCTCCCAATAATTCTGATATCACCCAAAGCGATAATTTTGGCGCCACTGATCCATGCGATATGGTGGCTGCTCCGAACGAATATATTGTAAAACAAGGCGATAATTTAAACAGTATTGCCCGCGCCAATAATTTAACCGTTAATGGATTGAAGGCATTGAACAAGATGTCTTCCGATATAATTTTTGCGTGTACAAAATTAATTGTGGTTGATTATAATTCTGCACCAACACCAACCGCTCAAACTAATGCTTATGTAACATCTGTACCGAGTGAATACAATGTAGAAGTTGTTAAGAAAAATAATTATAACGATTTGAATGTTGAGCCGCAATCTTTACGCGTTGACAATGCGCCATGCAATCTTCAAGTTATTGAAGGCGAACATTTGGTACGCGATGGTGAAACGCTTGCACAAATTGCAGAGTTATATAACACGAACGTAAATGCAATTGTTGAATTAAATAATTTGAACGAAAGCGACATTGCACCCTGCACCATTTTAAAAATTCCAGAGCCAAATTTAATTTATGCGCCTGTGCCAATATCTGATGCTGTTTTACCAACAAATTATAACGTTCAAGTCGTCAAGAGAAAAAATGTTGACGATAATAATGGTTTATACATGAATACTGTAACGACTAAAGCACCAAAAGTTGTTTGTAATGTTTCAGCAAAGTCGAATGAGTATGTCGTTCAATCGGGTGATAATATTTTTTCTATTGCACGTAAATATGGTATTCCTGCGCACCACATTATGGCTTTAAATAAATTGAAATCAAATACAATTCGCCCTTGCGAAGTTTTAAAAATAGCTGCTGATGCAAAGCCGGAAAAAGTTGTAATAAAAAGCGTAAAGAAAAAATCAAAACCCATAGTAACTTCAAAAGGTGTAAAAAAAACTACGCCTAAAAGTGTTGAAAATGTCGCTGTTTCCCCTAATTTAATTATTAGAAAAGGTACAGGCATTTATGTCGTCAGAAAAGGAGAAACTGTCAAAGAATTGTGTCTGCGCAATAATATCAGCGATTTAGAATTTAGACGGATTAATAACTTGAGTGCAACGGAAGAACCTTTAGCAGGTCAAGTTGTGAAAACAGAATTATGTAATTGTTCAGCAGATATCGGACCTGTGCCTTTAGCTTACAATGTAAAATCTGTAAAAGTTAGACCGCTTACCACTCCAATTGAAAGTGTATTGGATTCAACTTCAGTAAGTTTAAATTCTGTACCCGTTCAAGATAGAAAATACCACGTTGTTGAAGAGCATGAAACGCTGTATTCTATCTCGAAAAAATATTCGACCAGTGTTCAGAAACTTAAAGACCTCAATAACTTAACAGATTCCGATATTATTTCGCCGAAACAAGTTTTAGTGCTCCAATGAAAATTGAAAATAAATCTGTTTGGTTTACGGTTTGCGTGGCAGCTTTAGGCTATTTTGTAGATATTTATGACATTCAAGTTTTTCGCGTTGTCGGTATAGAAAGTTTGCGCGATGGTTTAAAAATACCTGCTGCACAAATTCCGCATTACTTCAACGACGTTTTGTTTAATGTGCAAATGGCAGGCATGCTAATTGGAGGTTTACTATTCGGCATTTTAGGCGATAAATTAGGTCGCAAATCTATTTTGTTCAGTTCCATACTTTTGTATTCGCTCGCCAACATCGCTAATGCTTTTGTAACTAATATTGAACTCTATGTCATTTTTCGTTTTGTTGCAGGGTTTGGTTTAGCGGGTGAAATTGGCGCCGCTATTACACTCACGACAGAAATTATGAGTAAGACCCAACGTGGCTACGGGACAATGGTTATTGTAGCGATGGGTGCGCTCGGTGCAGTGTTTGCCGTTTTCATCAATAGAAATAGTAGCGGTCTGGTTTCAATTATTGGTTTACAACCATGGCAATGCGTTTATATCGTCGGTGGTATTCTCGGTTTATTGCTTTTACTTTTACGCTATCAAACATTTGAATCTGGAATGTTCGATTCTGTAAAAAAAGATGATTCAATCGTTAAGGGCGATTTTCTTTCGCTTTTCAGAGATAAACAAAAACTTTTTAAGTACGTCTGTTGCATATTTATTGGCTTACCAATTTGGTTCGTCATCGGCGTTTTAATTGGCAGATGCCCTGAAATTGCAAAAACGAACGGCGTTACAGGAATCGTGGAATTACCCTTAGCAACTATGTATTGCTATCTCGGACTTTCTTTTGGCGATTTAATAAGTGGTTGGTTAAGTCAAATTTTTAAAAATAGAATTAAAGTAACGGCGGCATTTATTGTTGCATCCTCTACATCTTCGTTGGTTTTTCTTTTCCTAAAAAACGAATCAGTGACGCTTTTCTATTTTTTATGTTTTTTAGGCGGCGCGCTCACAGGTTTTTGGGCATTGTTTGTAACCATTGCTGCCGAACAATTTGGCACAAACATTCGCGCAACCGTTGCTATTACTGCGCCAAATTTTGTGCGTGGTTTTGTCATACCGATTACACTTTCCGTTTCAACTTTAACTTTTTCTTTTGGTATCATTAATGCTGCACTTTGGGTTGGTATTGTTTGTATGTCGTTGGCATTTTTTTCTACACTTTTTTTAAAAGAAACCTTCGGCAAAGATCTAAACTATATTGAAACCCAATAATTAAACCGAAGTACAATTGAACTTTAAATAAGAATTAGGCGTTTAAACATAAACATAATTTTATGGCAGTAGTTGATGAACATATTTCAATTTCGACGGAACAATTAGAACTCATTACTAATTGCGCGAAAGATTTTGCCGAAACGCAAATTCGACCACACTTTATGGAATGGGATGAATCGCAATTTTTTCCCGTTGATCTAATGCACAAATTAGGTGAACTCGGTTTTTTGGGTGTTTTTATTCCCGAAGAATTTGGTGGATCGGGTTTGGAATACCACGCGTATTCAAATATTATTCAAGAAATTGCAAAAGTTTGTGGCTCAATTGGTTTAAGCGTTGCAGCGCATAACTCGCTCTGCACTAATCATATTTTCACATTTGGCAACTACGAACAAAAAATGCGTTGGTTACCCAAATTAGCAAGTGGTCAACACATTGGTGCTTGGGGATTAACGGAAGCGAACACAGGTTCGGATGCGATGCGAATGAAGACGACTGCAAAAAAAGATGGCGATTATTATATTATTAATGGCACAAAAAACTGGATTACACACGGTAAGTCGGGAGATGTTGCCGTAGTTTTAGTTCGGACAGGTGACTTATTAGATTCGCACGGAATTACTGCATTTGTCATCGAGCGTGGCACACCAGGTTTCGGTGCAGGAAAAAAAGAAAATAAACTCGGCATGCGCGCCAGCGAAACAGCAGAACTTATTTTCGATAATTGTCGCGTTCATAAAGATAATATTTTAGGTAAAGTCGGCGACGGATTTGTTCAAGCGATGAAAATTTTAGATGGAGGCAGAATTTCGATTGCTGCACTCAGCCTCGGAATTGCAAAAGGTGCTTACGAAGCGAGCGTTACCTATTCTAAACAACGCGAACAATTTGGAAAACCCATTTCAGAATTTCAAGCCATTGGTTTTAAGTTAGCAGACATGCGCACGCGCATTGAAGCAGCTGAAGCACTCGTAAATTTAGCCATTGATTTAAAACAATCTGGCAAAAAATTTACGAAAGAAGCGGCGATGGGAAAATATTATGCTTCTGAAGTTTCGGTGTATTGCGCCACCGAAAGTGTACAAATATTTGGTGGTTACGGTTACACGAAAGATTTTCCCGCCGAAAAATATTACCGCGATTCAAAACTTTGCACCATTGGCGAAGGAACTTCTGAAATTCAAAAATTAGTTATTGCAAGAGAGCTATTAAAATAGTTTAAGAAACTATATTAATCATTCTGTTCGGAACGATAATTAATTTTTTAATTTCTGTGCCTTCTGTCCATTTCTTAACTACTTCCAAATCGCGTACCATTTTGTCTAATTCAGGTTGCGAGATTGATTTCGATACCGTTAATTCACCGCGTTTTTTGCCATTAATCGAAATAGGATATAAAACAGTTTCACTTTCTAAATACGCAGGATTGAAAATTGGAAATTGAGCGTTTAGGACTGAGTCCGAATGTCCAAAAGTTTCCCACAATTCTTCGCATAAAAATGGCGCAAAAGGCGCAAGCATAATGACAAACGGTTCGAGAATTGTGCGCTTATGACATTTTAAATCTTTCAAACCATTTACGCACACCATGAAAGATGAAATGCACGTATTGAATCCAAAACTTTCAATATCTTCCGTTACTTTTTTAATGCAAGTGTGAAGTATTTTTAATTCTTCGGGTGTTGGGCTATCAGGAGTCAGGAGTGAGGTGTTATGTATCAATTCGTTGTTTATCTGTTCCCTTATACCTGTTCCTTGTTCCTTAAAAAACAAACTCCACACTTTGCGAATAAAACCTTGCACACCACTAATACCAGTTGTTGACCAAGGTTTCGATTGTTCAATCGGACCTAAAAACATTTCGTACATTCTGAAACAATCGGCGCCATATTTTTCGACAACATCATCCGGATTAACGACATTGTATTTTGATTTTGACATTTTTTCTACCTCGTGTCGCAATACTACATATCTTTCACCCGATTTATCTTCCTTCCAATCAATATCATTTAAAGAGACTCCTTCAAAACGATTATCAACCAAAATAACTTTTTCATATTGCTTCAGGAAAAGTCTATCACTCTCATCCGCAAATTCAATCGGCACACGCAGACTTCTTTTGGTTGACGGTTGAGCGTTGACAGTTGAAAGATGTTTAACGCTGCTGTCCACTAAATCTAAAAAAAGACTGCGCCCTTGAATCATACCTTGATTCACGAGTTTTTTAGCATATTCTTTTTGCGGCACTAAACCCAAATCAAACAAAAAATGATTCCAAAAACGACTGTACAGCAAATGACCGACGGCGTGCTCTGTTCCGCCGACGTATAAATCTAAATTTTGCCAGTAGTCAATTTTTTCTTTCGCCGCAAATGCTGCGTCGTTATGCGGATCCATATAGCGATACCAATACCAACTCGAACCTGCCCAACCTGGCATTGTGGAGTGTTCGTAATCGTAAGTAGCTGACAATTGACGGTTGACAGTTGACAGTTGTTTATCGCTGCTGTCAACTGTCAACTGACAACCATCAACTAAACGATACTTCCAATTTTCCGCCCTTGCCAACGGCGGTTCGCCTGTTTCGGTAGGCAAATATTTATCAACAGCAGGTAAAATTAAAGGCAATTCCGATTCTTTGATGAGATGCGGCACACCATCTTTCCAATAAACTGGTAAAGGTTCTCCCCAATACCGCTGACGCGAAAAAACGGCGTTGCGCAAACGAAAAAGCGTTTTTTGTTTTCCTAACCCGTGCGTTTCTAGCCAAGTGATAATCACTTGGGTTGCCGCTTCAAATTCTAAACCATTGGCAAAACCCGAATTAATATACTTACCAACTTTTGTTTTATCGGCTGCAACATCTACATTTTGTTGTGCGTCGGTTACGTTTACAATGGGTAAATTAAAATGTTTTGCAAAATTCCAATCGCGTTGATCGCCCGAAGGCACTGCCATTACTGCGCCCGTTCCGTAACCCGCTAAAACGTAATCAGCGATATAAATTGGTATTCTTTCTTTCGAAATCGGATTTAAGCAATACGCACCTGTGAATGCACCTGATACCTTTTTCACTTCTGACTGTCTTTCAACTTCTGACCGCGACTTCGCATAGTTCTGATAATTTTCAATTTCAGTTTTTTGTTCAGCCGTCGTTAAAGATTCAACCAAAGGGTGTTCTGGCGCAAGCACCATAAAAGTTACGCCAAAAATTGTATCAACGCGCGTAGTGAAAACCTCAATTGAGCTTTGAGCTTTGAGCTTTGAGTTTTGAGCTTCCAACGGAAAGAACACTTGCGCGCCTTGCGATTTTCCAATCCAATTGCGCTGCTGCTCTTTCAACGACGCACTCCAATCAATATCATCGAGACCAGAAATTAATCTATCGGCATACGCAGTAATACGCATACTCCATTGCTTCATCAGTTTTTTTTCGACAGGATAACCACCGCGCTCAGAAACGCCGTCTTTAACTTCGTCGTTACTCAACACAGTGCCAAGTTTTGCGCACCAATTGACAAAACTTTCTTCTGGAAAAGTCAATCTATATTTCAATAAAAAAAGTAATTGTGCGCGCTCATCCATACCATTCCAATCTTTTGCAGAAATTGTGGGTGTGTCGTCATCGCAAGAAGCGTTTATATTTATATTACCTTCAACACTTAATATTTTTTTGAGGTGTTCAATCGGTAAGGCTTTATTTTCCGTGAAACTGTAATACGAATTGAACAATTGCATGAAAATCCACTGCGTCCATTTATAAAAATCTGGATTGCTTGTGCGCACTTCGCGTCGCCAATCGAAACTAAAACCTATATTATCAAGTTGTTCGCGATAGCGCGCGATATTTTTTTCAGTAGAAATTTCGGGATGAATACCTGTGTTAATAGCATATTGTTCGGCAGGCAGACCGAATGAATCGTAACCCATCGGATTGAGAACATTAAAACCTTTTAAACGTTTGTAGCGTGCAAAAATATCGGACGCAATATAACCCAACGGATGCCCAACGTGCAAACCCGCACCAGACGGATACGGAAACATATTGAGTATGTAATATTTTGGTTTTGTGAGGTCAATTTCTACATTGTATGTACCGCGCTCTGCCCAAATCTTTTTCCATTTGGCTTCAATATTAGCGTGCGAAAATTCCATAAATTTCTTTTTTCAGTCGAATGAGGCGCAAAAATACACAATTACGAATTACAAAGCGTAAGATTTCCTTTAATTACGAATGACGGTTTATTTTTTCCTCTTTGGAACTCATTTAGCGGAATGAACTATAATTTTAAAATCATCAAAGTAAGACGTTTCTTTACTTTCTACGTAAGTCTTGACCACTAAGTTTTCCATCTTTTTATCTATCACAAAAGTAAGTTTTAGTTTTCCCCAACCATTTGCATCGGTTTCTGCAAACTTATTTGCTGAAACGTGAAAATTATTATATTCATTCAGTGCAATCCAAAGCGATGCGCCAGTGCCATACGTCCAAACTTCTGAAGTGATAGTATCGCCAGCAACGCAATTGTACAATCTAAAAATAACGCCACGCGATTTTATGGTATCGAGCTTGCAAGCATATTTACCAGATCGCGATTTATTGTCAGAAATTTTATTCGTGCGCGTTGCAAGAACATCCTCGTGATTAGTTTTGCAACAAACTTCTCCGCTGTAAGCGTCAAGAAATGAATTTTCGAAATCGCAGGTAATCTCAGCATATTTTTTAGGTATAAAAAAATAACGATTGTATAAACATTTAGCCGATGAGGCTAACAGTAACACGCTTGCCGACAATGAAAAAAAAAGTAGCAATCGCTGATTTAAATATGTTGGAATTAATCCTAAAAAAATAAGTGGCATAACGATAATAAAATATCTGCCTTGCATACCGTAACTATGACTTCCTCCAACGGGCACCCACGAGAGATATTGCGAAAGGCAAATTAAATAAAAAACAATACTGCCCATCAAAAGCATTATGACGCGTTGCCATAATTTTATTTTTAATCGTGCACTCGAATTATCGAAGAGTAGAATAAAAAACAAACATAAATAACCTAAATAAATAAGTGATTCTGGAATTCTTACATCTAACCAACCTAAAGTCCCGATGTAAGAATCTTGTAAAGGCAAATAAATTTGTGCAACACCATCGTAAACAGCGTCAAATAATTTTTGGGGATGCGATTTTAAAAAAGCAATTTGCGCTTTCATGTCAACGCCATTCGGAATTTCCGAAGCTCCAACATATTTAGGATTATAATTATCGTGCGAAATAGTTATAATTGAAGCATATCGAGAGAGTATAAGGCAAAGCGCAAAAGGCAAAAGGCAAAAGGCAAACCGTGAGAAAGCAAATCGCTTGAACTTTAAATTTAGAAAATTAATGGTCTGAAATCTCTCGCGTGGAATTAAAAAAATCAGACAAACCATGGGCGTGTAAACATATTTTGCAGAAGCAAAAAGTAGTGCAAGAACTAATAGATACGATAAATTTTTAGCGCTCATTTTTCTTTCGCTGAATGCAAAACTAAACACGTTGCCAATCCATAAAAGTCCTAAAATATTTGTCACAACGTCGGCACTGACAGACATATTTATGAACACACTCATTGGGAGAAGTGCGCAGATAGTAAAAAACCATTTGAAAACTGGTAATAATTTTATAGTTCGATAAACAACCATTAACCACACACACAGCATCATTAATCTTGTCAGCATCAGCAACATCACAGGTCGGAATCCTAAGGATTTAAAAACAAAAATAAAGAAGACTTGCGGTAAATATGAAATAGGCGAATAGAGTGCGGTGTTTGGATAATCTACAAATTCAGGCGTTGCATCCACTAACTTCATACGAAGTTGTTCCGAAACATTTTTGAAACTCGTTCTCAAATAAGGCTCAAAGCGGATATCGAAATTTTTATTTGCCGCTTCAATCAGCGATTTTGGCATATAACCACCGAGCCGATTATCTTTTTTTGTGGGCGAGAAGTTTCCGTTTGCGATGTCGTAAGCGCGATAAAAATGATTAACCTCATCAGGTGTTTGAAACGGCGGTGTGAGAATCAAAAATGTTAGTCCGAAAAAAAATCCCACAATCAGGAAAAAGGATTGAGGTTTAGTGAATAAGGAATAGGCAACAGAGAATAGGAAAAAAAGAAAAGAGGAAAAGGAATATTTTTTTAAACCCTTCTGCCCTACTCCATTCTTTGTTTTCCTTATTTCTTTTTTCATTTTACTTTTTCCTTATTCCCTATTCTTTATTCCTTATTCCCTGATGAATCGTAAACTTAAAATCATCGAAATAACAGAGTTGCTGGCTTTCAACGAAAATATTGATTGCCCGATGATCCATTTGTTTAGTTATCGGTAAAGTCAATACTAATTTTTCCCAACCTTTAACATCTGTTTCGGCAGGGTTATTTTGCATTAAAAAAGTTTTAGTATCATTCGACGTTACCCAAAGTCTTCCATCTTTACCTAAACGCCAAACTTCAGCCGTTAAAGTATCGCCTTCATTTAAATTAAACAAGCGAAACGTTGCGCCGTACTGATTTTCTTTATTTGTTTTAGAAGAGCGATAACCCGATCGCGCTTTTTCCGTCGAAACTGAAATACCATTGGTAGCAATAATATTAGGCTTATCGGTTACAAAACATAAATCCGTTAAAATACTGTCGTAGTAAATGTACTCAGCATCGCAATTAATTTCTGAATATTTGGGTGGAAAGTAATAATACCGAACGTACAAACACTTGACAGAGACGAGTAAAATTAAAATACTCGCACCAATCGAAAAATTGAGCAACAACTTTTGATTAACTGGCATAAATACTAAACCCAAAAAAACAAGTGGTAAAACCGTAATGAAATATCTACCTTGTGTGCCATACGTATATTCATTTCCAACTGGCACCCATGAGAGATATTGAGACAAATAAATAAGGTACATCACCAAAATACCCGTAAAGAACATCACTGCCCGTTGCCAATATTTAATTTTCGATCGTGCTTTCGCATTTTCGTAAAGCAGGCTAAAGAATAAAAGCAAATAACCTAAATAAACAATCGTTTCAGGAATTTTAACATCTAACCACCCAAGCATTCCGATATAAGAATCTTGAACGAGATCGTACGTTTTAAAATATCCTTCATACACTACATCATACAATTTTATCGGTTTTGCTTTTAAATACGCGATTTGTTTATTAATATCAACACCAGGCGGCAGTTCTGCATTTCCAACATACGTCTGATTGTAAGCTGCGTATGGAATATTTATTTTTGAAGCGTAATTGGAACCTGCTAAAGCGAATAAAAATGGAATGATGATGATTAATCCGACGAGTTGATATTTTTTGAAAAACCTTAATTCTGGAATTTTTTTTAATGGAATGATTAGAACCAAAAGAACAAGCGGCGTGTAAACATATTTAGCACAAGCCAAACAAATTGCGATAAATAAAAGAACGAACACATCTTTTCTATAAAGTTTATTCTCTCCGAAGGCGCATTTAAAAATATTTCCAATCCATAAAAAACCTAAAATATTAGTAACTACGTCGGCACTGACTGACATATTTTCGAATGAACTCATCGGTAACAAAGCCGAGAAAACAAAAAACCATTTAAATATCGGCAATATTTTTATCACTCTGAAAACGACAAACAACCACAGCGCAAGCATCATTAATCGAGAGAGCATTAAAATAGCGATGGGTCGAAAACCCAAAAATTTAAAAATTGCTATTGATACTGCTTGCGGAAAATATGAAATCGGAAAATAGAGTGCGGTATTTGGAAAATCAACAAACTCAGGTGTTTTGTCAACTAATTTGCGGCGCAGTTGTTCAGATGTTTTGCTAAATGAAGTGCGGGAAAAGTAATCGAACTTGATATTTGAATTTAAATTTACGGCTTCAATGAGTGATTTCGGCATATATCCACCGAGACGATTATTTTCTTTTGTCGGGAACAAATGACCGTTTGCAATATGCCAAGCGCGATAGAAATGATTGACTTCATCAGGCACTTGAAATGGTGGCGTAAGAACTAAAAAACTTAATCCAAAAATTAATCCAACAACTAAAAAAAAGTTTTGTGGTTTAAACATTCATAAAATTCTTTTCGAGAATAAGGTGCGAATGTAAAGAATTTAATCACAAACTGTTTTACTTTTACATACAATTTTAACTTACAAATACAATGGCGACGGCAACAGAAAATTTGACACAAACTTTTAAGTTTAAACAATTCGAGATTCAGCAAGATAAGTGCGCGATGAAAGTCGGAACGGATGGCGTTTTATTAGGAGCATGGACGGATGTTCAGAATGCAAATTCTGCGCTGGATATTGGTGCAGGGACAGGTGTCATTGCGCTCATGTTGGCACAAAGACTTTTGGGAAATGATAGTTTTTCGCACGCCGTTGAGATTGATGAAGACGCTTACACTCAATGCGTAGAAAATTTTAAAGCCTCTCCGTTTGCAACTAAAACATATTGCTTTTTGGATTCGATTCAAAATTTTGCAAAAACGGTTGAAAATCGTTACGACATTATCGTTTCAAATCCACCATTTTTTTCTGGTGGGACTTTTTCAAGCACCGAAAATAAAACAGCTGTCCGCCACACGGTAAAATTACCGCATGGTGATTTATTGCACGCAACAAAATCATTGCTTAATCCGAACGGAAAATTTTGTGTCATCCTACCTTTCATTGAAGGTTTGCGCTTCATAGAAGTGGCGACTACTTATGGTTTTTATTTAACCAAACGAACTGACGTTTTACCAAAAGCAGAAAAAAGTGTCGAA
>ENA-OBIO01000857-OBIO01000857.1-metagenomes-genome-assembly--contig:-NODE-857-length-14019-cov-3.30987_pt1 | contig 14019 bp, 9 predicted proteins | sample MGYA00153383_OBIO01 | MGnify analysis MGYA00153383 | reverse complement strand
CCAACAATACAGTGGGTAAGTAATTAATTTTTCAGCTTCATCATAAATATGTTTTTCGACTTCTGACGGGAACGCTGTTTCAACGGCATTGTGATTGAGGTTGAGTGCAAACAAACTTTGCAATTCAAACATTTGCAAAGCGAGAAAAAATAAAAGTAAAATAATTTTTAAATAATTTTTAATCGGCAAGTTCACGAAAACTTCAAAAATTCCGATCATTATTAAATAATAGGGCACCCAAATAAATCGCCCGCTGCCTCTAAAACTGTTGCAAAAAATACCGAGCGCAGTATAATCTTTCACAGGAATTTCGAGTAGTACTTTGCTATTAAAAGTGATATTCTTACTTAAAGCAAAAATAAAAATGAGTAGGCTTACAAAAACTATGGATGAAAACTTAAAAGCATAGCGTTTGCGAACAGACTTCATAAAAATTAAACTCGCTACTGAAATTCCAGCCAGCAGTAAAACACCAATGCCTAAATAACCAAAACCTTCATACTGATCGCTAAACGCTAAAGGTTGAGTTTTAATAAACTTTGAACTGTTTAATGGATTCCAAAAGGTATTTAAGTTGGCAGAGTACTTACCAAAACCATCGTTTTGCTGCGCCGTTACAGGCAAAATAAAATCGCCGACACTATCCAGAACAAAAAACACACCAATTAAAAGTATCGCCAGAAAAGCAGTGAAACCTCCAAAATTTATTTTTCGTGAGATTAAATTTTGCAATCCGCCCGCAAAAGCAATCCCTAACACCATGAGTAATAAATATTGCTGAACGGCTGCGGTAATGAGGCATAAAACAATCAGTGCTATTAAATTTTTTCGTGGCGATTTGTTTGTATTGAAGTAATAGTAAAGTCCGATTAGAATAAGAAAATGCGCGTTCATGTCAATATGTCCCCAACGAAATAAAAGCGTGGGTGCTACGACAAAAAAAAGCGCGCCGACAATCGGGATGATATCAAAATTATTATTTTTAACAATATCTTTTGGGAGCTTGTCCACCCATAAATTTAAAATTTTATAAGCGTACAAACCTTGCAAAACATAGCACAGCGCAAACCACCAACCCAAATGCTGAAAATTAATAGGGAAAATATTATAGATGAGTTTCAACGGAATGGATAAAATAGGAATTGAGCCCGTCATTCCAACGCCGATAACGGTTGGATAATCGTAACCGACGGAAGTGATTGGAAAAGTCCAAGGACTGTGCAAAAAATAATACCACAGATTTATTTCATTTCCAAAATCAGAACCCAAATTTTTAATCCAATTGGTTTCAAAAATATTGAGTGGTTTAATACCAAAACGCAAAATAAAAACCGCGAAAGAGAGTATCGCTACAATCAGTGGGTTTGTGTTTCTTCTGAAAAAATGAAATAACTTGAATTGCATCTGAATTTTAGAAAATAAAATAACCCATAAAATTACAACAAATGCACTAAAGCAAATTAAAAATCAAGTTGAAGATTTCTATTTTATTTTGTCTCACTTGCTTTTTTACAAAATTTTTCTAAACTAAAAACTGTATTTTTAATTTATTTATTTTACGCACATGAAGTAGTTTTTTTCCAAAATTACTAAAGCTTAAGAAAATAGAAGAAATAATTGAGGTTATTTTTTTCAAGCATTAAAATAGAATTTTTTTAAGACCGTCATAAAAAATTAAAAATCAATGAATTATTATTTTATCTTTTAAGAAAAATAATTTTAAGCCCCATACTTTATTTCAATGTGCAAATAAAAAAAAATTAAAAAAAAATTATTTTTTTTCAAGGTAAACAACCAGATTATTTCGACTAAAAATAAGTTAGTGGAAATTACCATTCCTTAGTGTAACTTTGCTAACTGGAAACAATAAACATTAAAACTTATAATTACAAATACTATCGACAAAATGCACAAATTTCCAAGACTCTTCTTCTCTGAACGATTACGCTTTCACGAACAATCGCATTATGAGGTTTTTATAAACTTCAAAAATTAATTTCGGCAAATACTATATTGTATATTTAGCAACACACTTTTTTAATCAAAACTATTTATCATGAGAAAGGTTTTTACACTTTTTTTAGCTATATTCATCACGGCACTTTCGTCGGTGAATATATCAGCGCAGACGTGTGGCACAGCCACCCGAACAGCCCAAGATTGCAAAGCAGGCACAGTAGATGCTGTGGGTTGGGCAATGCAACAGTTTTTTAACGATGGCTCAACAGCTGGTTGGAATTTTGAACCAGGTGCTGTTTTTCAAGAAAATGCAGATGGCACTGCAAACTTAACAGGCATAATTACACAGTATGGTTCAAGCCCAAAACGCAGCTTTAATGTAGTCGTAAATTTTACAGGTAAATCAAAATTAACAACAGGCACACCAGAAACCAACAATTTATGCCCAGTAATAGCAACAAGTGCATGGCAGTATTACACACTGTCATCCGGTTCATTAACAGGCGTTAGTGGCACAATGTGTGAAGGCGCAAAACTGACTCTATCGCAACACATGATGCCTTCACAATATGGTATCGGTGCAGCTAATCAATGTTCTGAGCAAACTAATTTAGGATTAACGGGTTGGTTTGAATACCAAATTATTAGTCAACCATCGAATGGTTGGTTATTAATAAATTCTTATCCAGGAAATCCAGTTATTGGTCAAGCTGATATTTGCATTCGTTTGAGCGGTACACCAACAAGTTGTGGTGGCGGCTCAAGTCCACCAATCGCTAATCCTGACGTGGCTTCAACACCACAAAATACACCTGTTACGATTGCTTCGTTGAACAATGACATTTTAAATGGTGGAACTGGTGCAGTATTGACATTGGTTTCAAATCCAAGCTATGGAACAGTGCAAATAGTAAACGGACAATTCGTTTACACTCCAAACCCAGGTTTCAGTGGCACGGATGTGTTTACTTATAAAATTGTTGCTTCTAACGGCACCTCGAACACAACAACTGTTTCAGTAACGGTTACTAAAACAGTTAATCTATGTGACAATGATATAATACCACCCGTTTTTGCAAACTGCCCAAGTAATATAAGTTTAACAACAACAAGCTATTGTGCAATCGCATCATGGACTGCACCAACGGCAACTGATAATTGTTCAATACCAACTGTTATACAAACAGCAGGTGGCTCAAACGGTTCATGTTTTAGTGTTGGTACAACGATAGTAACTTATACTGCAACCGATGCAAAAGGAAATAAAGCGACTTGTTCGTTTACAGTAACTGTTATTAATAATTGCCCTCAACCACCAACGCCTTATGGCTTTACTTTTATTGGACGTTATGGTAATAATTATTATTACAGACTTAATGGCGGAGAGGAATCTTATTATAAAGGTAAAGAAGATGCTAAAAAGGCTGGTGGATATTTAGCTTGCCCGAAAGAGTCTAAGGAGAAAGAGTACGTTAGAGGTATTTGTGGAACAAATAATTATTGGCTCGATATGGAGCGTGAAGGCAGTTCTGATAAATGGAAATGTACTGACGGTAGTTATGCTTCTTATTACAATTGGTCAAACGACGATAATAGAAACTATGACTATTCAAAAAAACACGCAAAAGGATACAACGATGGTTATTACCGCAGTTGTAAAGACGAGGAATATGGCTCAGTAATTATCGTAATTCCATGCGGTGGCATTCCACTACCTCCTGTACCAGTTTGTAATGCTAATTTCGATCAGAATAAATATTACAAAATTGTAAATAAAAAATCTGGAAAGTGTTTGGATGTTGAAGGTGGAAGAAAAGATAAATATGCTGCGGTTGAGCAATACGATTATTTTGGCGGAGATAACCAAAAGTGGTATATCATTCCAACAAGCGATGGTTACTGCAAAATGTACGCTAAACACTCAAATAAAATTCTTTCATGTAGTTACTCTTGGAACGGATCTCAGCTTTATCAGGACGAAGATAAAAAAGATAATGATAAAGACAATTCACACGGCGAAAAAGAATGGAAAATTGAGTGCGATAAAGACGGCTATAAAATTACTCACCGTATGAGCGGTCGTTCATGCCATGAAGGAAATGGAATTTACAACGGTTCACACTGCCAACTGTGGGATTGGAATTCTGGCGACGAAGAGCGATATGACTTAGTTGATGTTACGAACGATCAACAACAAGGTCAGCATTTCCAAAACACGAAAGTACTTTCAATCTCTGCTACTGTAGAAGCTAACAAAACGCGTTTAGAGTGGTTGAACAACACAGGTGCTACAAACGATTTCTTCCAAGTTGAAAAATTAAACGCTACAACGGGTAATTTTGAAGCTATTGCAAATGTGCCTTCTTTGAAGACAACTGTAATGGAAAGCTATGTATCATTTGATGTTAAGCCGACTGAAGGTGATAACTTCTATCGTATCAATGCTATCTCTTTAGACGGTTCAAACAATATTTCTAATGTTCAGAAAGTAAATTTCAAAGGTTTAGCGGGTAACATTTCGGTTTTCCCAAATCCAGCAGATGAAGTTTTGAATATTGATTTAACGAACTACAAAGGCAAAGCTGTTACGTTATTCGTTTACAATCGCTTGGGTCAAACCGTTATCACACAACAAATCGAAAATGTTGTTGACGGCATAACACAAGTTGATATCTCGAACCAACAAGTGGGTAATTATTTAGTGCGCGTTGTTTCTAAAGGAAAGAACGACCAAACTAAATCATTCATTTTGAATAAATAATTTCTGGATTAAGAAATTCAATCCTTAGAACTAAACAAAGCCCGCTGCAAGCAATTGTAGCGGGTTTGTTTTTTTTATGAAATTATTTATTTAGCACTAAATACTTCCCTCTTTTCATTGCTCAAAAATTTATCTTTGTTAATCCAGCAAAAAGTATATTTATATTAATTAACAAATTAACCTAATATATTTTAGTTAAATAATCATCGCTGTTGTGTAAATACTTTATTTTTGTATTGTGGAGTTTTTGGTTCAGTTACGCCTGAGCCACCCTTATTTTTATTGATACATTATCAAAATTTCAAAACAAATAATATATCACTCTTACCCTATTTAAACATGGAAAATGAAATTCCAAACCTTAAAGAGTTTGCACATTTAATTCAAAACTCAATGTTGCTGTGCGATATGCGAAAACTGTATGGCATGGGTGAAAAATCGTTTAGACGCAAATTAAAAATTTACGAAATAGTTTTAACGGGCGGACCACTCGTTCCGATGGAACAATTTTGGATTTTTAAAAAGTTTGGCGATCCTACATTGTCGTTAAAATCTTAAAATGGGAGGAGCGACGTAAAACGACCGTTTCACACCGTTTGCGAAGTAATTCACCCTAAATCTTCGCTTGCGAAAAAGCAAGTTAGTTCTGACCTTTATACTATGTTAAAAGCATGGTATAAAGTTTTTTTCGTTTGAAAGTTTAACATTTAAAAACAAAATTTCATGCAATTACAAAATTTTTTGACAAACAAAAATGCACATTTTTTATGTGCGTTTTTAGTTATTAATTATTTAAGTATCGGGCTATTTGCTCAGAACCCTACAACTATTTGGGCGAAAACATTTGGAGGAAGCAGTACGGAATATCCGTATTCAGTTGTTGTTACTAAGGATAATAAGTATGTAGTTGCTGGGTGGACAAACTCATTTGATGGTGATGTTGACACTGTAAATAGATACCTTTCTTCAAGTGGTTGGCTGATTAAATTGGACGAAGAAGGAAAATTAATTTGGAAGAAAAATTATGGTGGCAATAAAGGTGATGTTTTTTCTTCCATTTTCCAAACTTCAGATGATGGGTTTATTTTAGTGGGTGGAACTAATTCTATTGATGGAGATTTAAAAAATACTTCTGGAAAACACGGTTGGGTTTTAAAAATTGATAGCTTAGGGGTAGTTCAATGGTCAAAAACATACGGTGGTTCAGGTGGCGATGCTTTTACATCAGTTTTTCAGAACAAAAATGGAGATTATTTTATAGGTGCATATTCTAACTCAACTGATGGTGATTTTGATGAAAACGCTGGAAAATATGATATATGGATTCTAAAACTTAATACCAAAGGGGATTTAATTTGGAAAAAAAGGATTGGGGGGTCAGAAGATGACATTCTGAAGCAACTCACAAATATTGACGATAAAACTTTTGCTTTCGTCGGTGTTTCGCAGTCAAAAGATGGAAACTTTTTGTACGAAACTAAAGGAAATTATGGAGATTATATCATTAAAATGGATAGCAGTGGTAAAATAATTTGGAATGTAACACCAATCGGAACAAGATTACTTTCGAGAGAGTTACACTCTGTTTCTATGAGTGGTCAAAATATAGTATCTGCTGGAATGGAAATTGTTGGACAATTGGGAGTATCAACGCAATATCCCTATTCTTGGAATTTTAAAGTTACAAAAACGGATACATCGGGTAATGACATTTGGACAAAACTTTATGGTGGATTGCAAACTGACGCTGCAAATTCAGTAAATGTATTTCCAAATGGAGATTTATTAATCAGCGGGTTAACTCAATCTAATAATTCAGGCGATGTCAGAAATAATCACAGTTTAGCCAACGCAACCGATTTTTGGGTGATTAGAATAGATAGTATTGGTAAGCTTAAAAATGCTACTTGTTATGGCGGTTTTAATAACGATGAAGCACTTAGCAGTACCATAGATAAAAAAGGTAATGTCATAATCGTAGGTTTTTCTGAGTCTAATAATGGTACATTTTCTGAAAACAAAGGTGGCATTGATTGGGGTGTGATAAAAATAGTTTACAACCTTTTAAATATAGTTGAAACATCTAATGGTTATGTAGATATTTCTGAATTTCCTAACCCAATTGAAAACAGTTTAACCATACGAATATCAAATGGTTTTGAGCCATCGGTGAGATTAACGAATATTACGGGAAAAATTTATTTTAATAGCGAGCGGATTAAAAACGAAACTTCAATTGATATGTCTCAATATCCTTCAGGTTTTTACTTCATCACTTATCAAATTGACAATCAACTGACAACAAAAAAAATTGTAAAAATGTAATTTTTTCAAATCCTTATTCTATAATTTTTCAGCTAAATAATTATGTTTTCTAAACTCATTTACGTTTTAGTCTTAAGTGTTTTAACGCTTAATTTGTACTCTCAAACGCAACTTGTTTGCGGAAAAATTCCAACTACTCAAGAACGCACCTATTACAAATCAGTAACAGATTTTCTGAGGAACAGAGCTTCAACTCGAACTAATACTACAACTTATCTAAATGGAACGATTCCAATATATTAGACATGTCAGCTTGGCGTTTATTATATGGTTCATTCTTAACATCGTATGTCGGAACAAGTACACCTGCGATTTCATTATTAAATGAGATGAAAGGATTTTTAATTTCTTCTTAAATCAATCATTCTTAGTAGCGAATTTTAAATTCTTGAATATCAAAGAGAATCTACAAAAAGAAATTTTAGGGTTTTGAAAACTTTTAAAATTTGTTCTATCTAAACACCCTAACTTTGTTTAAAAGTCAAATATCTTATGCGTCATAATTTATTTTTGCCGAAAATACTTTTACTAAGCTGCTTTGCAGTTTTATTCTCCGCTTGCTATTCTTTCAAAGGCATATCTATTGCACCAGGTACAAAAACGTATTCTGTACAGCTTTTTAAAAATAATGCTATAACAGCACCGCCTACATTGGCGCAAGATTTTACGGAGCGATTGAAAGATAAAATCAGAAACAACACGAGTTTGATTTTAAGCAACGGCGATAACGCCGACTTACAATTTGAAGGACAAGTGACGGGTTACGATGTGCTTTCGCAAACGTCTCAACAAGGCGTATCGAATTTGCAAAACCAATTGCGGATCACTTTTAATGTGGAATTGACAGACACAAAGAATGAAAAAAATTCTTGGAAGCAATCCTTTTCTTTTCAAGCAGACTTTCCTGGTAATTCAGATTTACTTATTTATCAAGCAACTTTAGTTAAAACGATTACGAATAAAGTACTCGATGACGTTTTTAACAAAGCGTTCACAGAAAATTGGTAAAAAAATTTTGTATTACCTAAATATTGTATATTTTTGTATTTATAAAATAAATTCCATTGACACGCGAACAGCTAACTCAATACATTTCAGATCCGCAGGCGCTCCTTCAACTCAACTACGAAGAGTTGAAATCTATCGTTATGCAGTTTCCTTACGCTACAAATTTGCGGCTTTTACTCTATCAAAAAAGTGCTTTAGAAAACCATAAAGATGCCGAACGGCATTTGCAAATGGTATCAACTTACACAACCGACAGAAAGCGACTCTACCATTTAGTGCAGAGTATGCAGCCGCAAAGAATAAAACAAACGGAATCGGAAGTTTTACAATTGACGGCATTGAGTGCTATCGAAAAATTGCGTACTGAGCGCGATGCACTCAAAATTGAAACGCTGCTGCATTCGGTAGAAGAAAAAAAATCTTTGGCTTTGGCTTTGATGGATGAAACCACGAACAATAATTTATTAGACGATAAAAAAGAACTCGAAATTTCTGAAAAAATTATCGTACCGTCCGATGTTTCAGAAGTGGCGGAACCAACTTTTCATTTATCGGATTTAATTAAAACAGAAAATACGCCGTCGGACGTTATTCTTTCCGAATCGGTTTTGGAATCGCCAGAAGCAGAAATAAAATTAGAAGAAACAGCGAAAGAAATTTTACCAGAAATAAAAAAACCTGTCATTGATTTAGAAATTACGAACGCATCAGCTAAGCAACTCGATGCAGCGCAATTGGCTTTTAATAATTTAAGTATACAAGAAAAATTAAGTTTCTCGGAATGGCTGAATCAATTCAGAACATTCTCTAATGTAGAACCTGCACATAACGGTTTGAGTAAAACTTTGGTGGTTGCACCTGCTGAAATAAAACCTTTAGTGGAAGAAAAAGCGACGGAACACGTCGTTGAAAATTTGGCGTATGATGTTGAGCCCGTCAAAAAATCGGAAAAGATTTTGAACGATGAACTCATGGCGCAAATGTTTGGCGAAGCGAACTCTGTTTCAGATTCTTTGTTTTTACCCACTTCGCCGCGAAACGATTTAGGCATCGCTGCTATGTTCAGAAACGAGGGTGAAGAATCGGATGAAGTGTTAGATGATTCGGATGCGGAAAAAATGACGGCACCAAAAATTAAGAAAAAACGCGAGATGCACACCTTAGCTGTAAAAAGTATTGTTTCCGATGAAGACATCGCTTCCGAAACTTTAGCCGATTTATTGGTGCTGCAAGGCAATAATAAAAAGGCAATCAATATGTATAAGCGTTTAAGTTTGCAAAATCCAGATAAAATTCACTACTTTGCGGAAAAAATTAGGGAATTAATGAACGATTAAGCAAAATATCCGTACTAAAAGATTAAAATTGCGTTCCTTTAGTTCAAATTAAGACCTTAGAATTTATTCATCGAAGAAAAATAAAAAATTATGTTGTCGTTGGTTACTGTTTTAGTCGGTGTCGTTGCCGTATTTTTGATTCTTGCTATTCTTATTCAAAATCCAAAAGGTGGTGGCATTGATAGCACTTACGGTTCAGGTGCAAACCAAATGTTTGGCGCAGCGCGCTCAGCCGATGCGATTGAAAAAATTACGTGGTATTTATTTGCAGCGTTAGTCGCGTTGTGTATCATTTCCTACTTTTTAATTACAAAAAGTGGCGGTGCTGCCGATGTTAATTTGCAATCACGCGGTTAGAAATATCCTAAGGACTAAAAAAAAGTTTGCTGCAAAAACAGCAAACTTTTTTTATTTGTCAAATGTTCAGGCGTTCGTGATTAAACGTTCGGGGAACTTTCAAAGTTCCCCGAACGTCTTACAATCATTCTGGAATATTCGCTTCAAAAACTTTAAACCTTTCTTGCAAGTTTGCTCTCAGTGTAGCTTTAACTTTTTCATCTTTAATAAAACTATAATCAATACTATTGAAAACAAATTTTTTAATATCGGCATAACGCACGAACGTGTATCGTTTAGCTAACAAAACGTATTGCTCTGTTAAGTTTGTACGCAAAATTCCCGCGTCATCGGAGCTAATAATTATCGGTACGTGAAATGAATTATAAAGTTGAATCGGATGTTTATCGTCTTTTACTTTCAATATAAATTCGTTACTCACCAAATTAATTTCCACCGGAATTTTGTTTTTGTGCATATAGCGCAGCAAATCGTAACAGTTTTCTTCATAAGCCATATCCACACCGTGACCGATACGGTTTGCGCCACCCGTTCTTACGGCAGAATTAATATGCCAAGTCAGTTCTTCGGGTTGCACTAAACCCAATGTCAATTCGCCCGCATGGAGCGTATATTTTACGGAAGGATATTTTTGATGACAAAATTTAAACATCAGCATGTGCAACCAATAATCTTTCATCGAAACGTCGCCATCTTCTGGCGAAACTATATTCACACCTGCGATTAAATCGCTTCTATCAGCAGAAATAAAATTCAGAATCAATCGCTTGAATAATTCCACTGGTGGTAAATAACGACCAACATAATTTTGATAACGCAGTGTAAATCGGTCGTCGTCTAAATGCAGTTTATTATAAATTGATTCTACGAATTGCGTGTTGAAGGAATCAGCTTTCGTAACCGCACCGCGCGCAATAACGGAATCGTAAACCATTTGCAGTGTTTGCATGACGGCAAATTCGTCTTGTCTTTTATTTAATCCGCGCAATGTGTCATCATATTTGTTTAAGTCTTTGCTTTCCATAGAAAAAATAACTGATGACAATTGCGTTTCCAAATAGCTCACATTTTCCTTGACCGCACGATTTTTTAATTCTATCAAACCTTCTTCAAAATGTCCTTTCGAAGCTGGCGAAAACTTATCGAATGACTCAAAAAATAATTTATCCGAAGGATAGAGCGAAGGCGTGTAATCTTTAACAGACCAACGACTCATGGTTTTTATTTTATACTCCGTCAGTTTTCCTTGCGTAGCTAAAGTGGAAAATTTCACCCAATCCATACCTGTCTGAGAATTTTTAGAAACGGCAAAAGTTTGAGTATTTAAAAAAAAATCTTCTGCAATAGCGCGTTCCATCATTGGTTCAGCATAAATTGAACCACTGTAATGATGATGCAAATCTCCGCCTTTAGGCATCTGTGACATAAACGCAGTGAGTTGTGCGGTGTTATTTCTTATCTTATTGAAATAAATTTCTGCTTTCGTTTGTCCGACGGCACGAAAATTTAACAGCACAAAAAAACAAACTGAAAATGTTAGACGAGTATTCATAGAAGATATTGATTTTTTAATTTTATATCGTAAAGGTAAACAAAAACTATCAGTTGTAGTAAACGCCATTTAGCGCAAATAAATTCGCCGATTTATTTATCAATTAGTTAACACATTTCTATCGAAATAATTAATACCTTTGTTTTGTAATAATTAATTTTCAATTCAAAAACATGAAGAATACAAAATTTGCGCTGCTTTTTGTAGCCATACTTTTGCAATGCAGCGCTGTGCTTACCGCGCAAACGACCTATAAAGTCACTAAAAAATTTAAAATCGCCAGCCCTGGTGGTTGGGATTACATTTCTGTCGGACCAGATAACAACCGTTTATACGTTTCGCACGGTATGCAGGTGAATATTTTAGATCTCACAACGGGCGATTCTATCGGCGTAATTGATAGCACTAAAGGCGTGCATGGTATTGCGTTCAATAAAAAAATGAATAAGGGTTTTACGAGCAATGGCAGAACGAACAACGTCACTGTTTTCGATTTAACGACCAATAAAGCTTTAGATACACTTCACACAGGTACAAATCCTGACGCTATCATCTTTGAAACGTTCACGAACACAGTTGTTACTTGCAACGGTAGAAGTAAAGATTTAAGTTTTATTGACGTGGATAAGAAAAAAATTATCGCAACGGTAGATGTAGCAGGAAAACCTGAAACAGCTGTATCGAACGATAAAGGAATGCTGTATGTGAATGTGGAGGATAAAAATGAAATTGCTGCTATTGATTTAAAAACGTTTAAGATTGTGAATCATTTTTCGCTTTTACCAGGTGAATCACCAACAGGATTAGAAATTGATAAGGCGACAAATCGTTTGTTCGCAACCTGCGAAAAGCTTTTAGTCATTATGGATGCTACAACAGGAAAAATTGTTAGCAAAGTTAAAATTGGTGAAGGTTGTGACGGTGCAGCATTTGACAACGCGACAAAAAATATTTTTACTTCCAACGGTTCTGGCACACTGAGCGTTATTCACGAAGACAGTCCCGATAAATATACTTTGGTCGGTAACTTCGCGAGTAAAAATTCAGCGCGTACAATTGCAATTGATGAAAAATCGCACGCGGTGTTTATGCCTGCTGCCGATTTTGAACCGCAACCACCTGCTGGTGCGGATGGGAAAAGACCACGCGCTAAAATGATTCCAGGTTCGTTTCAAATTGTTGTGATGCAACCGAGTAAGTAATTTTTGAAAATAATAAAAAGAAGCGATTTTCATTGAATGGGAAATCGCTTCTTTTTATTAATGCGAGAGCAGATATTTTATATTTACAGAAAAACTAAAATTTTTAACGGCATCAGAAAATTATTTGAAAGAAACAAATTGGAGTTTTACTTTTTAAACCCAAACAGAACAACCCTCTGTACAATTATTACAAATGTCAATTGTGTTTCTCCCTTTCAGGAGTTGGGTTCTAAACTTTTTATATTCTTCACTGTGCCAAATAGTTTTAAACGGTACACGTTTTAAATCGCCAAGACGATGTAGCGCGTCTTTATCGAAACAACAGGGAACCACTAAACCATCCCAAGTAATAACACAAGCGTGCCAAAGTTTCCAACAACCATTGACGATTTTATTTTTTACGCGCCAAGTACCATCGCTATTGCGTTTATAGCGTGCATATTTTTCGATAGTGGGGATTAAATCGTTACCGTTCTCGTAATCATAAACTTGTGCTGTTTTGAGTTTCACCTCATCAATACCAATGTCTTTAGCCATTTGGTAAATGGTTTCTATTTCGTGTTCGTTATGCTGCACAACTAAAAACTGAAAAATAATATGTGGCGTGGCGCTTTGTAGTTCGCGTTTCCATTTCACGACATTGCGCGCACCTTGCAACACCGATTCTAATTTTCCTTCTTTTCTGTAAGCTTCGTATGTTTCTTGCGTCGCGCCATCCACCGAAATTATTAATCTGTCTAATCCCGATTCTATGGTTTTTTTCGCGTTTGCGTCGTTTAAAAAATGTCCATTCGTTGAAGTAATCGTGTAAATGCCTTTTTGGTGGGCATGCGAAACCATTTCTAAAAATTTAGGATTGATGTACGGCTCACCCTGAAAATAAAAAATAATGTACATCAATGTATCGTGCAATTGCGCGAGCGTATCTCTGAAAAAATCTTCTTTCAAATTACCCGTCGGTCTCGTAAATGCGCGCAAACCTGACGGACATTCAGGGCAGCGTAAATTACACGCCGTTGTCGGTTCGACTGAAATTGTAATGGGCAAACCCCATTGCACAGGTTTATTTAAAAGGCGCGTAGCATAGTAAGAGGCGTAAACTTTCACAGCATTACGCGCGCGCTGCAACGTTATTTTGGAAGCAAAATTTAAAACATCCTTCTTAAAAACGGTATCGAGCATTTTATAGGGTAAATGAAAGAAACGAATTCAGTACAAAGGTAAAGTACAAAGGTTTGGCATGGCGGATTGATTGCAAATTTTATTCGTTCCATAAACTTTCAATTTCATCGGAATGTTACGATTTTTAAAAAATAAAAAAACTTGTATGAATTTCTTTATTCTCTTACTCCGTGCCTTTATTTTTAATGAATTAACTTATTTTACGCAAAGAAGTGCAGAGCACCTCAATCTTTGTAGTAAATCAAAATTCAAATTAGAGGAGGTGCAGCGCAACTCAACATAGTTTGCTTTATGTTAAGGTGCGCTGCCCCTTAGGAAACTTTATTTTTTAGAGTT
>ENA-OBIO01000856-OBIO01000856.1-metagenomes-genome-assembly--contig:-NODE-856-length-14028-cov-12.5601_pt1 | contig 14028 bp, 12 predicted proteins | sample MGYA00153383_OBIO01 | MGnify analysis MGYA00153383 | reverse complement strand
ATTAAGCCATACCTGATAGTATCAAGAGATGATACCCATAAACAGCAGGTAACACTAGCAAATACAAATATTACTATTCAGCTAGAGACACGTTTTCAAGAGAACAAAAGAACACGTGACCCAGAGATATGTACGGTTGTAGGAACGTACTCAGAGGACTATCCTGTAGGTATGAAGATGTATGTCCATTACCTTTCATGGGCAGAGTGGAATGAGTTCTACATACCTGAAACACAGACCATGTATTATAAGATACATGACTCCTGCTTGATGTTTGAAGTTCGTGATGGTGAATTATACCCACTTAAAGGCTACTGTTTGGGTAAGCAGGTAACTAACCCTGATAGATTTCATAGCATGGTTCCTAAAGAGTTCAGAAATGTACCCTTAAAAGATGTAGCTGAAATAATCAAAGTCCATGAAACAGAAGAGTATGTATCAGTAGGTGACTATGTGGCTACCAACAAACATGGATGCGGATATACAATGGAACTGGACAGAGTACAGTATGTAAAAGTTAAATCAACAGATATTGAAGCAATTCTCCCCGATTATAAACTAGTTAAATAATGGCTCAAAGTAGACCCCGTATGTCAGAATCAGAATATGATACTTATAAAGAACGCAAGATGTTCGATAAGAAAGTTTATCGTATGGTGGTATTTTCAGATTGTCATGGATGGTTGGCAGACTTAAAAGCACTTCGTTGTATTAATAAAGTCCTTCAGAAAAACAAGTTTGATGAAGTTGTTTGTAACGGTGATGTTACTGATATGCCGTATTTATCTGCACATAATAAAAGACTATACAGTGATGGAATATTAAAAGGATATACTGAAACAGAAGAGATAAGATATACGGTTGGGCAAATATTACAGCCACTGAGAGCTTCTACAAACGCACGAATAACAATCAGGCTTGGTAATCATTGTGAACGGATTACAAAGCCGTATTTACTAGGTAAAGGCCAATTAGCAAACCTTGCAATACTCTATAAGAATCTAGGTACAACGGAGTATAGCGAGATGCTACAACTAAATAAAATGGATATGATCTATGACCCTACACCATGTGCTAATTACTTTAACATATTTGATGTAGTTCATGGGCTATCATTAGCCAAAAATACTAGTGAAAAGAACATAGTTGATTACATGGGTTCAGGTACAACAGGACATACCCATAGACTATCACCTCATTATCTAACGAACAAGAAAGGAAACTTTGTCTGGTTTCAATCAGGTTGCACAAGGCTTATAGAGGAAGTTGAGTATTTGCCAACTGGTGTAATTGCTAACTGGCAGTCAGGTTTTCTATCCATTACTTTTTATGAAGAAACACCAGGAAAATATATCTTTTTTGGAGAGCCTATACCTGTTATCAATGGCAAGTGCCAGTATCAGGGAATTATTTACGATGGAAATTCTAACTAATAAAATATGACCAGAGCAACACAGATTGCAATACTAGATGCTAATAACGCTAGGTGCAAAGAGATAATGATCAGCAAGTCCAATGACTATGCAAATGAGGATGTGCTTAGCAACTTTAAGCTAGTAGCAAAGCTAGAGGGTAGCACGCCAATCAAAGATATATTCGGGCATATCGCTAACAAAGTAGTACGGTTAGGAAACTTATTAGGCAATGATAAAAGCCCATTGAATGAATCTGTGTCCGATTCGGCTAGTGATTTGATTAACTACCTGCACCTGCTTACAATGGCTATTCAGGAAGGAGAAGTATTAAAATCAGACCCATACACAAGTTCACAAAATGAGAACTTTGACAACTTCCTCAAAGGCCCCACAGATCCATATCAAACTCACCTTCCAATATTGTCTGGTGTTAACCCATACCGTATAATTGAAACAGCAACAAAGACAGAAGCACCTACGGTCAACCATATTTCACAAGTAGAGAAAACAAAATTAGCCCATGAAAAAAAAAGTGGAATCCTTTCCGGCTTTGATCAGAACGGTTGTGGAAGAGTCTAATATCCATGATGTAGACTTTACGATAGCTAGAGATGTGCAGGCTACGATTAAGAACTTTCAGGAGAGTCTTATGGAGTTCACTATATCCCTAACGGCTGATATTAAGAATATAGCCAAAGGTGGTAAGTATGAAGGAGGACTAAAGATACTCGATGGTGATGACAAGATTTTTGACCGTATAGTGAAAGTAATAGCTATGCAGGAAGCACTCATTAAAGTTCTACGGTTTGACCCTGAACCAGAGGAAACGAAGAAAAAAACAGAACAGACCAGGGTATCTGTTGAGGCAATGGCAAAATGAAAGAAGCAACAAAGTGGATTAAGTTCATTGATAAAATGCCTGAGAATGGGCAGATTATTCTTGTATCAAATGGAACTGATTTTTCAATAGAGATGCACGAGTATAATAGCGATTCTGATTTGCATGATCATTTTGTAAGTTGGAGTTTAGGTGAAGGGCTAGTTGCAAAATACACAGGCGAAGATGCAGAAATAGTAACTACTTCTATTACTCTTGATGATGGAACAATATGGAATAATAAAATGAGTAAAGGTGATAGAAGGGATTTTTTTAAACCTTCTCCTACAATATATTATTCAAATTTTGGCTTGCGAATACCCCAAGATTCTCCTTCATCTGATGGGAATTTACAGTATAGAAAATACGACGACGAATAATGGATATTGAGTTATTATACCCTGACGACTCAACGTATCTAAAGGCTGTTGAGAATTACCTACCTATACGGCTAGTTGGGGAGCATGAGATTATTATGCCTGAACTTCCTGAGCGAAGCATGATACTTAATGTTGATATTCACAAGACCTTGCAGAAGTGGACTAGGCCAGAGTTCCCAAAGGCTATGTGGAAGATGTCCAGTGATAAAATTTATGACTCAGGCAATGAAGAGTACATAGCCATATTACAACGTGAGTACGAACGTATTTACAACGGGGTATTCTTTATGAACAATGGCAATATTGAATACCTGACAGGAGCAAATTATTTCTTCCTTACCTACTGGGATTTAAACGGGTTATACCCACATTTTATAGATGAACAGCAGAACTATTTCCTGCTTGCTTTAAAGGGTGACAATGACCCGAATATTGGTGGTGTTTGTATAGTGGCCAACAGGCGTTCTGGAAAGACCGAGGTGGCTATGTGCAAGGTATATCACCGAACGATAACACACAAGAATCACTATACAGGTATTCAGTCTAAAAAATCGGATGATGCGAAGGGAATTTTTATTAAAATTGTCAAAAGGTGGCGTAAGATGCCCTCTTTTATACGACCTATTGATAACGGTTTTTCTGACCCTCGTACGGAGTTATCGTTTACTGCTCCTGCCACTAAAAGCGTTAAGAAGGAAGATAACCAGCATGAGCAAGTAGTCCTTGAATCAAAGATTGACTATAGGTCATCAACGGTAAATGCTTATGACGGTGAAGAGCTTAATGACTACCTGGTAGATGAATTTGGCAAGTGCGAAGAGGTAGACGTGCAGGAACGCCACCGGGTACATAAGTACTGTTTGACAAAAGGGTCAACCATTCAGGGTAAGGCTTTCTATATTACTACCGTCGAGGAGATGACCAGAGGTGGTGGTAAAATGGCAAAGGAGCTATGGGACGAGTGTTCACTGCTAACAATGGTATTTGGCAGAACCAAGTCACTGATGATACGGTACTTCTCTTCAGCTGCAAAAGGCTATCAGGGTTTTCACCCTATTACAAAAGAGTTCTTTATTGATGAATATGGTTACTCAAAGATTGATTTTGCTACAAATTATATCTTATCAGGATGGGAAGGTTTGCCAGAGAACTTGCTTATTGCCGAGCAGCAGAAGAATCCGCTTACAGAAGCTCATGCCTTTTCGATGGCAACATCAAACTCTCAGCTACCCCTAGATATAGTCCTTAAAGTTAAGGAAGAGTTAGAGATCAGAAACATAACCGACCCTGCTTCAAAACCGCGTAGAGTAGACTTCTACAGAGAGCTTGACGGAACGGTTAAGTGGAGAGACAATGCCAAGCATGGCAAGTTCCATGTCCTTTGGGATTTTCAGTATCCAGCTGAGGCTAATAAGTCAGGTGTAGCAGGAGGGCATACTGTACCTGTAAACACCCATAGGTTTAGTATAGGCGTTGACCCCTTCGGCTCAAACATGACAGTAGGCAAAGGCTCTAACGGCTGTATCTATGTGTTCATGAAGTACAATGACAAAGACCCCGAGAACTCCTGCAAGCCGATTGTAAGATACTGCTACCGACAAAGGGAAAAAGATATGATGCACGAGGACGTGCTTATGCTATGTGAGTACTTCTCCTGTGAGGCAAACTATGAGAGTGACTTTGATGACTTCTATGAATACTTTAAGTATCAGGGTAGGCTTAAATTCATCATGCGCAGGCCAGAGTTCACAAAGGATAAGAACAAGAAGAATAGGAATGAAGGAAAGTGGTACGGCACACCCTCTAAAGACCCCTTTGCCCTGAACGCACAGCTAAAAGTACTTATCACCTATATTATCCACCACTGCTATAAGATAGAGTTCATGGAACTGCTGGATGACTTCCTAGAGTATGACCACTATGAGCGTACACCTTTTGATGATACTGTTGCTTTCCAGATGTGTCTGTTAGGAGGAATAGATGCACCTACACCTAAGAATGTCAAGGTAGATGCTAAAAAACCACAACTTATGAAAGTCTATAACCTGCATAAGACCTTTGGCTTACATTAAATAAAAATAATTATATTTGTATGTCTAAATTAAATTATGTATAGCGCAATAAATTTTCCCGACCCTAACGCAACTGATAGTGAAAAAGATACCATTGAGTACGGTCAGAAATTAGCTACTGCCATATTTGCACGCCATAAGGGTACGTCAAATGTTGGGTGGGTAACGTTGCAGAAACGCTATAACATTGCCCGTTCATACGGTCAGGGTACACAGTCTATGTCAAGCATCATGAATCAGCTAGAGATAGACGGCAGGGAGTCATTTGTAAACATTGACTTTCAACCAGACGCTATTGGCAATAAGATTAAGAATGTACTGGTAGAAAATTTAATATCACAGAATGAAAAGGTAGTATGCTCAACCCTTGACCCTTGGTCAGCAACGATGAAGGAGAAAGAGAAGCAGGATGCACAGTTCCGTATGCAGAATATGGATAAGCTACAAGCACTGGCCCAGCATACAGGCATACCCTTTCACGAACCACATAAGCAGACCCCCGCTAGTCAGCAGGAACTTGACTATTACTTTGACTTTGGCTTTAAGCTAGACCAGGAAATATTCATGGAGCAGGGCATTGATAAGGTACTTACTGATAGTAACTGGGAGAACATCAAGGCGATGTTAGCAAGTGATCTGGTAGAGACGGATGTGATTTTCACAAAGGTTTTCTATGACCAGAACAAACGGCTAAAGATCAAAAGGTGCAAGCCAGAGAACTTGGTAGTCACGTATTCTGAATTACAAGACTGTTCAGATTCTTGGTATATAGGCGAGGTAGTACCTTATAAGATAGCTGATGCAAGACGAAAATGGCCAAGAGTTGCCGAAGAAAAATGGCATGAGTGGGCGAAATCATGTCCGAATGTATTCGACAACCCAAGTAGTATGCTTGACACTGGATGGAATACCAATTACAATAATTCAATATCACGTCCTTACGATGATTACACCATACCTGTCTACGATTTATCTGTTAAACTGATTCTGGGTATATCGTTTGAGACAGGCAAAGATAGATATGGTAAGACAGCCATAAACGAGAATGGAGCAGAAAAGAAAATACAGCTATCGAATCCTGAAACTGTTTCCAGGTCTTATGAGTCACGATACGACCTATGCTTTGTTGCAGGCGTTGATTTATCTAAAGCTGGCGTACTTACTTGGTCAAAAGCTATTAACCAAGTTAGGAACCCTGATTCACTGGAAGAAGTAATACACCCTTACGCACTATATTTACCCAACAACTACCACATGACAGTAAAGAGTATCATGGAAAAGATGATACCCTGTATTAAGGCTGCCGAGATTGCCTATGCCAATAAACAGCTATTAATGGCAAATTTGCCACCAGACCTTATCTTCTATGACCTTGATGCTATTGAGGGTGTAGACTTAGGCCAGGGAGCAGGCGCATTAGCACCACTAGAATATGTGAAATTAGTAAAGCGTACAGGAGCTGTATTTGGCAGGTCTCGTACGGAATCAGGAGATGAAAAGTTTGGTCCACCCATAACACAGCTTGCTTATAACTTTGAGTCAAAACTGAATGCTGCTATCACCGACTACAACTTTGAGATAAAGCGCATGAATGATATGATAGGATATAATGAGTTCTTAGAGGGAACGGGTTATAAGCCACGTATGTCAGGAGATGTAGCCCAGCAAGCAGAGCAGTCATCTAACAACGCCACACAGCATTTATACAGAGCATATACATCCGTTTTACGGCAAGCATCAAAAGTAGTCTCCCGCATGCTATGGGATAGGATTATGTTTGCCACTAACCCCAAAGATGAATATATACTGCTCTTCGGAATTGATAGGGTTAAGAACCTTAAAGAAAACGTAGGCAGTAATGATATTATGTTTGATATGTACTTAGATACAAGTATGTCTAAATCAGATCAGCAGGACTTACAGCAGGCATTAAATACAGCCTTACAGGAGCAGACGATTGACATTGACGATATATTTAAGATCAAACAGCTACGTAATTCCAAGCAGGCTTATCTCTATCTTAACCACTGTATAAAAGAGAAGGCGAAGGAGAAGCAGCAGCAAGACCAGCAGAATATGCAGAATACGGCACAGGCGCAACAGCAATCAGCGCAGGTGACAAGCCAGTTGCAGCAGCAGCTAGAGCAGTTAAAAGGCCAGATTTCTATGGCCAAAGAATCTCAGGCACAGTCAGCAGCCCTACAACTAGCTACTATCAACAACATTGGTGCTATCCGTATTGCCTGCATTACAGCAGGCGTACCACTGCCAGCAGATATTCAGGCTATCGTTGAGAAAACATTCCTACAGCTAGAGTCTGCCGAAGTTCAGCAGGCATATCAGCATCTATTGCAGGCTGAGCAGGAAGAACAGCAGCAAGCACAAGCACAGGCACAGCAGCAACAGGCACAAGCTCAGCAAGGCGGTGGGCAAGACCCTAGTCAGGGACAAGACCCGTCACAACAAGGTCAAGACCCAAATCAGGGACAAGACCCGTCACAAGAAGGGCAAGATCCAAATCAGGGACAAGACCCTAGTCAATCACAAGACCCTTCACAACAAGGGCAACCAGTTCAGCAGTAATATGCACTAAATAGAAATATAAATATTTAGTTGTATATTTGAGTAACAATTTTATGGCAGAAAATAACAATGAGATTTTCGAAGATTTTGTAAAATCTTTCAGCGAAGAGACAGAAGTAGCAGTAGCAGAACCAGTAGTTCCTGTTGCTGTAGAAACCCCTATACCTGTAGCCGAAGAAGTGGCTACCGAGGTTGATGAAGATTTAGACAGGTTCACCATTATTGAATCTACTACCGATGATGTACAGTCATCAGCACCCGTCACCCCAGAACCAGTACGGGAAGCAGAGCCGTTACGTGAAGAGCGTAGAGAGCAAGCACCACAAGTGCAGGCAGAACCAGAGTTTGCCAATGAAGATTCCAAGCGTCTCTTTGAAATGCTTAAAGCAGGCAAGTTAGAGGAAGTCAAGGATATGCTTAACGCAAGCCTAGCTGATTACTCAAAACTAGCCCCTATAGACAAAATTAAAGCACAATTACGCAAGCAGTCACCAGACCTTGATGAAAATGACCTGAACGAATATATACAGGACAAATACCACCTATACGGTGAGGAGCATCAGGACTATGACGACAAAGCATCTCGCAAAGGCCGAGTAGCCCTAAAGATGGATGCTTCACAAGCACAGGCATTCTTAGAAGGCACAAAGAAGCCCCTATCGATACCTGAGCAGTTTAAAACGGCACAAGGAAGTGTAAATAATGAAGAAGTGATCAGCTCATACCTGAAAGGCGAGGAAGCAAAGATGGTAGAGTCACAGAAGGCTGCAAGTATCACATGGCAACAAACGGTTGACAAGGAGCTTTCAGTAATACCACCAATGAGGTTTAAGTTATCGGACAACACGGAAGTTGAATATAATTTATCTGAAACGGAAAAAAATCAGTTAAAAACAAATTTACGTAGTGCGAATATCTCGTCAATCTTTAATGATCTGGGATGGGTAGATAAAGACGGTAAAGAAAACCTTCCGAAACTAGCCCATGATATGTACTTAATTAAAAATAAGGACACAATCATACGTGCTGCCACAAAACAGCAGGCCGTAGCTGAAAAGCTAAAGATGGTAAAGACACTCAATAACGTGAATTTGGAAAGAACTTCTCCAACTGGAACGCAATCGACTGATGAAGAAGAAGCATCTAGGATGGAGGACATGTTTTTAAACAACAAACGTTAATCCCCTAACAAAAAATGGCACAATTTCCCGCAGGTGTAACCACAGGCACAACTTTAAGGACGACCCTTATAAATGATTTTAACATCATCCGTCCGAACGCATACCCAAAGCTGATCCGTAAATACGGTATGCAGAATTATACCATGATCCAGCAAGGTCTTGGTAATATGAAGCTAGCTACTGATAACAAGATGTTCTTTCACTATGAAGATAGAAGTAAGAATCATTTTTCAGTAACAGCAGTTTCAGCAGTAACAGTAGCAGCAGGCGCACCTGCAACCATTACAATCGGTGCTTCTGATATTTATGACGGTAAGTCAGCAATCAGACTGAACGAGCAGGTACAGAATTTATACACAGGTGTATATTCTACAATTACTGCTATCAACACATCAGTTCCAGGAGCATATACTGCTACCCTAACCCCCCTAAGAGCCTTAGACAATGCGTCGGTATCTGTAGGAGACACGTTAGGATTTAGAGGTATTCTTGATATTGGTGAGCAGTCAGGATTACAGGCAACACAAGAGAAGCTATATAACAAAATTGTCAACTACACGACAGAAATTCGTGATGACTATATTATATCTGACCTTGCCCTGAAAGAAAAGATTGACTTCGTAGACCCAAAGACAGGTCAGAGTTACATCAAGTATATTGCAGTAGATAACCTTACCCAGCGTTTTGTAAACTATGTAGACTGGAAGTTGATGTTTGCCCCACAAGGTGATGCAACACAGCTATCAAATGGAGCAACAGGTTCTGAGGGTGTTATTCCACGTATTCAGCGTGACGGTGGTTCACTATCTTATGGTACGTTCAACACTGTAAACACACTGGCCCAAATCACCAGATACCTGGATGCTGAAGGTGGAGCAAATGAGTATGACTGGCTATATGATACCGATCAGGGTATTGATATTCAGAATGGTATTGGTACAGAATTTCAGAATGGTGCTATCCTGTACGATCAGTCAGGAGCGCAGCAGATAGATATTCGTAGAAACTTCCAGTCACTATCCTTATTTAACCGTAAGGTGAACTTCAATAAATATGCAGGCTTTAACCAGTCTACTGTTTATGGTGTGGCTAACGAAGGAACCTACTACCAGAACTTTGGTATCTTGATTCCACAAGATTCAATGATCGATGCAAAGACTTCTGAGGCTATCCCTTCTTTCTGTGTACGTACCTTTGGTGGACCAGATGGCGGTGATGGTGAGATTAAGACAACTTACGCAGGTATGTTTGCTCCTAGCAACCAGACTCCTGTAGCTAACTTGACCGTATCAATGATTACGTACAAGGGTGTTCAGGTGTTTGGCGCACAACGTTACCTTATCGTTCAAAAATAAGCATTACAGATTAGGGGGCTAAAAACCCCCTAGTTTTTTACTAATAAAGAAAAGATGGAAGCAGTAGGTATAAACCTAGAAAAAGAAAAGAAAGGCGCATTTGGAAGACCACTAAAAGAGGAAGCCCCAAAGAAGTCTAAAAAGACCTTAGCTATTTACGATGCCGATACAGAAGGTGGCGAGATGGTGATTTATGAACTTACCGATAAAAGCCGTTACAAGCAGATTCTTGCCTGTGAGAGTGAAATATTTAATGGTAAAAAGAGAGAAGTAATCAGGTACATTCCTGGGTTCAGTTCTATTCATGAAGTAGATCAGATAGAAGAAGGTGGTAAGGATGTTAAGAAAACAGCAGTAGCCTTTGACATTACTTTTTTAAATGGTGTGCTAAGGGTGAATAAGAATAACCCGATCCTGATAGAGTTTCTTGATGCACATGACTCAAATGAGGATAATCATAACCGTATTTCAAAGAAGATGCCAGTCTTTAGGAAGTACGATGTGGCAAAGAAAGAACTACTAGACCTTGATAATTCTAAGGAGCGGTTTAAGGCTATGAGTTATGCTATGGAATGTGATACCGATGAACTGTATGCTAAGGCATGGAGTATGGGTGTAGACATCAAAAGATCAGAAGATAGAGTACGTTCAAGTTTTGTGTTACTTGCAGAATCTGACTATAAAAAATTTAATAAACTTAGAAAAGACAATACTTCGGAAGCAAATTATTGTGTATATTTAGGCTTGCAAAAATATATTATTGAACTGCGTAATGGTGCTATATACTGGGCTAAATCCCCAGAGTCAGCACCTGTAGTTCTGATACCACCAGGAGCAGACCCTGTATCACATGCAGGCCGATGGGCAGCAGCAGATGAAAGAGGAAAGGTATTCCTGAACTTGCTTAGCGAGTTACTGGAAGCATAAAATAGATAAGAAAGTTTCTTGGTTTGGGCGCACAGGTTTAAAGCCCCTGTGCGTTTTTTTTTGTATCTTTACAATTACAGATATTTAAATTTAATGACGATAGACCAAGTATATCAGCAAGTACGTTTTCTGCTTCGCAAGAATCAGCAGGGGTCTATTCGTCCGACACAGTTCAACAGCCTTTGGGCAGCAGCTGAGCGTTCAGCCTTTAACGAATATCTAGGTAGGCCACAGGCAGATGAATCAAAGACAGCTACCTCAGCAGTAGCCCTAGACAAGTCACAGCGCATGACAGACTCCCTGTTACCGTTCGTGCGTACTGTTCCTCTAACACAGTTACCAGATGGTACAGCCATACTGCCACTAGGCTATTACTATATTGACACAATCACCCCACAGGTATACCCTAATGCTATCCGTAAGATCAAGTATATCCAGCATGATGCTATAAATACTATCCTGTCGAGTTCCATTATTGCCCCCGATCAGAACCATATTTTTTATACTGAGTATCCAGGAAAGATCAAGATTTGGCCTAACCCTGCACCTTTATTAAACTGTACGTATATAGCAAGTCCTGTGTATGGGTTCTGGGGATATACGTTAGACCCCGTTAGTGGAATGCCAGTATATTCTCCTACTCTATCTTTAGACCCTCAGTGGTATGAGATGGAGATTAACCACATCATAGATATTGTTATCGGCATGTTTGGTCTTGCAATGAAAGACCCTAGTTCTGAGCAGTACGCAAACCTTAAACTTAAAACAGGCGACTAATGACAGCATCAGCAGTAGCAGAAGAAATCTTCCGTATGTACTACAAGTTTGCTCCCCAACAGGACAGCGACCTTGACGAACGTGACGTACTATTTCATGTGTTCAACGGTGCTTGCAAGTACGCTGTCACAGATGCACAAGTAAACCAGAAAGCAGATGAAGGATATTACAGCAACGACCAGTTTTACCTTAAGTACACACTACCAGTACTTACCGATGTCGGAGGAAGATTTTACATCACCCTTCCTTCTGCTCCCGTCAGCTTGGCAGGAAACAGAGAGATCGACCACGTTTACTTCCCAGGAGCAAACTGTAGTGCAATATTCATATCTGCCAAACAGCGATCTTACCTAGCAAACCTGCCTAAAATTCCAGGCATACAGTGGTACTTGGATAATGGCAATATGTACTTCAATAAGAACGGACTTGCAAAGCAGTTAGGTCTTGTAAGTTTCAACATTATTTGTGCAGGTAGTAACCCCCTTGCTGAACTGAATTTACCTGCTAACTACATACCACTACTTGTACAGGATATTGTAAAGATGCTACTGGTAGAAAAAGGATTACAAGCTGATTTAAGCAACGATAAAGTAGACAACTAATGAGAGTACCACTAGCGCAAATTGTATCACTCTACCTATCAGAAAACGATACATCAAGCCATGCCTATCAGCGTATCTATACCATAGCCCAGAGAGGCAGACTAGACCTTGACATGGATGTTACAGGCAGGCTAAATACGGTAAACATTGACATAAACTTTAATAAGACAGGCTCCCTGCCACCAGACTTTATCAACTACGTCAGGGTAGGTCTGGTAAACTCCAATGGGGAGATTGAATCACTATCATACAATCATAACCTAACAGCCTTCAAGGGACTTGACTACGACAGGTTAAACAATAGTTTTATAGTAGCAGACCAGAATATATACAATGCTACAGTCTACCCAAACCAGACAGCAGGGGTAAACATAGTAGGAACTTTTCAATCTCTAGGAGTAGGTAGTGCGCCAACTTCACGAGCAAACTTCAAGATCGACAAGCAGGCAAATATCATTATGCTTAACCCTACCGCAACTACTCAGACAGTTGTCATGGAGTATTTGTCATCAGGAAAGGATGATGTCACCGAAGAAAGTATCTCCATAGAAGCTCAGGAAGCATTACTTGCTTGGTGCGGATGGAAAGATATTCAAGGGAAGAAAGGGCCTGCAAATGCAGTAATGATGCTACGTAAAGAATACTATAACCAGAAGCGTATAGCTAAAGGTAGACGTAGTGGTATGCAGCTACACCATATCAATGAAGCAGTAAGGGAAACAACTATGAAAGCCATAAACTACTAGTATGGCACAGATACGACCAGATGTAAAGAAGAACTTTCTAGGCATAGACTCAGATCACTCAAACGATTTGTTTCCTCCTAACAGCCTTCTTGATGCACTGAATGTACGGTTACATGATAACTCCACAGGTGGTAAGCTGAACGTAACGAATACGCAGGGAAACATGCTTGTAGACACAGTAAGCATTGCATCAGATGGTATTAACTACGTTACCATTGGCTGTTTTGAACAGCAGTCTATGGGTAAGATGTACTATTTCAATCACCACCTGACAGGCACAAATGACGGTATCTATGAACTAGATATGAATACCCTTGCCATAGTTGTTGTCTTGCAGGGGCCAATCCTTAACTTCTCAACAGCCATTATAGGTAGTGTAAATGTTATCGATAACAAGATGTTACTATTTAGTGACGGCATAAACCCCCCACGACTGCTTGATATAGCACTGGCAAAGCAAGGGTATTATACTACCCCTCAGAGCATCATGCTTATAAAAGCACAGCCACAATATGTTCCAGGCTATGCCGACCTTGACTATACCCAGAATGGTAATCCTGTTTCAGCAGCTCCGACTTATATATCTAATAGTTTAATCAATGCCAATAACTTAAAGAAACAGCTATTCCAGATTAAATACAGATACCAGTACGAAGATAACCTGCACTCAGCATGGTCAGGAGCATCACGTACTCCGTTACCACTTAATGAGAATAGTAACATAGTAAATACAATAAACACCAATAACAATGGTATAAAGTTCACTTTCTTTACAGGCAATAGATACGTACGTAAGATAGACTTTGCTTATTCAGCAGATGGCCTGAACTGGGCAATATTTAAGACTGCTGATAAGGTGCTAGATAGTATTCCAGACAATACCATTTGGGGTCAGGCACAATATACATCTAGTCTTACACCCTATCCTGATGATAAGTTTGTGTTCTTTAACAATAATATAGGCACACCTGTACCTATCATTGACACGTCATCAAACTTCGATGATGTACCCTTTACTGTAGGAGCATCTAGTGTAGCCAATGGTAATACAATTCTTCTAGGCAATGTTACCAAAGGCAGACCAAACCTAAACAATGACGTAGATAGTAATGG
>ENA-OBIO01000855-OBIO01000855.1-metagenomes-genome-assembly--contig:-NODE-855-length-14029-cov-4.08673_pt1 | contig 14029 bp, 12 predicted proteins | sample MGYA00153383_OBIO01 | MGnify analysis MGYA00153383 | reverse complement strand
ACAGTGCGAAGGTCTCCACCTCCGCTCCCTTTAGTGACACGTGTGCCCGAACGTTTGGGCGCACGTGTCACTAACAGCCGCAGAGGTGCGGATGGGGATGCGGATCCGGATGCGGGCGGGGAAGCCTGCACTCCCCGAACGACGACAACCCTTCCGAGCCACTACCCTCGAAACATGAGCCAGACCGCGGCGCAGATCGTCACCTCCGCGACCCGACTGAGGCGGTTGAGCGAGGAAGCGGCCTGGCAGCTCATTCGGGCCCAAAATGCTCACGTCATCCTCGCCATTCTTCGCAGTAACTTTGTCGAATCCGGCGAGACTCGGGTGCCGGCGCCGATGCTCTTCGAGCGGATCGACGATGACGTCGTTGCGCTGAGGGGCGCCGGGTACGACCTGCCGCAGACCGCTCAGCAGTATTGCGCTGCCTGGCTGAACCAGGGATTCCTGGAGCGTCGGCCGGGGGAGATCGGCGGCGACGAGACATACGAGCTTTCCAGCGAAGCACTCGCGGCCATCGGCATCGTGTCGGACCTCGAGACGCCGCCGAAGGCCGCGACGGAGAGCCGACTCACCACGGTGATGTCGCAACTCGACCAGCTGGTGGTCGACACGGATGAGGATGTCGCCTCCCGGGTCGAGGCGCTCGAGCGCGACCGGGATCGGCTCGATGCGCGCATCGCCGCCATCCGGGACGGACGCTCCGGCACTATCGATGACCGCGTCGCGCTCGAGCGGGTGCGGGACATCCTCTCTCTCGCCGACCAGCTACCCGCCGATTTTGCCCGCGTGCGACGCGAGATCGAACGCTTGAACGTGCGCTTTCGCAAGGACATCATCGAGAACGACGGCGGTCGCGGCGATGTGCTCGAGGCCCTGTTTCGCGGCGTCGATGTGCTCGCCGAGCAGGAAGCCGGCCGCAGCTTTCAGGCCTTCTACGCACTGCTCACCGATCTCGAGCGCAGCGCCGGGCTGGATGCCGCGATCGAAACGGTGCTCAGTCGATCGTTCGTCAGCGAGCTGACAACCGCGCAACAGGATTTTCTGCGGGATCTCGTTCCAAGTCTCAGCCAGCGCGGGGGCGAGGTGCACGAGGTGTACGTCTCACTTTCTCGCTCGCTTCGCAATTTTGTGCAGCGACGCGAGTACGAGGAGGAGCGCACGGTTACTCGGCTGCTCACTGTTGCCCAGCGGCGTTTCGGGGTGATCAGTGAGACCGTGCCGGTGCACCGCTTCTCGGGGTTTGAGCTCGGACTCAGCCAGTCCGAACTCTCCTCGGTGGGCCAGTGGACGCCATTCAGCGACGACGGTGAGCGGCCGCCGAGCCTCGTCGAGAACGTGGCCCACGACGTCGATCTCGCCCAAATCCTCGCGATCATCCGGGAGAGCGAGATCGATATGCGCGAGCTGCAGCAGAACGTGGCATCCGCTCTCGAATTCGCGACCGTGGTGAGCGTTGCGGATGTGCTTGCGCGCTTTCCCGCGACCCAGGGATTCGGCAGCGTCGTCGGCCTCGTCTACATTGCGCTTCAACGGCAAGACTCGGGTACAGCAATTAAGAGAGACGGGCAGACAGAGACAGTGCAATGGAATTCTGATCCGGCCAGATTCGCCAAAGTACCCCGGCTGCTCTTCACTGCGTTGAACGGAACCACCGATGAGCGCTGACCTGAGTGAGACGAATTTAACGGTGCATCCCGAAGAGAACGCCGACTCCGCCGCGCTCTTCGTCGGCGACACCGGCCAATTCGACGTCGACACCAGACGGGCCCTTGTCAGGCTCATTCGCGGACCCTTCCTGGACGGATCGGCGGATGAGCTGGTGTGGGCCGCTCTCCTGCGTAATCAGGCCGTGGTGCGGCAGTACCTCTCGGAGATTTTCCTGACCCTGATGGTGGATGACGCGGAACGCGTTGCCTTCTGCCAGCAGGCATCGGAGGCCGACGTTGCCTTCCCGAAGCTGCTCCGCCGGGTGCCGCTCACCCTCATTGACAGCGCCCTCCTGCTCTTCCTGCGCCAGCAACTGTCGACGGTCACCGGCACCGGCAACCGGGCGATCGTGGGACTGGACGACATCACGGCCCAGCTCCAGCCCTACCAGCGGGACGCAACATCCGATCATTCGATCCACCTCAAGCGGATCAACGGGGCGGTCAAAAAAATGCGCGACAACGGCATCTTGCGTTCGACAACGACCGAGGCGCGCTTCGAGATCTCACCCGTTTTGCGCATCCTGTTTCCACCGGAGCAGATCGCCGCGCTCACCGACTCGTACGAGCGATTCACCGACTCCACTGAGCAATTCACCGCGGCGTCAGATGACGTATCTGAGTCAGAAGACGTGCCAGCGGAAGAGAGCGACCCCCTCGATGAGTGACGAACTGCAGATTCTGGATGATTCCGACCTGAGCGGGTTCTGGGAGCATGAGAGCACCGGCCGGCCGCATCCCGGACAGCATCGACTGGTCGGATTGCAGCTCGTCAACTGGGGCACCTTTGCTGGCCATCACGCGGTACCGATTTCGGATCGCGGCTTTCTGCTGACCGGTGCATCCGGATCCGGCAAGTCCTCACTGCTCGACGCGATCTCCGTGGTGCTCGTGCCGGCGAAATGGCTCGACCTCAATGCGGCCGCCCGCGACACGAACGCGAAGGGACGAGACCGCAATCTGACCAGCTACATCCGCGGCGCGTGGTCGCGCAACACCGACGAGACCTCGGGAGAAGTGGCCACCCAATATCTGCGGCCGGGCGCGACGTGGTCGGCGATCGGGTTGCGATTCAGCGACGGCCTCGGCATTGAGACGACGCTGGTGCGGGTTTTCTGGGCTGCGCGCGGCGTGAACAGCGACGACAGCATCACCAAGACGAGCATCATTTTCGACAGCGATTTCGACCTGCGAGCGCTCGAAGACGTCGTGGCCGATGGCCTCAACCTGCGGGTGGTGAAGAGCAGGCTCACCCCCATTTTCGCCTCCTCAGACTTTTCGAGCTTCGCCGACAAATTCACCCGACGGCTCGGCATCTCGGGGGATCGCGCCCTGCGCCTGCTGCACAAGACCCAGTCGACGAAGGGGTTGGCAAACCTCGATACGCTGCTACGCGACTTCATGCTCGACGAGCCCGCGACTTTCGCAGCGGCACAGCGCACCGTCGAGCAGTTTGTCGAGCTCGAGGATGCCTACCGCTCCGTGCAGCGCGCCGAACGGCAAGTGGAACGGCTCGGTCCGATTCGAGAGTTGGATCGGCTTCGACAGCAATCGCTGGCCGCTGCCGGCCTGCTGGCCTCCGATCTGGCATCGACCGATGCCTTTCGCGTGGCGAAGTCGATCGAGGTGCACGAGCGCGAAATCGTACGTCTCGATCGCGAAATCGTCGCCGAGAGCGCCCTAATGGCGCAGGCATCCACCTCTGCAGATGACCTCGACGGGCAGCTTCGCGCCCTCCGCGAGCAGCACGGGCAGGCGGGTGGATTCCAGCTTCAGGCCTGGCGCTCCGAGATCGCGAGCCTCACCGAGCAGCTCGCCGCGCCGAAGCGGGCGCGAGTGTTGCTCCAGGAGAAATTGCGGATGCTCGGATCTTCCGAGCCGTCGAACGCGGCGGAATTTGCCGATCTTGTGTCCCAGGCACAGGGCGAGGCGGAGTCGATTGCGGCAGCGGCCGAGTCCGTGAGCGAGAGCCGCGCCGAAGCCCGCGTTGTCGAACGCGATGCCGTCGACGAGCTCAATACCGTGCGAGCCCAGCTCGCCGCCCTTGCTCGCCAGCCCTCCAACATCGACAGCAGGGACCTGGAGCTGCGAGACCGACTCGCCACCGCGCTAAACGTCGCCCCCAAACGACTTCCTTTTGTGGCGGAACTCCTCGAGGTGCCGGCGGAACACGCCGTTTGGCGCGGGGCGATTGAGCGGCTTCTCGGCGGGTTCTCCCGCTCGGTAATCGTGCCGGAAGCGCTCTATGCGGTGGCATCCGAATACATCGACTCTCACCATCTCGGCCGCAAGCTCCTGTACAACCGTGTGTCCACGTCATCCGTTGAACCGGTGCTGAGCGTCTCGAGCACGTCGGTCGTACGCAAGATCGGGGTATTGGTCGGAGATTTCGAACCCTGGCTGAACTCCGAACTGAGCCGTCGATTCGACTATGACTGTGCCGAAAGTATCGCCGCTTTCCGATCCAGCGACCGAGCCATCACGCCGACCGGCCAGATTAAACACTCGCGAACCCGCCACGAAAAGGACGATCGAAACACGGTGGATGACCGACGATCCTGGGTGCTCGGTTTCGACAACCACGACAAGAACGAGCTGTATCGACAGGACGAGACTCGACTGCTCGCCGAGCTCGATGCCGCGAAGGCGTCTCTCGACTCTGTGATCTCCCGACAGGCCGATATCGGCGCGCGTTTGGAGGCCTGCCAGTACATCCGAAACCTGCACTGGGATGACGTGAATGCGGAGGCCCGCATCGTCCGGATCCACGATCTCGAGACGCAGGTTGCGACGTATTCCGCGGCGTCCGGTGAGCTGGCCGGCCTCGATCGTCGGCTCGACTCGCTCGGCCGCGAGGCTCACGAAGCACGGCAGGCCGCCAATTCTGCGGCGGTGCGCGTGAGTGCCGAACGCGACGAGGCTGCCCGGCGGCGGACTGGGCTCGGTGATGCGCAGTCGGAACAGTCCGAACTCGAACCGATAGGGGCATCCACCCGATTGCGACTCGACGAGAGATTCACCGCGCTCGCCCGCTCGGTGGCACTCGACAAGCTCGGCGAGTCCGTGGCAAAAATGACGACAGCGATCAGTCGTGAGTTGGACGCGGTGAGACGCACGATCGGCGAGGCGGAGGGGGAACTCGTACGTATCTTCACTGCGTTCTCCGCGGAGTGGCCAGCCGACGTGGCGGATACAGACACGACTGTCGCGAGCACACCGGATTTTCTGCGCATTCTCGAGACGATCGAATTCGACGGCCTTCCCCGCTTTCAGGGTCGCTTCCGCGAACTGCTGCAGACCCAGTCAAACCAGAACCTCGCGCAGCTGGTGCAACTGATGGCCCAGGAGCAGAAGGAGGTGCGCAAGCGCATCCAGCCGGTGAACGATTCACTTGCCTCCGTCGACTTCAATACGGGAACTCATCTGGAATTAAAAGTCAAGGAGCGTTTTTTACCAGAGGTGAAGAAGTTTCGGCTGGATGTGCAGGGCATTCTCGAGAACTCGCTCACGGCATCCGCCTCCGAGGCCGAAGCGAAATACGAGGCGCTGCACGCACTCGTCACGAGACTCGGGAGCAGTTCCTTTGCCGACCGCACCTGGCGAGAGCTCGTTCTGGATGTGCGGAAACACGTCGAATTCCAGGGACTCGAAAAATCCTCCGACGGTGTGGTGGTCGACATCCACACGTCCGGGGATGGGCGATCGGGAGGCCAGAGGGTCAAGCTCGTGACCTTCGCGCTTGCCGCCGCGCTTCGCTATCAGCTGGGCGGGCGCAAAGCGGTGACCCCGCAGTACGGCACCGTGATCATCGATGAGGCGTTCGACAAGGCGGATGCCGAATTCACCGAAGGATCGATGCGTATTTTCGAGCGCTTCGGGTTTCAGATGATTCTCGCGACACCGTTGAAAATGGTTCAGACGCTCAGCGAATTCATCGGAGGAGCTGCCCTCGTCACCATCCGAAACCGCAACGAATCCTCGCTCAGTCTCCTCGAAATCACGAATCTCGCAGGCCCCGCCGCATGAAGTCGCTCGCGACGGTGCGCGGCGAGGCCGCGGTTCGCTTCGAGAAAAACTTCCTATTTTGGTCGACCGACGGCTCCGGCTCCTGGCCCCTCTCGTTGGCGCTCGGTGCGCCCGACGAGAAGGAGGCCCTCACCAATTTCGAGGGGACGGCGCGGTGGGCACGGCAGTGGATGGACCTCGCGGATTCCCTGCACATCGTGACGGCACAACGACTCTGGCGCACCGGCTCGCAACTCATACCCACCCACATCCGATTTATTTCGGCACCGGAGTTGGCGGCCTTCGTCGGGCGGGCGAAGGAGTGGAATCGCGCAATCGAGCGGCTGCAGCAGCTGGCAGCCGACTGGCCCGCGGTTCAACCTCTTGATCGAAAAACCTTCACTCGACTTGTGTCTCTGTCATCGCTCGAGTGGCAGCAGACGCGGCAATTCTTGCGCTGGGTCGCGCGGCATCCGACCTCCGGCCTGCTTCCGCGGCAGCTGCCGATCCCCGGAGTCGACAGCAAATGGTTCGAGACTCACCGCGCACTGTGCACAGCGCTCCGGCGGGCGACCGCGGGCGACGAGCAGGAGGGGTTCGGCCTGCGAACTCTCGAAAAGCTGCTGACCCTTCGGGTGCTTGATCCCCAACTCAGAGCAGGGCTCGCTGGCCTGGGCGATTTCTCTGCAGAGCCGGACGTACTCGCCGCGCTGCGCTGGCATCCGCGGGTCGTGATCGTCTGCGAAAACCTGCAGTGTGCCTACTCATTCGGTGATATCGAGGGCGCGGTCGTGATCGCGAAACAGGGCTACGCAGTGGATGTGCTGAGCCGGTTGTCCTGGCTTGCATCCGCGCGCATTGTGTATTGGGGCGATCTCGATACGCACGGTTTCGCCATCCTCAATCGGTTCCGCAGCTATTTTCCGCGGGCAGAGTCGATCCTGATGGATGAGACGACACTGCTCGACAATCGCACGCTGTGGGCGAGCGAACCGGATCAGAATGTGCAGTTGCTGTCGCTGCTCACCGAGCCCGAACAAGCCGTTCTCGAGATGCTTCGGTCGAGCACTTACGGGCCTTCCGTGCGCCTCGAGCAGGAAAGGATTCCGTGGTATGTCGTGGAGGGCGCGTTCGAGCGGGTGCTGGGGCAGTAGTGTCGCCGACTTTCTCGGCCAGACCGGGATCATCGAGTGACCTGTGCCCGCGTGAGCGAGGGCAGTTCCGGTCAGAATTGAAGCGGAGTCGGTATCACTGTTGAGCAGAACCGTCACCTCGGGGCCGCCAGTGCCGCCTTCACCCGTGCCGCCTTCACCCGTGCGGCCGATCCCACTCACCTGCTCGCTGTTGCCATCGAGCATGCCTGGTGACTGGCGAGAACGACATGCCCTCACCCAGTGAACGTGTTCCGCTCGCCACTCACCGGGAGCACTTGCCGGATCGCGTTAGCTTTTACCGGGTCTGAGTGGCCCGTTCCGGATCACAACTCGAGGTTGGGGCCTTGTCGTGCGTGCGCGGCACGGGCATGCACTTTGGCTGGCAGAGACAAATGAATCACACAGGTGGTTACGACGGATCCGGGGGCGCTATTGGGAAAGCCCGCGATGCGCTCGGATCGAACCCCATAAGCGTTAGCGAGGATCACCGGGACCGGATACTGCGCACCTGAAGCACCTCAGTGAGAAGAAGTGACTTTCTCCCGCAGCTCTGAATCGCTCGGCTCCACCAAATGACTTCCATCGGTGAATTGGATCACCGGGATGTTGGTGCGCCCGCTGATAGCGATTGCGCGGTCGGCACCGGTGAGGTCTGCTTCGAGGTCCACGTAGTCGTAGTCCACACCAAGCGTGTCGAGCACCTTCTTCGAACGGCGGCAGTCGATGCACCATTCGGCTCCGTACATGGTTACTTTATTGCTCATGGGAGGCGCAACTCGTACCCCGCTTCGGGAATTCCCCGGCGCGCATTACGTCTTAGTCGCGCCACCTCGCCTCTTCTTGGCCACCTTTTTTCCACTGGGCCAGCTTTTCCCCACCGGGCCGATTCGCGTTTTACCGGCCACCAGTGTTCCTGTTGGCCGGCTACTAGTGTTCCTGTGGACACCGCTAGAACACCTCTCCTCCACCAAACCACCTCAAAAATGTTGTCTACAGATTCGCCACCTCATCTATCGAACATACGTTCGAAGGTGAAAGATTGAGTTATGTCCACCCCCGACCTCCTTCCACAGTTCAACTCCGCAGTAGCTGCTGCCGAGGCGTTGTCGAGGGATGTCACGGCCTATCGCGCCCTCGCTGACGATGCCCTCCTTCAGGTCGCTCGACGATCAGCTGACGCCCAGCGCCTGATGGGCACAACAGCGGCGGTGATCGCCGGCGAAATAGCGCGACGATCCGCGATATCTCTCGGCCACGATGGGCTAGCCCAGCGCACCGGTTATCGAACGGCGATCGAGCTAGTTCGCGTTACCACCGGACTTTCGGGGCGAGAAGCGGCCGCAGCGGTGCGCGTCGGCACCCTGGTGCAGGACGCTACCGATCCGCACTCCTGGCGGCACGCCCTTGGGCAGGCGGTGGGCCAGGGTGCCCTTTCTGTCGGGGCTGCTGATTCGATCCGGGCCGGCCTCGGCGAACCGAGCGCCCGAGTTTCGGAAAGCGCTCTTGCGGAGGCAACCAAACGGCTGTGCAGCGAATCGGAGACTCTCGATACTGATCGCCTTTTTCGGCGTGCCCGCGAACTACGGGACGAGTTGGACGAGGCGGGCATCGCCGAACGTGAGAACGAGCGACGTGACGCGCGCAGCCTCACTTTTACCCGTCTTCCCGACGGAATGAGCCGATTGACGTGGCTGATGGATCCCGAGACCGCCACGATCACCTCAGACCTCTGGGATCGGGCAACGTCACCACGACGTGGCGGGCCGCGATTCGTGGATGCTGGCAGCACCGACTTCGAGCGAGCAAAGCAGATCACCGACGATCCTCGGTCGACGGCGCAGCTTGCCTCCGACGTGTTCGTGGAACTGCTTCGCCAGGGTGCGGCTGCCGACTCGTCCCAGCTGTTGGGATCGGGTGCACCCGTTGTGCATCTGCTCGTGCTGAATGCGGCTCTCGACGAGAGCGATGGCGAGGCCATGGGTGCGAGCGCGGGCCATACTCAGGGCCCTGCCTACGGCCACCCTCACGCTCACGGCCACCTCGAGGGCCAGCTCGATCCCGTGAGCATCGAGACCATCCAACGCGCGCTCTGTTCGTCGACCATCGAGCCGATTCTTTTCGACGACAGTGGTCACGCGCTCGACGTAGGCCGCGACCGTCGGCTGTACACGCGTAAGCAACGGCAAGCTCTCGCGGTTCGCGATGGCGGATGCATGTTCCCCGGATGTGACCGACCGCCATCCTGGACCGAGGCCCACCACACCAAACACTGGTCGCGAGACCGCGGCAGCACGAACATCGACGATGGAATCCTGCTCTGCCGACATCATCATCTGCTCTGCCACAACAATCACTGGGAGATCCAGCAAGCGGAGGCCGGTTTCGTCCTGATTCCTCCGATCGATGTGGACCCCGACCAGGTGCCGATTCCTCTGCCATCCAAGAGCGCAGCCCTGCGAGAACTCCGTGCTGCGGCGAGCTGAGGGTGTGCCCGAGAGGATGCTGGGTGCCGGGTGCCGGAGCGACCCGTGTACGAACTCGTGCCGGGCACAGGGTCGGGCTCGCGCCCACGCTCGCACGTGCTCACAGCCAAGCTCGCGCACAGATGGAGCGCCCTGGAGTCTCCTCCACAACGTGACATCCGCGGCGCCAGTCGCTTTCTCAATCACCATCTGGTGCAGCGTGCGCACGTTAGTTATGAGCTCAGGCGCCTCAGCCGTCACCTGGTCGATGGGCTTATGGGCCGCCGAAATCTCGTCGAGGAACGCTTCGGTGTTCCAATATTTGTTGCCAACCATCGCCTCTCGCAGCTGCTCAAGAGTGAAGGTTTTGCGAGCGGTACCCCGCGAGGAGGCCAAGGTGGGTATCCGGCATGAGGGCAAGCCGAGGGGAGATGAATGACATCATTGCTGTGGCACGAGCCTGGGTTTCGGCTTTTTCACTGAGATTGCTCATCCAGCTCAGGAGGCGGTCGTCGATTTCTCTCTCAGTGTTTTTGTCCACCGGATGGATTAAGCGGAAGATCCTCGCCAGGGACTGCTCTCCGAAGTGCACTATCGAAAAGACACAACGCCCCCGAGTCTCGACGGAGGCGCGGGATAATGTCGAACACAAGGCACCTTCTTCCCCGATCAACGGGGGAGCGGGAAGCGGGATCAAGCGTGCGCGCTTACCCGGGCAGGGTGATAATCGCCTGCACCGGCGCGTGGTCAGAGGGCCAGCTTCCGTCGAATCGAGTGACGTTGATGCCGGTCCGGGAGACCGAGATCCCCGGGGTCGCGAGGATCCAGTCGATGCGCTTGTGATCAAGTCGCGGCGGTCGGTAGTCGAGAAAGGTTCCCCAGGCGTCCGTGACACGGTCTACCGCGATATTCCACGTGTCGACGAGCGTATCCTCGGCGGTGATAGCAGCGTAGGGGAGCGAACCAACACTCGTGTTGAAGTCGCCAGTCACGATGGCGGGAAGGGTGCCGGACCCGACGAGCGCCCTCACCAGCGAGGCGGAATGGATACGCGCATTTCGGGATCGATGATCGAAATGAGTGTTCAAAGCCCTGAATTCGTTGCCGGTGATCCGGTCACGAAAGGTGGCATCGATAAGTACTCTCGGAACCTTGTTGCCCCAGGTAGTGGAGCCGGCGACGCTCGGGGTATCCGAGAGCGCGGTCTGCTCCCAGCGCAGCAGCGTGAGCCGGCGACCGTCGTAATACAGGGGACAGCCTTCACCGCGTCGATCGGTATTCCGTCCATAACCGATCGCCCGGTAATTGTCCCCGAGGGCATTGCGCAGGTATTTGGCCTGGTCAGGAAGAGCCTCCTGCACCCCGAGAATCGTCGGGAGCTCCGAGACAAGAAGCCGAGAAATCAATGGCCGGCGTTTGCTCCACCGATCAGGATTACCGGGCAACAAGCGCGGCATCCGCCGACGGATGTTGAAACTCATCACCTGCAACTGCGGGGCGGCGACGGGGCCGAGGAGGGGGATATCCGTCACGCACCCAGCCTACGGTCGTCGCGATGCCGAAGACGCCTAAACGCTAGCCTTCTGAAATGGTCGAAACAGACGGGATCGAAACAGACGGGATCGAAACAGACGGGATCGAAACAGACGGGATCGAATCCCTTGCCGAGATCCCCGCCGGAACATATCGGCACTACAAGGGCAACATGTACGAGGTGATCGGAGCTGCTACCCACTCGGAGACCGAGGAGCCCCTCGTCGTGTACCGCGCTCTCTATGGAGAGTTCGGCCTATGGGTGCGTCCGAGAGAGATGTTTCTCGAAGATGTCGAGGTCGATGGTCGAAGCATGCGGCGGTTTTCGCAAGTGGAAAACTGACGGGCATCACGGCACGGGTAACAAGAGCCGGTGGCACGCTGGTATGGGCCGCTGGCGAGCTGGTATGGGCCGCTGGCACGCTGGAAAGGGCCGCTGGCGAGCGCAAGTGAGAGGTGACGGGCACAGACATCAGAACCGCTCCGGCGTGTCGCTTGCCGTCCGCACCCGCTGTTGCCTGAGGCCAATCCAACGACGGAACCAGGCAGCATCCGTCATTCGGGCCAGGATCGGGCCGGCGATTACCGTCAGCAGCACGTAAGCGGTAGCCAGCGGCGCGAGCCTTGGCTCGATGCCGGAGCCCGCGGCGAGACCGGCGATCACGATCGAGAACTCACCACGGGGCGTGAGCGCGAATCCAGTGCGCCAGCGCCCCGGCAGGCCGATGCCCGCTGCCGCCGCCGCGGTATAGCCGGTGAGAGTTTTTGTCGCGATCGTGATCACCGCGAGAATTGCGGCGGGTAGCAGGACCGGCGGGATGCTGGCGGGCTCTGTCGAGAGACCGAAAAAGACAAAGAAGATGGCGGCGAAGAGGTCGCGAAGCGGGGCAAGGAGCTGTTGGGCGTTGTGCGCCACCCGGCCGGAGAGGGCGATGCCGACCAGGAATGCGCCGACCGCTGCCGACACATTCACCTCCTGCGCGATTCCTGCCACCAGCATGGTCAGTCCGAGAACACCGAGCAGCAGGGATTCAGAGTGGTTGGCGGCGAAGAGTCCTGAAATGACGCGACCGTGCCTCAGCGCAAGGTACAGAATCACCGCGACGACCAGAACCGCGACGAGCAGTGCAGCCCCTCCCACGAGCACACCGGTGCCGATCACCAGCGCCGAGAGCACGGGCAGGTAAAAGGCCATCGCGAGATCCTCGATCACCAGGATTGACAGGATCGTCGGCGTCTCGCGGTTACCCAATCGCCGTAAATCCCGAAGCACCTTAGCGATCACCCCGGAGGAAGATACCCAGGTGATGCCCGCGAGCGCCACAGCGGCTACCGGACCCCATCCGAGAATGAGCGCGCAGGCCGCGCCGGGAACTGCATTGAGGAGTACATCGAGGATGCCTGCCCTGCGGGACTGTTTGAGGCTCGAAATGAGCTCCGTTGGTGAATATTCCAATCCGAGCATGACCAGCAGGAGGATCACGCCGAGCTCGCTCCCGAAGGTGAAGAATTCGTTGCCTGCCTCCAACGGCACAAAACCCCCGACACCGAAGGCGAGTCCGGCGAGCAGGTAAAACGGGATTGCGGAGATGCCGATCCGGTCGGCGAGCCGGGATAGCAGGCTGAGCCCAAGCAGTACGGCCCCGACTTCGACGAGAAGCAGGGCGGCGTCATGCATCAGCGGAGGGGTATTAGCCGTCGGTGAGAACGCGGGCCAGGGCGTCCAGACCCGAGCGGGTACCCACGGCCACGATGGTGTCGCCGGCGGCGAGGGGAGTGTCCGGGGTCGGCGAGGGGATGACATCCGCTCCCCGCACGATCGCGACGATGGAGGAGTGCGTGCGAGTGCGGGCCCTCGTGGCTCCGAGGACCTCGCCGGCGTAGGGCGAGCCAGCCGAGATCAGGAGCTGCTCGGTGAAGAGGCCAGCGGCCTGTTCACGGATGGCGGCGAGCTGCCCGAGCATGAGCGAGGCCCCGAGCACATCGGCGAGAGCCGCAGCCTCGTCATCGGTGAGAGCGATCGAATCAACCGCCTCGTCGGGGTCGTCGACGCCGAACAGCGCGAGCTCCCGCTCGCCAGAACGATGAGAGACCACGCCGATCCGACGCCCTCTCTTGGTGATGACGTCATGGCGCGTGCCGATGCCCGGCAGATCAATCTTTTCGACGCGTACGCTCACGCGGCAACCCTAACAGTCGACGCGGTTATGGCACAGGCGCACTAGCCCCGGTGCTGGCGGCGGCTGGAAGGCGCGATGACGCCAGTCATGACGGGATATGGCGCCGGATACTGCGCCCGCGACGCCACCCGTTTGACGCCCGCTACGACGACAGGTGCGACACCAGATACGACCACACCGAGAACACGCAGCATCCACCGATCAGTATCGCGAAGAGCAGAAGCCAGACTGGAGACGGGATGCCGGTTCGGCGGTAGAGAAGGTAGGCATCCGAGGTGGAGAGCTGGTCGCGACGGCGAAGGTGCACACCAATGACCGTGCCGAGCGCCCGCACCGCGCCGACGAGCAGAGCGATCCCAATCACCAGGAGGGCGTAGCCCTGCACCGTGGGCGTTGCAGAGAACCACAGCAGCGCACTGGTCGCCGCCGAGACAAGCACCACGATCGCCCCAAACGCATTGCGGATCACCAGCAGCGTCAGCACCAGCATGATCCCGCCAGCGAAGAGCGCAATCGCGGTGTACCCGTTGAAAACACTCCAGAGCTGGGCGGCACCGACGATGGCGGGCGCAGGATAGCCGAAGACCCCACTCACGACCGTGCCGAACACGCCGCGACCACTGCTTAGCGCATCGCCCGAGTGATTGCGACGGATGCGGATGCCGTGCACCACCCGTCCGGTGAGGATCGCGGCGACCGCGTGCCCGAGTTCGTGCACGAGTGTCGCGAACAGGCCAAAATACTGCCAGGTAGCTCGCGGCAGGCTGAGCACCGCGGCAACTGCCACGATCCCGATCAGCACGGGCAGCGGGATGGCGACCGGCGCCGTTCGCGCAAGCAGGGCAAGCAGGGCGGGCAAGTTGGGCAGGGTGGGCAGAGTGGGCAAGGTGGGCAGAGTGGGCAAGGAATCGATGGGGTTTAGTCTGCCATCGTCGGGTCAGCTCCCCGCCCACAGTCCGGAATCAGCACAACGGAATCAGCACTACGGA
>ENA-OBIO01000853-OBIO01000853.1-metagenomes-genome-assembly--contig:-NODE-853-length-14039-cov-4.21825_pt1 | contig 14039 bp, 9 predicted proteins | sample MGYA00153383_OBIO01 | MGnify analysis MGYA00153383 | reverse complement strand
AGAAATTCCCACGTCTGCCGATAGCCCACCGCACGCATTGACGGCATATCAGCATGCAGCAGATATTGTTCGCGCAGCCGGCGCACTTCATCAAGCAATCCTGCCACCAACATCGCATCAAATCGGGTGGCGATTCGATGGTGCAAGATGGCGCGATCCGTGGGCATCAAGCCAATGATGAGCGCTTCGTAAGGCCACGAATATTGGTGCTCGGCGCGCCGCTGAAGGGACGAAATCGACACGCCCGTTTGTTGAAAAATTTCCAGCGCGCGCTGAATACGTTGTGAATCATTTGGCTTCAATCGGGTGGCGGTAACCGCATCCACTTTTGCCAATTCTGCGTGCATGGCCGGCCAACCAATCAGTGCCGCGCGCTCATCCAATTCACGCCTGAGACGCGGATCAGATTCGGGCATATCGCTCAAACCTTCGGTCAACGCTTTTGCGTACAGCATGGTGCCACCGACCAGCAATGGCACACTGCCACGCGCCACAATGTCCGACATCAACGGCAGGGCCTCGCGACAAAATCGCGCTGCAGAATAAGCTTCCGTGGGTGCAATTAAATTAATCAGATGATGCGGATATTTTTTCAGCGTTGTTACATCCGGCTTCGCGGTGCCGATGTTCATATCGCAATAAACAAGCGCAGAATCGACGCTGATAATTTCAAAATTCTGCCCATGCTTATCCGCATGCTTAAAGCGCTCAATGAGATCAAACGCGAGCTGCGTTTTACCTGATGCGGTCGGGCCGAGAATAAAAATTGCTTTTGGTTTCATGTTCCAAATACAGGCACAGGAGCGACTTTCGACGCACTTTTGCTCTGAAATGCGCGCGGATGTTGGTTATTTTATTTCAAAATCTTAACCCAATCATTCAGGAAAACGCCTTTGCTTTTTGCAACAAAGAATTTGCTGTTGGGTTAAACACGATGCGACGAAAAAGCAGATTGCTCATGTCCCCAAACGGGCGCCCTTGTCGAACAGCGATCAAACTGACGCGGTTGTACTAACCTTCCCGAACCGCTTCCAAAGCTTCCCATCGGGTCATTGCCGCCGACGACTCTTTTTCGATCTCGGCCAAGCGTGCCTGAAGCGTCTTCACTTTCGCCGCTTGTGCCGAATCCTGATAGGTCGCCGGATTTGCTAGCGCCTGTTGAACCGTTTGCGATTCAGCACCAAGCGCATCAATTTTTTGGGTGAGCGAGTCCAGCTCTTTTTGCTCGTTGGAGCTCAGCTTTTTTGCTTTTGGTACGTTCGCATTTTTAGGTTTGGTCGACGGCTTTGGTGCAGGCTGTTTGGTATCAGCGGCCCTCGCAGCGACCACCGCCATATTTGCCAGTTGCATCTGCCAATCGCTATAACCACCTGCGAATTCGCGCACTTTGCCCTTGCCCTCAAATACAAAAACCTGTGTGGCAACGTTATCCAAAAATGTTCGATCATGGCTGGCCACCATCACCGTGCCGGGATAGCCCTGCAGCAATTCCTCCAGCAAATCCAGCGTCTCAATATCGAGATCGTTGGTCGGCTCATCCAGCACTAAGAAATTGGCCGGCTTGGCGAATAAACGCGCCAACAGCAGGCGGTTACGCTCGCCACCGGAAAGCGATTTCACCTTCGCACGCGCACGCTGAGGCGGAAATAAAAACTCGCCCAGGTACGAAATAACGTGCTTACGTCCGTTGCCATTGTCGATAAATTCGGAGCCGGGGCTGATGACGTCCGACAGCGTGGCTTCATCATCAAGGGTTTCGCGAAATTGATCGAAATAGGCGACGCTTAATTGGGTGCCAAGTTTAATTTTCCCGCTATCGGCTTCGAGCTCGCCGAGAATCATTTTCATCAGCGTGGATTTACCCGCACCGTTCGGGCCGATCAAACCGATGCGGTCGCCACGTTGCACAATGGAAGAGAATTTATCAACAATGATTTTGTCGTTAAATGATTTCGAAACATCCACTAATTCAGTGACAATCTTGCCGCTTTTTTCGACATCCGCAATCGAGAATTTCACGTTACCCGAACGCTCCCGGCGCTGCGCACGCTCCTCACGCAGCTGATGCAACCGCGTCACACGCCCCGCACTGCGCGTGCGCCGCGCCTGCACCCCTTGGCGAATCCAGACTTCTTCTTCCTTCAAAGTTTTATCGAAACGCGCATTCGCGAGCGACTCTGAGTTCAGCGCTTCTTCCTTGCGCTTTTCGTACTCGGCAAAGGAGCCAGGATAGCTGGTGAGTTGACCGCGATCAAGCTCAATAATTCGCGTCGCAAATGTTTCCAGAAAACGTCGATCATGGCTGATAACGAGGATCGCACCAGCATAAGACATCAGCGTTTTTTCCAGCCAATCGATGGATGCAATATCGAGATGGTTGGTCGGCTCGTCAAGCAGCAGCAATTCCGGCTCCGCCACCAGCGCACGCGCTAACGCCACCCGTTTTAGATTGCCGCCAGAAAGCCCGTCGATGGCGCGATCGGGATCCAGATTCAAACGCGCCAACACAGATTCCACGCGCTGCTCAACCTGCCAGCCATCGTGCGTTTCCAGTTCGTGCTGCAAATCGCCCATGCGCTCCAGCGCGTCCATATCGCCATGCTCGGCAGCGACTAACGCATGGTGATAGTCGATCAGCAATTTCGATACTTGCCCCAAGCCCGCTGCGACAGCTTCAAAAATCGTTTGACTTGCATCGAAAGTCGGCTCTTGCGGAACATAGGCAAGCTTCAGCGTGCTTGAGCGCGCCGCTTCGCCATCGTCTGGCTTAATTTGTGCGGCAATAATTTTAAGCAGGCTCGATTTGCCGGTGCCGTTGCGCCCGACCAGCGCGATGCGTTCGCCGGCATCGATTGAAAAATCAATCCCGTCCAAAAGTTTGACATCACCGAAGGCGAGAGACAGGTTTTTTGCGTGGAAAATGGGCATGAAAATATTTCGTAAAATTTAATATGCGGCATCATTTTTGATATGCCGCGCGATGTTGAAATGAAGGATGGCAGAGGCAATCAAGCCGATGACAACCGGGAACGCATATGCATCACTCGCGCCCTGCGATTGCTGTAAATAACCGCCAAGTGACCCCGCAGAAATGGACGCCACACCGACCCGCACAATTGTTTGGCAAATGAGCCCGCCGAACGGCGTGCCACATTTATCCTGCTTCGTATTATCCCCCAACACGGTGCGTTCCACGCCTTCGCCGATTGATATCGCCAAACAGAGGCGTAAAAGCGTGATTAAAATCGTGTCTACAATTCGAGCCAACCGTGGTCAAGCACCGCACCCCTCATCAGCCAAATAAATTCCGGCTTTGCCGACTTAGCCCGGCGGACTTATTTACGCTAGCAGCATCAATAAAAATTTACTTATGCCTCGGATCAAGCGCATCGCGCAACCCATCGCCGAGCAGGTTGAATGAGAGTACCAGCAAAAAAATTGACAGGCCCGGCCATATCGCCATCCACGGTGCATTATCGACATAGTTCTTTGCCGTGTTGAGCATGCTTCCCCAGCTGGGCGCAGGCGGCTGCTGACCGAGCCCCAGAAATGAGAGACTGGCCTCGGCAATAATGGCAGCCGCAATGGCAAGCGTCGATTGCACAATCAGCGGCGGCAATACATTAGGCAGCACATGCCGCAACGCGATACGCCAGTGCGGATTACCGACCGCGCGGGCGGCTTCTACAAAATCCTCCACTTTCACCGCCAGTACCTGCGCGCGGGTCAGGCGAATAAATATCGGGGTGGCGGAAACACCGATGGCGATCATCGCATTCATCAGACTCGGCCCGAGAAACGCCGCCAGCGCAATCGCAAGAATCAGAAAAGGCAGTGCCAGCGCAGAATCGGTCAGGCGCGAAATTATTCCATCTGTCCAGCCACCGACATAGCCTGCCAACAAGCCAATGGGCACGCCAAGCGCCATTGATATAGAGACCGATACCAAGCCTGCCAGCAGCGACGCCCGCGCGCCCCACATTACGCGTGACAGCACATCACGGCCCAGCTCGTCGGTGCCAAACCAATGTGCGGCGGACGGCGATTTACGAATCGCACTCCAGCTGGTCTCGACCGGATCTTGCGGCGCAAGCCAGGGCGCAAAGACGGCGATGATGATAAATAAAATTACGAATCCCAGGCCCAACATTGCCCCGCGCCGTCGAATCAGTCGCCGCCAAGCGCGCCTGCCTGGCGCGTCGCTATGGGATGTGGTCAAAAACGTTGCACCGCTAACCGAACCGCTGGCGGTTGAATTCCCGCGCAAATTCATGCGCTAGTCCCTCAGCCTGGGATTAACCAGAAAATAGGCCATGTCGGCGAGCAGATTCAACACGATATAAACCGTGGACGTAAACAGCACCACGCCCTGCACCACCGCGTAGTCGCGATTAAATACGGCATCAACAATTAATTTGCCGAAGCCGGGAATCGAGAAAACCTGCTCAGTCAGCACCGCGCCGGACAACAACGTGCCAAATTCCAACGCACCCAGCGTGATGATGGGCATGATGGCATTGCGTAAGGCGTGCTTGAGAACGACTTTATTTTCTTTCAGCCCCTTGGCGCGCGCGGTCCGCACGTAATCGGCGTTAAGCACTTGCAGCATGGCGCTGCGGGTATGGCGCATCAGCACCGCCGCGATAGCGTTTCCCAGCACAAACGCGGGCATGATCATGGACAGCAGATTCGCCTTTAAATCCTCGCTGGGATTCACATAACCCGACGCGGGCAGCCAGCCTAGAGACACCGAAAATAGCAGGATCATCAATATGCCCAACCAGAAATTCGGCGTCGACAATCCCCACAACGCGAAGATATTGGCAAGATAGTCCCAGGCAGAATCTTTTGCAACAGCGGAAACAATGCCCGCAGGGATGCCGATCAAGAGCGCAATCATCATCGCCAGTGCAGCCAGTTCCAATGTGACTGGCAATTTATCCTGAATAAGCTGGCGTACGGGCTGCTGAATGCGCAGCGATTCGCCAAAATCGCCGCGCATGACCCCTGAGATCCAGTAGCCATAGCGCACTGGTAACGGCTCATCGAGATGCATTTTCTGGCGAAGATAGGCGACGGTGTTCTGATCCTGATCTTCGCCCGCCAAGATTACCGCTGGATCGCCGGGCAGCAATTGCTGTAGACAAAAAATCATGACCGTGACGAAAAAAACGGTGGGAATGACCGCCGCCAGACGTTTTAAAAAATAGGTGAGCATGGGAGCATTAATTTTGCTTGGATAACCTGATCGAGATTGGAAATGCTCTCACTACATTTTCAAGCCTTGTACGCGAATCAGGCCATCCGGAATGGTACGCAGGCCCGTTAATTTTTTGTTGTAAGCCCACAGCCAATGCCGGTGATACACATACACGATAGGCCGATCCTTCAACACTTCGGCGGCAATCTGTTCAATGATTTTACGGCGCTGAACAACATCAAGCGTGCTGCGCGACTTGTTTAACAGGGCATCAATCTCGGGCTTGCAATAGCCGGGGTAATTCAGCGGTTGCTTGCATGCATAGAAGCTGAATAGATTTCCATCGGGATCTGCGCGTCCGCTCCAATTGAGCAAGTACGCCTCAAACTGGCCCTTGTCGGCCAGATTCAGCGAGGTCGCAAACTCAGTTGACTGGATTTTGATATCAAAACCCGCTTCCTTCGCCATTGCCTGAACAACCTGCGCGACCTTCTGGCCATCAGAGGTGGTAGGCGTCATCAGCGTGAAACTCGGATTGGGAACACCTGCTTCCTTAAGCAGCGCTTTGGCGCGTGCGACATCACGTTTGGGCACGGGCACATTTTTTGCGTAGTAGGTGCTATTGGGGGCGACCCATTGGTTGCCCACCTCACCTTCGCCATCGGCCGCGACCTGGACGATGCCCGCACGGTCAAGCGATAACTCAAGCGCTTCACGCACACGGGCATCGCGCCCCAGCGGATTTTTCTGTGCCATGTCACTCTTGCCGGTGTTGATGGTGATACCTTGATAACCCAACTCGGTAATGCTGGCAACATTAAATTTTTTCTCCGCCCTGAGTCCGGAAATATCGTTAGACGCCACGCGTTCAATAAAATCCAGCTGCCCGGCTCGAAGGTTCGCCAGCCTTACCGTCGAGTCAACAATCGGCTGATAAATAATCTTGTCAAAATGGATCGCGCTCTTGTCCCAATAATTGGCGTAACGCTCCAACACGATACGATCCTGTGCCACCCGTTCGGCAAATTTGAACGGCCCAGAGCATACCGGCTTCGAACCAAACGAGTCCGGGTTGGCCTGCGCGGCCTTTGGCGACACCATCATGCCCGCACGGTCAGTCAGCACCGTCAGCAGGGGCGCAAAAGGCGCTGAAAGAATCAATTTGACCGTCATCTCATCAACCACTTCCACGCTGGTAAGTGGCAGCAACTCACCACGGCGGCTGGACCCTGAAAGGTTCTTATGGCGCTCGAGATTGAACTTGACCGCGAGTGCGTTAAATTTTTCCCCATCATGAAAAGTCACCCCCGGCCGCAGCTTTAACGTCAGTACCTTGTTATCTGCCGACCATTGATGGCTGAGCGCAAGCTGTGGAACGATGCCCAGCTTTTCATCAATATCAAATAATTTATCGCAAAGCCCAGCAAACACGATGCGGCCTACAAAGCTGCGCGCCAGAGTTGGATCGAGCACGTCCGGATCTTCAGCGAGACCGATACGCAATGTCTGCGCACCAGCACTGAAACTTATGAGACTGACCATAAAAAGCAATAACGCCGCAGCAACGACACTTGTTGAGGCCATTATTGCTGCGGCCCGCAATACGAGGAATGGTGAGACTGTTGCGACAACTAGGCGACGGGGCAAAATAGACATGCTCTGACCTCTTCTTTAAATAAACGAAATGACCAATCTGGCGCAATAGTGCTGATTCGGAATGCGGCCCTAAAGGATTTAATCAAACGGGTACCGACTTCTTATGCAGAAAAGCAGACTGCAAGTGCTCCAGGCGGCGATTAGTCACCGCTGATTTGGCAGCATTGTGCGGCTCCCGCAAGTCTTGTAGCGCTACAGGCGGTGCAATTTCGCGCCAGAAATGGCAAGCCACTTGATGACCCAATTCTTTGTCCAGAGCCGGCACTTCTTCAGCGCAACGTGCCCGCGCATGCAAGCAGCGAGTGCGGAAGCGACAACCCGAGGGCGGCGAAATAGGATTGGGCACATCACCCTCAAGCAAAATTTTTTGACGCTTCAAGTTCGGTTCGGGATCCGGGATTGCCGACAGCAGCGCGTGTGTATAAGGATGGCGCGGCGCAGAAAATAAGCTAGCCTTATCCGCATATTCAATGATCTGGCCAAGGTACATTACCGCGACATGCGACGCGATGTGTTTCACCACCGCGAGGTCGTGGGCGATGAAGACATATGCGACGCCCAGCTGGCGCTGTATATCCTGCAATAGATTGATAACCTGCGCTTGGATCGACACATCGAGCGCCGAGACCGGCTCGTCACAAACAATCAACCGCGGCTCCACCGCCAACGCGCGTGCTATGCCGATTCGCTGGCGCTGCCCACCGGAAAATTCGTGTGGAAAACGCTGTAAATACTGTGGCGCCAGCCCTACCAGATTCAACAATTCAGCGGCGCGTTCGCGCTGCTGTTGCCGGCCGCTAGCAAGATGATGCAGACCTAACGGCTCAATCAATGTCTGCTCAATGGTCATGCGCGGATTGAGTGAAGAATACGGATCTTGAAAAATAATCTGCATGTCCCGCCGCCGGGCACGCAGCGCGGCAACCGACAAGTTACTGATGTTTTCACCATCAAACCAGACTTTACCTGAGGTACTTTCCAACAACCGCAAGAGTAACCGCCCAACGGTTGATTTGCCGCAGCCTGATTCACCAACCAGCGCCATGGTTTCTCCAGCTTGCAGCGTGAAGCTCACATCATCGACCGCATGAACGACCTGCCTGCTCTGGCGGAAAAAGCTGCGCTGCAACGGAAAGTGTTTGACCAAATGATCGGCTCGAAGCAGTGGGTGGCGCGTTTCAGCTGGCTGAACTTTAGTTGCCTGAGTTTTTGTTTCAAGCCGAATTGGCCTGGCTGCGGACGCGCTCATGCTGCCTGCTCCCAAGCTAACGGCGCTTTCCAGCACGCCACAAAATGAGCCGCGCTTAGCTCTTGCAAGGGAGGCGAGAATTCGATGCACTTAGCATCTGCAAAAGGGCAACGTGCAGCAAAGCGACAGCCGACGGGAGCGCTCGTGGGTGACGGGACTTGGCCTTCGATGGCGGCCAAGCGGGATTGGGTAAGATGCATTTTGGGAATGGAGCCTAATAGACCGATGGTGTAGGGATGCTGCGGCTCGGCGAAAAGACGTTCGACGCTTGCGCGCTCGACCAGCCGGCCCGCGTACATGACCGCCACCTCGTCAGCTAGCTCAGCAATAACCCCCAAGTCGTGGGTGATGAGAACGATCGCCGTGCCCGCACTGGTGCGCAAACTGCGCATTAGCTCCAGCACCTGCGCCTGAATGGTGACGTCAAGCGCCGTGGTGGGCTCGTCAGCGATCAGCAACTGGGGCTCACAGGCAAGCGCCATGGCAATCATTACCCGCTGGCGCATGCCGCCCGACAGCTTATGCGGATAAGTATCGATGCGCTGTTCAGGAGAGGGAATGCGTACCTTGGCCAACATTTCTATTGCACGTACTCGCGCCGCTGAGTGGCTGATATCGCGATGGCAGCGAATCGCCTCGATCAATTGATTGCCGATGGTAAAGGCCGGATTGAGCGAGGTCATTGGCTCTTGAAAAATCATTGCCATTTTGTTGCCGCGCAAATTACGCATGGCAGCTGGCGACAACGTTGTCAGGTCAGTACCGTTGAATAATATGGAGCCTGAGGCCACGCGGCCCTGCCCTTTGGGCAGCAAACCCATGATGGACAGCGAGGTGACACTTTTGCCACAACCAGATTCGCCAACAATTCCCAAGGTGCGACCTGCCTCAAGCGTAAAACTGACGCCATCCACAGCAGAAAATTCTCCGCGGTCAGTCTTAAAGCAAGTGGTGAGGTCGCGTACTTCGAGCAGCGCATTCATGTGGCCAACCCTGCGTTATTGTTGCCTGCGACGTCGACGATGCAGCCCGCTCCACTCAATTCTGGCCGCACAATACAACAAACCATAAACCAAAGCATAAAAATTCCTGAACGATGTCGCCCGCGCTTTGGGCTTGGGGCTTGGGCTTTTGCTCGAGGTGTGATGACGTAATCTTTGGCTGCGGCCTGCACGCGTATAAAAGCGCCAATTGAAAATGTGCACTTTAATTTAAACACACAGTCTGGTTTCAAAGGCGCTTGCTTTGATCGCATTTGTCTCGATTGCTATCGCAACAGCTAGGCACGCAACATCGGCGTTGATATCGAAGCAAATCTTGCCCCATTTACGCACAACACAGATGGCATGTTGAATAAGGCCAGCGCTAAATTTAGCGCATAGTAAAACTCCCCCAGCTGACAGCCGGAGGAGTTTTACTCACTAGAAATGAGGTGCTCCGAAATCAAAATCTCGAAGCCGCCTAGCACTCCAAACGCCCCGCGCCCTAAAAACTATAGGTCAGGTTTGTGTAGATAAAGCGGCCGCGCACATCTGAGTAGCTGAGATCATAACTACCAATAAAACCTGAGCCAGAATTGGCGTACGGCGGATCACGATCCAGCAGGTTTTTTATGCCTGCCACCAAACGCAGCGATTTGAAACCGGTATAAGCCGCCTGCAGATCGTAGGTTTCATATGTCCCCACCGAGCGTAACGGGACCGTTGCAGCTTGCAGCGCCGTGCGCGTGTCGTAATAGGAATTCTGAAAATTCTGCGCCAGGGTGGCGCTGAAATCGCCTTTTTCAACGGTGGTACTCAACGTATGCTTCCAGCGCAAAACCACTCCCGGCACAGTGCCAGATGAGACGTTGATCGCATTAGAGAACGATCCGTCAAGGTTCTGCGTATCGTATTTCTGCATGTAAGTGCCATTGCCACGCACCGTAAGCTTGTAGTCGGGGCCATTGACCAAACGCGCTTTGAGATCAAGATCGAAGCCTTGGACATTGACTTTGCCGAGATTGGTCAACTGTTGAGAAATGCCGATGATACGACCCACGCCGCTTGGATTACTGTCTGCCGGGCCGCGCTGGATCAGCGCTGCATACGTGGTTGGGTTGGCCAAAATAGTAGCAACCGGAACGCCGGTTCGGATCACATCTTTCAAGTTAATTCGGAACGCATCAACTCCAACCGAAAAATCCTTATTTGGCTCAAATACGAAACCGAGGGTGGTAGAACGCGATTTTTCTGGCTTCAGCGTTGCATTTCCGCCATCAATGGTCACGAACTGGTTTGAACAATCGATATCCGTCACGGGACCACCGATCGGGCAGCGCACCAGATCACGTTGGCCGTTGGTGGTAATCCCGAACGAAACGGGTGAGTACAAGTCAACCAAGGTGGGCGCACGAAAGCCAGTACCCACGGCGGCACGCAACAAGATTGCGTCTGCTGGCTGCCAACGAATCGATGCCTTGGGATTGGTGGTGGAGCCAACACGCTGGTAATCGTCGTAGCGAACGGCTATGTTTGCGTCTAAACCTTTGATAATCGGAACGCTGATTTCAGCATATGCGGAGCGAACATCGCGATCAGCGGTCAGTGGAACACCTGCGCCACCAAAGCCCGCCACCAGGAAATCTTTGTTGGTTTGGGAGGGGGCCAGATCGAGCTTTTCCCGGCGTACTTCACCACCAATCGCAAGGCTGACCACACCGGCAGGTAATTGGAAGAGTTCGCGTGAGCCTTTGGCATCAATCGTGGTTACCGAGGTCGTATTGACAAACCAGTTGCCTTTAAAAATGGTCGCCTGGGCAGCAGCAAGCGCGGCGGAATCAGTGGTGGTGCCGAACGGGTTGATAACGCCCGTGTTCAGCAGCGACAAATATTGGTTGAACAGTGGCCACCCATCCACCAAGTTTTCGCTGATCTTGTTTTTGGCATAAAGAAAAGAGGTGTCGTAATCCCAGCCAAAACCCGTGCCGCGAATGCCGGTTACGAATCGTGCATTGTCAGTGACGTCCTCTGTGACCCGTTGACCCGTTGGTATCGAGCGGAGCCGAAGCACGAGCGGCTGCCCAGCAATTCCGTTGGCTGCCGCAAATGCGGTAGGGTAGTAAGGGCTGGTCGGCGGGAGCAATGGATAAGCCAAGCCAATAAAACGCTGCAAACGCGGAAATGCGGAGTATCGGGTATTAATCAGGTCGCGCAACGTTGTGGTGTAGGGATTATCCGCGGTCAATGCGGTTCCGTTAATCAAAACGTGCTGAATGGTGTTGGTCGTCTTGTTGCGGGTGAAATTGGTTTCTACATACCCTTCGGTCGACTCATTCAATTTGAGGCGACCCGTCAACAAACCATTCCACTGTTCAGACAGCGGCTGAATAGCAACATAAGGCGAATTGTCGTAACGGCAGTTCCCGGGATTGGTCGGCTGTAACGGCGACACCAATGAATAGGGCCCGCAGTCGGGGTAGTTGGGAGAGCGCAACGCCCCAGTCGACGGCAGCACGATACTTGCCGGGAATGGCGTGTTGCTGGTGCGGTCAAGCTGCTCACCCACGTTTAAATTACTCGCAAATGATCGATCTGAACCAAAAATCGGTTTAACCTTTTGGTAAGACCCACCGAGGTTGACGTTGTATCGATCTTGGCCAAAATCACCAAATCCTGCAAATAAAGATGCCTTCACGTCATTTCCGCCACCACTTCGTGTGGGCGCGCCGAAGCTGACAGACAACTCGCGTTTATTGAAGTCCTTGCGCAAAATAAAATTAACTACACCGGCAATTGCATCGCTGCCATAAACGGCGGACGCACCGTCACGCAATACCTCAACGCGTTCAATTGCCGAGATCGGAATAGTTGAGATATCAATCGCTGACGAACCGCCGGCAGGTGCCGTGCGCCTGCCGTTTAGCAACACCAAGGTTCTGGCTGAACCCAGCCCGCGCATCGAAATCAACGACGCCGAACTGCCGCCGCCCTGCCCGCCGCCCGCGCCCGTATTCGCCACACTGCTGCTGCCGCCACTCGAATTTGTGGCGATGCTGCGTAGCAGCTCTTCAGCGTTGGTGGCACCCGTGCGCTGGATTTCTTCGCGCGTGATGACCAGCACCGGTAAGGCAGTTTCTCCCTCAATCTGTTTGATTGATGATCCAGTAACCTCTACTTTTTCGATTTTTTGCGCCGCAGTTCCCGCAGTCTGGCTATGAACGATTCCTGTCACGCAGGCAAGGGCCAACCCAACAGCCGCACTCATCGTATTAGACGAGTGCACCAAAAGACGTGTTTTCATTGCAGTTACCTTTTCAATAAATCAACGAGATATGAGAGCAGAAAAAATTATTTTGTTTGCCTTGCTTATAAGTGCAAGTAAACGCAACATATATTGATTAGGTTTTGGTTGCAAGACGTCCGGTATTCGCCGCGAAGGCGTCCCGCGCGGTTTCACTGGGGGAAATTGAGACTAGACAAAATCTGGTATCAATCGTCATGTTATAAAAATAAGCTAAAGAATGAATGCGATCTGCCCGCCCAACCCAAAGACGTCGCATTATGAAATTGAAAGAACGATATTGAAAATACCGCAAGGCGGAATGCGCAGGTAAAATGAAAAGGTTGCCCTCGTAGCTCAGTGGATAGAGCATCCCTCTCCTAAGGGGTCAAACAACGACACACAAAATGCTATTTTCCTTATAAATCATTTATTTAAATCACTTTAGATAATGCTAAATACTGGCAAATAACGGTTTAATTGGAGCAAATTTGGAGCAAAACCGCTGTAAGTTGCCCTCGTATCGCCGCCCAACAAATCGACCGTCACCGGCACCGCGATACGCGACTACAATAGTGTGTATGTAGCCCTGCCCCCGTAGCTCAGTGGATAGAGCACCTTCCTCCTAAGAAGGGGGTCACACGTTCGATTCGTGTCGGGGGCGCCAACAAACTTTGCCACTCCATGTCCACCGCCAAATTACGGAGCGAATCTATTCTTAGCGACCTGCGAAAACAATTCGGCGATAGTAAATATTTGCTCTCGCCAAAAGAACTTGCGCCGATCATAAACAAGAGCACGCAAGCTCAGGCGAATATGCGCGCGGCCGGATGCTTTCCGTTGCCGGTGGTGAAAGTGGGAAAGAAAATCGGCGTAAGCGTGCATGAACTTGCCGACTTCCTTGCTGGCGGCACGGTGGCACAAGCGAGAGCTGAAAAGAAAAATTCACCTTCGGTCGTCGCCGCGAAGCCAGCCAACTATAAGCGCGGGTCACGTGACTGGCTTATGGCCTTTGAGCAATCTGTGTTGTATCAGCAGGAGCTGTTAAATCACTTACAAGAGTGCCGCCTGAGAGAAGTTGCCGAAGAACGCCCTTCACCTACGCGCAAACGTTGGCCCGTTTAGCATTACAGCTTTTCAACGACTGGATGATGCTGCGGATTCCGGTGTTCTTGACCTCCAGTGCCGGCGTCGATTGACCAAATGAAGAGTTTATCGCTGATGTTGACCACACGTTACTACGGGCACCATCAAGGTGTGGCATGATTTGGTGAACGTCCGCTTTTCAATTGTGCGAACTTCTGAGAACGGCCAAAAGTGGACCTTCGAAGACTCACCTACATGTCGAACTGCCCATCGCAATTGACGAAGGAGAAGGTTTGACAACCGTCATTTTGTACCCAGGCTCAGCTCGTTTTACGGGAGCTTCCAGCTTCGAATGGGCTAGCCCAATGTTAGGTAGTACCCATCGTTTCATGCTCTTTCTCGCGCAGATCGATAGCACCCCAAATCACGATCTCGCCAAGTGTGAAGTCGAGTCATTCGGTTTTTCTGAAATTGAGTTGGGCGAAGGCCGAGGGTGTAAAGAATTTTGTGTAGATTAATTTTTGCTAGGCTTTAATATAAACCAAAGGAGCCTAAATGAAGAACATGAAATTAGCCACAAGCGGTAAC
>ENA-OBIO01000850-OBIO01000850.1-metagenomes-genome-assembly--contig:-NODE-850-length-14061-cov-25.8249_pt1 | contig 14061 bp, 15 predicted proteins | sample MGYA00153383_OBIO01 | MGnify analysis MGYA00153383 | reverse complement strand
GATATACTTCATCCGATAACGTAATCATGACTTGAGTTGCCATTAGTCTTACCTCGATCGAAGTCAATTAACATTTTAGCGGATTTTCGGCTCCGATCGCCCTTCTCATTCTCTCACTTCAACATTCCTCCATAGGCAACAGCAGCGTCTCTTCGATCGACTCTCGAACGTGACGGCTGACGGTGCAATCGCTGTTTAGGCATTGGACGAGGAGGAGGTTTGCGTCGTAATATTTCTGAAGCTTATTTCTTTGTGAAATATTGAATTTCCATTCGATCTTAATATTAGGATATTTAATTATTAGATTATAAAACTTCTTTTTCCAAGACTCAGAATTTTTATTCCACCATTTCTGAGGCTCTTCTTCGTTATTGAAATAGAGTAATTGGTCTAGCATTTCTTGAACCTTAATGTCTATTTCTGAGTCATTAAAAATAGCAACATTCTGATGAGAAACCTTATGTTTAAGAAGCGATCTTATAAGAGTTTTGGAAAGATCAATAGCACGATTTATATCAATATTTCCATTCAATAAAACTTCAACTTTACGAGTTGTATCGAAGCTAAGAGCTAAAATATAATAGTACAAACGGATGCTAAAAGATTTTTGAGATGTACCAAAGGATGCAGGTCTCCTTATTGTTCCTTTTTTGCTAACCCAAGTAAGAAAGCGCTGTAAATACTCATCAGATCCTAAAATTGAATCAACTTCTTTTTTCATTAAAGCTAATAGCCAATCTACATTGTTAGAATTCTCGACAACTAGTAGGAATATCTCACTCCATCGTTTCTTTCCTATGTTGTTCATAAGTTGACTCAATGCTATCTCATACTTTGCAGAACTAGACTGATCCACAATATTCCGTGCCACAAAGTATTCATGGAATGTAGTGTGTGAGAATGAATAGTTTAATCCTGAGCATTCTTTCAATAACCCATTTTCTACTATGATACCTTGCAAAAATTCTCCGCTATCGATTGATCTCGAATTTGGTAAATTTTGAGTATAAATACGAATTTCTTGTTTTGCCACATAATTTTGAAAATAAATGCCTTTCTCGAATGTCACGAATGCAAGATGTCCCAGTAGCTGCTTTTTAAGTTCAACAGATAAATTCCCATGTACAGAATCGCCTTCAATGCCCCATTCATTATTCCATTGACTGAGAAGTATCTGTAGAAATCGCTCATAAATTTCTGTATGTCTTTTAGGGAAGCTTGCTAACTGTTCAAAGTCAAGACACGAAGACGTTAGTAATAAAGGATTTTTCACTAAATCCTTTATATTTTTTCGATCGTTTAATTCTTCCAAAAACCACCCTCCTGCGATTGATTTTCCATTCTCATCTACACATTCTGGTTTTCTTGCCAAGAACCATTTATTGGCAAATTTTTGAATTTGTGATGAACTAAATGTTGGAATTTCTACTTCTGTGAAAGCCTGAAACACATCTTTTCGGCGTGAAATTTGTGCTGATGTCCGAGAAGTAATTACAATATGATTCTCTCGATTCAGTGTGGTTATTTTTTTGATCCCACTTAGAATCTGATTGTGATCTTTTTTTGGTACTTGATCTAGTCCATCGAGCAATATTAATCCACGCCCCGCTTTTAAGAGTGTTCTCAATGTGTTTATTGGCTGTGAGAATAGTTCTCCCACAAAATCTAGGAATTCAATTTTCTCCGCTACTTCTGCCCATTCCTTGAGTGAGATGAAAATTGGTATATGTGTTTTTAAAAGCTCTCCTTGATTGCATAAAATAGCCAACCTCTTAAGAAATATCGTCTTTCCTGCTCCTAGCCCTCCAAATATCATCAATGTCTCTGTTTCTTCAACTAAAATTTTCCCATCAATTCGTTTTTTGTCGGATTTCAAGGGCTTTACCTTTACATTTATATAAATGGAATCTAAGTCCATCCCCTTCTCCATATCCAACACCCGCATTGTTCCACACATCGCTCGAATCACGGGTTCAATTTGCGATCGGACTTGTTGCACGAGGGAATCGATATCTGGCGCACTCTCTTCGATAACAGTTCCATGATTCCCAAAGAGATCGGACAAAAATACGCGCAGCTTATAAAACTTTCCCGACGCCTCACCCGCAATACTGAATTTTTTGTAAACCCCAGTCATCCTTGTCCGAAATGCACCAGAAGAAATATGCAAATTCGCCGCTAAATCATCATCTCTGACCTCATCATCCACAGAGTAATGAGCTACAAATGCCTCTTCTTGAGGTGAAGTCAACGCATAGTCACGAGCAATTTTTTTCAGGAACTCGATCGGCAAAGGTTTCAACATGAGCGGCATTGAGAAGGTCTGTTCAAAGTATAAATGGTTGCCTTGAGATCCGTGTCAGTCTCTGTCAGTGTTTGTCAGTCTTTGTTTGAGAGACCACTCTCAAACCCGCTTGCTGTAATGGATTCATCCAAATAACGCAAGGCAATTATGAAACTGCTCAAACCCAAATCCAGTAACAAAAAGTCCAACCTCGATCGAGAAGACGCTTGGATGTCGATCGCAGAAACCGCCGTCATCACGATCGCCCTCAGCCTCGATCCCACCGGAACCGCACCCACCTTGCTCAAACTCTGCTTTCAACTCCTCGAAGTCCTCCGCCACCACCACCGCAAATGACCATTTCAGTCTCAACCCCAAAGGCTACACAGTGAGTAGCCTTTGCCCAAGAAGCCGATCGCACCCAACCGTAATCCAAATACCGATCACAGCGACGTTTAGGCGATCGTACGTCATGATTGAAAGCAGTTACAGTAGTTTTAAGTTGATTCAATCGCATTAAGGAGGATTTCGATGATTGCAATTCAAGACCGCAAGAAAAGTTTCTCTAGTTTCACCTATAAAGAAGCGTTTAAGCAGTTGGGGCTGATGAAGTTGTCGCGTTGGTCTCTTGATGCTAAACCTGTAGGCATTAGCGATTTCTTTCGTCAGCGGCTGGAACAGAATTTGAATCAGGTTGAGGATTAAAGCAAGACTACAGTAAGGGACTGGCAATTAAATAACGCCTCGTCCAGCAAAAGCTCTGAGAAATTGCTCCGGCTCGGGTTTTGATTTCCCATGTTATTTCCTGAATTCATGACCCGAATGAGCCGCGATCATTATCAACAGTACCCTCAAGATTCATGCCACGATCGCGCCAATTCTCGCACTTCTTCAAGATCCTCCGGTGCCATTTTATCGAGATTTTTTAGAATAAAACTCATGCGTCCTTGGGTCATTAGTTTCTCGCGGTGTCGATCGAGAAAATCCCAATAAAAATAGTTAAAAGGACAGGCCCTCTCACCAATTCGGGCTTTGTAATCGTATTGACAACCCTTGCAATAGTCACTCATCTTGTTGACATAATTAGCTGACGACGCATAGGGTTTCGACGCCAGAAATCCGCCGTCCGCATACTGCCCCATTCCAATCACATTCGGTTGCATCACCCAGTCGTACGCGTCAATGTACACCGAATGAAACCACTGCTCGATTTCCTGTGGATTGTAGCCTGCGATCAGCGCAAAATTGTTGAGAATCATCAGCCGCTGAATATGGTGACTGTAGGCCGATCGTTCGGTTTGACTAAGACATTGCTTCAGGCAGTTCATCGTCGCCTTCCTAGAATCCCAGAAAAATTCCGGTAGCTCATGTTGGTGACCAAACCAATTAGAATCGCTGTAGTGATCGTCCGTGATCACATAAATGCCACGCATATATTCACGCCAGCCCATCACCTGCCGAATGAATCCTTCAACGCTATTGATATCCAAATCATCACGGGACTCGAATTCGGACGCAACTCGCTGAATGACTTCTAAGGGTTGCAGTAATCCTATATTCATATACGGTGAAAGAAGGGAGTGCCAGAGGGTATCTTGGCCCGTGACCATGGCATCCTCGTAAGGACCAAAGGTGGACAGCCTGGTCTCAATAAAGGTGTCCAATACTTGAAGCGCCTGCGATCGATTCACCGCCCACCCAAACTCGCTCGCACTTCCGTAGGTCGGAACATCTAGTTCAAGAACTTTCTGCGTCACGGTCTGAACGATCGCATCAGGTTCAAACCATCGAGGAGCAGGCGGCTTGAACGTAGGGTCATTTTTTTTTGGCGGCTTACGGTTTTCCTTATCAAAATTCCAAGCCCCGCCAACGGGCTTCCCCTGCTCGTCCATCAAAATATTGAGCCGCTTGCGACCTTCGCGATAAAAATCCTCCATTAGCATTCGCTTTCGCGGCTTGGCCCAGGTTGTAAATTCGGTTTCAGACCAGATGAAATGATTGTTGGGGATACTATTAATTTCACAGTCCAAATTCAGCCCAGCAATCAGTCCCGCAAAGGGCTTGTCTACCGGAGCCATCATCCGCAGATCCGCAATGCCTTCTGCCTTCACCCACGCCTCCACCGCAGACCCAAACTCATCGCACTCTGCGTAAGTCACCTTAAACCCGATCGATCGAAGTTCTTGGGCAAAATGTCGCATGGCCGACCATACGAGAATGAGCTTTTGTTGATGATAGGGGCGGATGCGAATATGGTCGGTGGACTCCACCATTAGCACCGATACCGAAGTGGGATTTGCGTCTGTAAGACTGGCCAGTGCCGATTGGTTGAGATTCAGTTGGTCGCCTAAAATCCAGATTCCGATGCTCATTCTTTTACGTCTTCGCTAGATTTAGTCAACAGAGTTTGCAATGCTAGTCCCAACAGTCCCACGCACGCTAGCGCAAATATCCCCGTGCCCATGGCGCTCATGCCGACGACCAACGTTCGGATTGCGGTAGACATTCGGACCACAATTCGATTATCAGACACAATAGGTGTCCGAGCAAAGCTAATGGCAATAGATTGGGTCAGTTGCCAAATCATAAAGGCTAGACCACCCGCCACCCCTGATCCCAAAATACAACGAAGCGGCGTGGGGGGTGGCGGAGCTGTGCTTGGGCTTGAAGGTTTGACGGTGGGGAGATCTGACATGGGCGATCGTTACGCTAAATAGGGCTGAGATGACACTGACCGCTACTTTACCACTGTTTATTTATTAAGGTATTTATCCAGATTAGGAATGCAATTTGGGGTAGGTTCGGGGATCCCAACCGAAATCGGACACAAATCGGGGCGGTCTCACGGTTACGGCATTTGGGCTGACGCGATACAGTAGATGAAGTATTCCATCAGATAAAGGATTGCGTTGGGCCGCTTCGTCCACTAGAGATTTCTATTCACGTTTCAACAATAGGTGCCTTTTAGCGTTTGCACATGAAAAATCAACTTCAAAAACTTTTAAAATCGGTAACGAGTGCGATCGCGTTGATTGCCCTTGTTGCAACCCTATTCTTTAGCCAAGCGACGCCTGCGGATGCAGCGTCCTACGGCGGACGGATGGGTGGTGGGTCGTTCCGATCGTCCCCCAGTCGCAGCTATAGTGCTCCTCGCTCCTACGGCGGTGGCGGCGGCTACAACCGAGGCGGCGGAATGGGCGGTGGCAGTAGTTTCTTCTTCTTCCCGTCCCCTTGGATGTTCTTCGGCGGCGGCATGGGCGGCGGCGGATTGTTGTCCCTACTAGTGTTTGCAGGCTTGGCCAGTGTGGCACTACAAGCCTTCCAGCGCTTTCAAGATGGCGACGGACAGGCAATCGGTGGCGGATCGTCAACGGTGTCGGTCAGCAAGGTTCAAGTGGGTCTTTTGGCGGATGCGAAGTCACTCCAAACCGATCTCAATCGCATTGCCGCTGGTGCAAATACCAGTTCTAGCGCAGGTTTGACCCAAGTGCTTCAAGAAACCACTCTGTCGTTAATGCGTCATCCAGAATACTGGGCTTACGCTGGAGGCGAGACGAAGCAGTCGTCTATGCTGGTCGCAGAATCAGAGTTTAACCGGATGGCATTGTCTGAGCGCAGTAAGTTCTTGGGCGAGTCCGTCTCGAACGTTGCAGGTCAAATTAAGTCGGGCGATCGAGCCATTGCGGTTTCCACGCCCGGAGCCTTGGCAGAGCAGTCGAACGAGTACATTGTCGTGACGTTGCTAGTGGGCGCTGAAGGAAAACTAGAGATCCCGGAAATCAACGATGCAGTAGATTTGCGTCGGGCGCTGAGTACGCTGGGTGCTGTGGGCAGTGAGCGGTTACTGTCCCTAGAAGTTCTTTGGCAACCCGGTGCATTAGATGGCGTCCTCACGAGTGATGACATGATTGAATACTATCCGAAGTTGAAGCTGGTCTAAACATCGGATTGGATCGATGCAGATACCGTCTGAAGAATCCCCCGGCCTAGGGTTAGGTCGGGGGATTTTGGCATAGGCTGGGCTAAGATCCCTGATTTTCTCCCAATACCGTAAAGCTTTGTACAATGGATGACGTCTTCGGGCCATCCTCGTTACCATAAAACCGTCTAGTATCTTCAAACCCCAACCCCCATGGCTCAACTCTACGTCAACCCCACCAGCGGCACCGATACCGCCCCCGGCACCCAAAGCGCCCCTTTCAAGACCATCACCCGTGCTCTCCAGTCGGTAAGCGCCGGGACTACAGTAAAACTCGCCCTAGGCACCTACAATACCGCCAGCGGTGAAACCTTTCCGATCGTTATTCCGGTAGACGTGATTCTTTCAGGCGACGAAAGCGTCAAAGGTAAAGGCACTCAAATCACCGGAAGCGGCAAACACAATAGCCCCAGCTTTGGGATGCAAAACGTCACCCTTCGGCCCGATAGCCGATCGCAACTGCGCGGCGTCAGCGTCACCAACTCCGATACGCGCGGCACAGGTCTCTGGATTGAAAATACCGATCCAACGATCGCAAATTGTACCTTCACCGAATGCAAACGCGAAGGCATCTTCTCCACGGGCAGCGCCAAGGCGATCGTCACGGATTGCATGTTTGTGATGAATGCGGCGAATGGGATTTCTATTGTGCGTGAGTCGAAAGGCGAATTTCGGAAAAACACATTTCAGAATACTGGATTTGGATTATCGATCGGGGATAATGCTGCGCCGTTGATTGTTGATAACAAGATTTTTGAGAACCGATCGGGCATCGTTCTTTCCCGAAATGCACGGCCCGTCCTGCGCGGCAACACCGTTGAACGTAATACTGAAAGCGGCTTAGTGATCCTCGAAACGTCACTCCCAAACATCGGAAGTCCCCAAGAACCGGGCGGCAATATCTTCCGCGATAACGGCGAAGCAGATGTGCAAAATGTCACAAATCCACCCGTTACGTTGATTTCTGTAGGGAACCAGCTCAATCCAGCCCGGTTACAAGGCCCGGTCGAACTCCTCAGCAACGAAGTGCCACCTGCGGTCACTCCGCCGATCGCCACCAATCCCCCACCTGTCGTGCCGCCTGTGATTACGCCACCCATTGTTACTACGCCGCCCATCGTTACGCCACCGGAAGTCACGCCGCCCCCCGTAGACCCCAATCAGGAAACGCCCTTTCCTGACCCGGTCACTCCGCCGATCGATAAACCAACTGACATCCAATCCCACTGGGCGCAGGCATTTATCCAAGCGCTGGTCGATCGCTCCTTTATCAGCGGCTTCCCCGACGGCAGTTTCAAACCCGACGCCATTCTCACCCGCGCCCAGTTCGCTGCCATCCTAGCCAAATCCTTCGACCTCCCCGCCAAACGCCAGCCGATTCCGTTTAACGATGTCCCAAGCAACTTCTGGGGCGCAGACGCCATTGATAAGGCCACCGCGATGGGCTTCATTTCCGGCTATCCCGACGGCACCTTCCGCCCCGGCCAAAATCTCACCCGAGTCCAAGCAATGGTCGCACTGGTCAGCGGCCTCGGTCTTACGGGCGGACAGCTTAGTACTCTCGGCACCTACAGCGATCGCACCGGAATCCCAAGCTATGCTGTTGAGGCGGTTTCGACGGCCACCCAAAAGCGCATGGTCGTCAACTACCCCACGCCCAAACAGCTCAACCCCAATCGAGACATGACCCGCGCTGAGTTTGCGGCCATTCTCTACCAATCCCTCGTCACCATCAATCGCGGCACCCCGATCGCCTCCATCTACATCGTCGAACCCGACAATACTCAAGTTCGATTTACGGACTTAGATTTACATTGGGCCAAAGATTTTATACTGTCGATGGCAATGCAGGATTACGTCCGAGGCTACAGCGACGGCTCATTCAAGCCCGATGTACCCATTACCCGCGCTCAGTTTGCAGCGATCGCAGCCCGTGCCATCAATCCATCTCCTGCTCGATCGTCGGTTGTCTTTAGCGATGTCCCTAGCAATCACTGGGCGAAAAGTGCAATCGATCAAGTCTATAGTGCAAACTTTCTAAATGGTGATGCCACTGGGAAGTTCAATCCGGATCAAAAAATGACGCGCTTACAACTCGTTCAAGCGTTGTCTAGTGGGCTATCGCTCTCGGGTGGAAACTTAAGTGTTTTAGATAGATTAAGCGATCGCGCTAGCATTCCTAGTGCAGCTCAGATTACGGTTGCAGATGCGATTCAAAACCGAGTGGTAGTCAATGTTCCCGACGTAAACCAATTTACCCCAAACCGAGATGCGACCCGCGCTGAAGTCGTTGCGATGATCAATCAGGCTTTGGTCAGAACAGGCCGAGCGCTCGCCGTGAGTTCGATTTACATCGTGGCATAGAACCCTAGTCCCACTAAGACTACACCCACTGCCCCCAAGAGCCAAAAGACCGATCGTTCATCGCCCATATTCACCGTAGTCGGGTCGGTCGGTTCTGGAATAACATAGCCCTTTGGCGGCGTTGGGCGACGCTGGGATGGTGGTGAGAGGTTCACGGGCGGCGGCGTCCAAGCTCGATCGTTGGTGTTGTCGAGATGGCTCAGATCGGGAATCTCCACCAGCCACTCTGACTTCATTTTCAACTTTGGCGCTTCGAGAATATACAGCAGCCGTTTCCCCTGATCGCGAGTCTGACCATGAGGATGACGGCTAACAATCCGACAAAGGTTCAACGCAGCCGATCGATCGCCTGCTGCCTCATAGGCCATTACTAGCCAAGTCTTTAGCTCACCATCTAGGGCCATCGATCGCGCTTCCGTTGGAGTCGCCTCACCTTGTCGCAATAGTGCGATTGCATTCTGATAAAGTCCCGCTTCAAACGCAGCCTTTCCTCGAATTAAACAATCCTGTGCGCTGTCTACCTCAATGCTGATTTCATCACTCGATCGATCGTCCGTCATGGCGTTGACTTAAAGTTTTGATTCAAGGTGTGTCTTTAAATTATCATAAGTGGTCATGCAAAATTAATCATATATTCCTTTCCAAATCCTTTGAGCGCTTTTTCAATAGACCTATCCATAAATTTATAAGCGTTACTGTGACTGGGTTTCAGGAAATCTGACCCAGCTTATTTGTTGCCCGCCAAATTAACTGATGACGTAAGAATCAGGCTTTCAGGCTATTTCTTAATAGAAACCACCCTAATACATGATCGACCATAGGCGACCTCTACTCCCCACTTTTTAACAGTCGTAAATCGTGAAATCAATCCGACCTAATTTCAATCTAAATAACCCACAAATTGCCAACATAACCGTCCGATATCGACGTGAATTTAACCGAAACTGATAACTCAATATCCGAAATACGTTTAAGCGGCACATCAGATGTTCAATGAATATACGTTTTCCCGAAAGTACCTTGTTTTCCCCGCGTTGTTCATCCGTTAATTCCTTCTTTTTCGACTTTTTGTGCGGGGTCGTCATCCGCTCTACTCCGATATAGGCTTTGTCGCCCATACATTCCTGTTCAGGGTGCAAACGCGGTTGCTGTTCTTGAAACAGATGAATATCCGCTGTCGGACCCGGAACTCCGGCGATCGCGCAAAATCTCCTGAATCAGGCACCCTAACTCTGGATCATGGCCAAATTCCTCGTATAAACCTGCTGACAACACTTAGCGGATCCAGTTTAATCCCCAGTGAAAGGTTATATGGGCTTCGCTCCGAGATACGTCAAAAATCATGCGTCTAAATTGACTCCCAACATGCCCAAGACCCAAGGAGGCTCACTATAGATATAATCAAGTAGATTTTTCATTGGATGGCAAGTAGCTAAAGGTCAATTATAGGTTCAGAAAAACGCTAGAATAAAAGTCTACAAATATCTTTTGTCTTACCTCAATCGCTCACCATGAAAAAGGTCGTCGTTGGACTTTCTGGCGGAGTTGATAGCTCTACTACCGCTGCACTCTTGCAAACTCAAGGCTACGAAGTTGAAGGATTGACCCTATGGTTGATGAAAGGAAAAGGGCAATGCTGCTCAGAAGGTATGGTTGATGCAGCGCAGCTCTGTGAACAGATGGGTGTCCCACATCATGTGGTGGACAGCCGCGAAATCTTTGAGAAATACATTATTAACTATTTGGTCGATGGCTACAGCCAAGGCATCACGCCCTTGCCCTGCTCCAACTGCAATAAGGCCGTGAAGTTTCGTCCAATGATTGATTGGGCTAAGGCTGAGCGCGGGATTGACTTGATCGCAACGGGACACTATGCGCGGGTGAAACATGATGAAGCCACCGATCGCTGGCAACTCCTCCGCGCCTTCGATCGCAATAAAGACCAAACCTATTTTCTCTACGATCTCGCCCAAGACGATTTGGCCCATGTGATTTTCCCGCTAGGTGAAACGCAAAAAACCGAAACGCGTCAAATGGCGGCTCAATTTGATTTGCAAACGGCAGACAAGCCTGAAAGTATGGATCTGTGCTTAGTGGAAGCCAATGGTTCGATGCAGGCGTTTCTTGACAAATACATTCCAATGAACGACGGCAACATCGTAAATGGAACAGGAATGGTTATGGGAAAACATACTGGAATCCATCACTACACGATCGGTCAACGGAAAGGATTGGGAATCGCCCACAGTGAACCGCTGTACGTCGTGGGTCTGAATGCCGCTCTAAACCAAGTGATCGTCGGACCTAAAGAAGAGGCATACCAAAGCGATTGCATCGTGAGTCGAATTAACTGGGTTTCTATCGCTCAGCCTATGACTCCGATTCACACCGAAGTCCAGATTCGCTACCGATCGCAACCCGCCGCCGCGACGATCGTGCCATTGCAGGATGGCCGAGTCAAGGTGATGTTTGATGAGCCGCAACTGAGTATTACGCCGGGGCAAGCAGCCGTATGGTACGACGGAGAACTGCTTCTAGGCGGCGGGATCATCGATCGTCCTTCCTCAGACTCGTTACAATAATCCACTATCCTTCCATTCGGAAAGCTTATCTTATGGTCACAACCTTACACCAATGGACTACCCGCGACCTTGCCGTCATGCCCGATGACGACGGATGGAAACGTCATGAAATCATTGATGGAGAACTCTACGTGACCCGCGCACCTCACATTCGTCACCAAGGTACAGGCGGCAACATTCATTTTGAACTAGAAGCCTGGTCTCGCAAAACTAAACTGGGCAAACCCTTTCAAACCCCTGGCGTTATATTTACCCCCACTGATGCGGTCATTCCTGACGTTGTTTGGGTCAGCCAAAACCGTCTAGAGAACTGCATTGATGACGCCGGACACTTCACCGCTGCTCCCGAACTAATAGTCGAAATCCTTTCCCCCGGCGATCAAAACCATCAGCGTGACAAAGAATTTAAACTCAAACTCTATTCTCAGCATGGGGTTCAGGAATACTGGATTGTTAACTGGCAGCTCAAAATAATAGACGTTTATCGTCACCGAGAAGGCGCACTTTATTTTGTCTGTACGTTACTAGAATCCGATCGCCTCACGTCGCCGTTGTTACCTGGATTTGATCCACCGATCGATCTTCTTTTTCAGTAGTTTGTAAAAATGATGAATCAGCCTCGAATTCTCAAATTAGATGAAAGCTATACGTTCTTGAAGTACTTCGAGTTAGCGTTTGATATTGAGGATATCTTAGCGGATTTAGGCTGTCAGTTCGATCGGGCAAATTTAGTGCTTCCTACAATAGATCTAGCGTTGGATCTTAGAGAACTTCAAGAACAGCTATCCGACGGGATTCAATACGTCAGTATTACCAGTGAACAAGCGAGACGAGAATTTCTAATTGCACCTGTGATCCGAACAGTTTGTCGCCAAACGAAGCAGCAAGTCAAAGTTGAATATCCGATTACAGTGAGTCAGTGGCTTAAGGGAACGCTAGATTACTATTTTAGAGATTTGCTCGTGATTGAGGCCAAGCGGGATAATTTGGAAAATGGATTTACGCAATTGGCAGCGGAGTTGATTGCATTGGATCAGTGGACCACCTCCGATCGCCCTATCCTTTACGGAGCCGTCACCACTGGTAATGATTGGCGATTTGGGATGTTCAATAGATCGACCCGTTGTAGTCACGCAAGATTTGAATCTGTATCGGGTTCCTGAAGAGCTAGGGCAATTGGTGAGTATTTTGGTTGGGCTGATTCGATCGGAAATTTAGATAAATTCTTCACAACTTTGGAATAGAAAGTTTAAGGCGTTACGATTTTTTGCTAAAAAGCCGATCGACTTCTCCACAGTGGCTCACAATGCATTACTATCCCCGAGAGAAGGATTAATAGGCTTGAGTAATGCAAATTGACTTCCACCATGGGGTGACTTACGTAGTTTCACGGCTAGCAGGCTTTGACCATGCTGAAGCCGAAACGATCGCCTACTGCGCCCAGTATGTCGATGATGCCACTAACGGCGGCGTGATTAAGTTTGACAATGGCTGGAGCTTTAGCCGCATCAGTTCGGCCCATCGGCTGCTCGACTACCGGAATTTCCAAGAACTCGCCAACCACTATGTCTGGATTCCGTTCCACTTTCTTCCCGGAAATGGTGGACTTCCCGCAGGCCAAAGCCCGATCGGACCGCTGAACCACAAACTCATTTGTGTCCCCAATAGCTATGTTGCTCAAGATATGGTGCGAGAATGCATTGCTCAACGCCACGAAGCTTATGCCCTACATCGGCTTGGGATTACGATGCATGTGTATGCCGATACCTGGGCGCACCAAGGCTTTATGGGGACTAATGACAAATTCAATAGCGCCAGTAAGCTGCTTGATGCCAACGACAACCCCGATCGCCATCTCATGGATCGTCTGAAGAGTTTTTTCATCGGCGAAGCGCTGCCTCTCGGTCATGGCAGTGTCTTGAGCAATCCCGATAAGCCCTATCTGCGCTGGGGCTACATCAATGGCGACGGCGATCGCATTACCCGCAACAACCCAGAGGATTTCCTAGCAGCGGCCCAGCATCTCCACATGGCTCTTCAGCGCTACCGTCTCGGGGACGCCGATGCGTCGGTTCCGGGGCTTTTGCCTGCCGACGCCGATCGTATTGCCCAATGTTTTAAAACCTTCACCGATGCCAATGGAAAGGTCCGTCATCAGGCGTGGATGAATGCGATTAAACAAGGACTGTTTAGCTTCGGACCTACGGCTGTGACCTATGTCGATAAGGGCAAAGACTCGTGGAAGTTTAATGCGATTGGAACTGAGAAACTCCTGGATAGCGAGGAGGATGTGTTCCAATTTCGCAATGAATTTTTTAATAGCAACTGGAAGCATTTCCATGATGCTCTTCTAGCCCATCGCTTCTATATTCTTCATGAGCTGTTGCCTGTTTATGGTATTTGTATGGCCTAATTCATTATGAGGTTCTAAAGCGAAGAATTAAGATTAACAGCGTTATGGAGGAGTGACGAGTGAAACGGAAAAGGTTCTTGAAAACGGCCCTTGCATCGGCTACAGTTGCGACCACTGCGACCGTCCTAACCGCTTGTCGATCGAGAGGCGCGGGAAAACAAACGGCATCCACAGGCATATTGCCTTCCATTGAATAACAGATGGCAATAAGCTGGCCCGTGTCACTGGACACCATTTTTGGTGGCGCAACTACGTTTAGCAATCGGGTCGCAGCATTGACGGGCGGAAAGTTTAGAATCACGCCCCGATCGGCGGGAGAACTCGCGCCGCCTCTAGAGGTGCTGAACGTAGTCTCTCAAGGGGCTGTTCCGTGCGGCCATAGCGAGCGCCTTTTTCTCAGCCTTTGAGGGTTTAGGAGAACGCTCAAAACGGACTTTGG
>ENA-OBIO01000849-OBIO01000849.1-metagenomes-genome-assembly--contig:-NODE-849-length-14066-cov-12.6995_pt1 | contig 14066 bp, 26 predicted proteins | sample MGYA00153383_OBIO01 | MGnify analysis MGYA00153383 | reverse complement strand
ATCCAATTATTAACGCAATCATATTCTCACGTACAGCATAATGGCACTAACTAGAACAGAATACACAGGTGGAGCAACAGGATGGGCAGGCGCAGGTGCTTATCATGGCACTGATTATGCTATGGTGGTTATATCATCTAACGCAGCCGTAGATCAGGCCCATACTATCCTTTGGATTTCAGCACCAGGGCAAGGAGAATATACTTCTCCTAAAACCCCTGCACCACTTTATAACAATGGTATAGGCGCACACTATAACGCAGGTGACCTGCCAGAGACAAAGGTTGTTGGTGGTGTTACCTTCAAGTTCCTGTATATTATTTGCGAGTATAATCAGTATACGGATGCAGCACCTATCACCAACTTCTACCTGAATGTGCTTCTGCCAACACTAGGACTTTCCTATAATACAAACGGCTGTGTAGGTTCAGGGCTATCACTGGGAGGCTCACTGGTACAGTACTGGAATGATGCTACCTACCCAACGCCAACAATACCACTGCTATCATTCAGTTCCTTTGACGGGGTACTATTCAGTATTACAGCAAACACAGTCAACACCAAGAATAATATCAAGTCACTTCGCCTAGTGCATAACCCTGGTGACCCAACAGTAGCCTATTCCGTATCAACGAATGCCAGAGATGCTATGCTTGCTGCCTATCCTACCTATGATGTAGTAATGTCAGACGGTGTTAACGTAGGCGCACATGACTCATGGACACTCGGGTATACACCTACTAACGCAGCAGCAGACAGCTCAACAGGCTATAACCTGTGGCAACATCAGGCTAATAAGTTTGCTCAGTATGCTAACCTTACCGTATCTACCTTTTCTGCACCAACCGTAACAGTATCTGCATCACAGTCAATAACACTGCCTGTTTCAACTGTTAGTTTAACATCACAGGGTACAGCCACACAAGCGGGAGCAACAATCATAAGTTACTCATGGACACGTACGTCAGGACCATCTACTGGAACAATAACTACACCTACATCACAGAATACTACCATTACGGGTCTTGCAGCAGGAAGTTATGTATTTTCTGTACTTGTACAGGATTCAAATAACCAGACGGTAGCAGGAGCAGTAGCCACAACTGTCAACGTAGCAGTAGTTACACCACCGATAGCAATTATTGCAGGCGGGTCAACAACGATAACTCCCCCTCCTTATACCTATACCCTTGACGGTTCAGGCTCTACAGCACCAGGTTCAACAATTAGTTCATACACTTGGTCACAGGTATCAGGACCAACAGGGGCAACAATAGCTTCACCATCAGCATCAATCACACAGGTAAATGGTCTTATTGTAGGGGCTTATGTATGGAGTCTATCAATATTAACAGGCACAAGTCTAACAGCATCGACAACAGCTACGCTAACAGTAGCAACACCCACAGTTATATCAAACCCTGATACTTCACCAACAGCAAACCAGAGTGTACCTACCTATGCCAACAAGTTCTTGTACGGTTCAAACTTAGGCTACTACCCATCAGCAATAGGACAGGTAGGATTCTCTAACTCACAGCTTGCCCAAATTGGAGCATCACTAGGTGTGAAGTCTATGAGGGTAACACTTAATGACAACTACCTAACACCAAATGGACTTAACAGTCTTATAGGAGACCATACGGGATATGCAGCAGCAGGTTATCAGGACACATCAGCAATTACTGGCAATGCTAACCCTACCAACTGTGAAGTAGATGTGAACGGTAACAGGGTAACATATCCTGGATGCTCAGCACCTAGCAATATGTTCAATGGTATTTACCTGCCTATATGGAACAATCAGGCTACTAAGACTATCAACCCTGCAAACCTTGCTGCCAATTTTTTCTTTAATGTTATTACCACCTATGGCGCGTATGTAAAGTTTTGGGAGGTTGAGAATGAGCCAGACTTTACGTATAATGTATTTCAAGCCTTTGGAAATACTTCTATAGTAGGTAACTGGTACACAGCACCACCACCTGCTTCACAGCTACCAAATATTAACTGCCCTCCTAACTACTATGTCAGGGAGCTGAGGATATTCTACGAGGTATTAAAAGCATTATACCCTAACAGCTTTGTATGTACAGGTGGACTTGGCTATGTATCATTCCTAGACTTTATCCTGCGCAGTTCAGATCACCCTACAGACGGCACAGTACGTAATTCTACCTACCCTTACGGTGGTGGAGCATGGTTTGACTGCCTGTCTTTCCATGATTACCCATTCTATACAGGTGGAAGGTACTATACTTCAGCAGGATTTATCTACTACAATGATTCAGATGCCTTTGCTAATCAGCTAGTACTTGATATGCAGGCTTGGCAGAATACCCTCAGTCAGTATGGTTATGACGGTATAAACTATCCACGTAAGAAAATGATTCTTACCGAGCATAACATACCATCACAGCCAATATCGGCAAATGGTAATGTTGGTGGTACGGAAATAGAAGCTGATTATATTGTAAAGGCACATATCCTCTTGCAGAAGGCAGGATTAGCCCAAGCATACGTATATAACCTGGGTAACGTAAATGACTACCCTGCACCTGTAGGAGCTAACCCGTTTGACTACATGGGATTCTTTGACAACTTAAGGAAATCCTCTTTCGGTAACCAGACTATAACAAGTCAGGGGTTTGCTCATTATACTACCACCATGATTCTTGACGGCTACAAGTATGATGCTGCAAAGACAATAGCTTTAAACCTACCTGTAACAGTCAATGGTGCTGCCTTTACCAACGTAGCAGGAAATACCCGCTACTGTCTATGGGCTGTAGCACAAGATCCAGGAACAATAGCAGGTTCAGCCTTTGATGTAGGATATGTAGAATATGCGCTGCCAGGTGTAACAGGTAACGTAAATATGGTCTATAGGAATTATACTAAGACAGGCTATAAGAAACTTGTACCCGCAGGTGTTATACCGCTTGTATCAGTACCCTGCTTTATAACTTTACTAGCAGATACTATACCCGCAGTTTCACCAACCGTTTATACCTCTTTGACCCTGCTACCTGTATTGCAGCCACCGATATATATCGAACAGCCACAGCAGACCATATTCCTGTCAGGGGCAAACAGCACGTCACCAACAGGGGCAATTACAAGCTACGCATGGTCAAAGATTAGTGGTCCAACGGGCGATACAATCATTGATATAAACGCCCCACAGACGGTTGTTAAGATAACACAGGCAGGAACTTATGTATACGCACTTACTATTACCAATTAATAAGAATGCTGGCAATTTCGTATATTTGTAACAAATGCAACGACAACAGAAAAACCTATGGATAGAGTCTGCATTCATTGTAGCAGTAGTTGCAGCATTGGTAAATTACATCATCTCACAGAACACAACCATCGTACACTTGAACGATCAGGTAGTACACTGTGGTGAACTTAGAACGGATGATATTAAGAGTATGCTTGAAAATTCAAATCGGGAACTAAATGAGAATTTAAGAAAAGAGAAATCGGTTAATTTGTCACGTATGGATTCACTCTCTAGGAGTACTGATTCCCTTACTAAGCATCTTAATCATATTATTAAACGTCACGGATATGAAATTAATTAGCGCAGGTCTAACACTAGCAAGTCTACTTTTAGTAACAATATTTGGCCCTCATAAGTCAACAAAGGTATCAGAATGTGATTCAGTACATACTGTCTTGCGACAGCGTAACCACAAGTTTTTGAAAGACTATAAGCATTTTACTGATTCCCTGATAACGATTGCTGAAATTCACAACATGGAACTTAAAGACCATGTGAAAAAACAGTTAAAAAATAAAAAATAAAGTTAAATATTTTCGTTTAATTGTATAGTATTGTGTAACTTTAGTATATGATTACAATGAAAATGACACCCGCAGGCATAGCTAAATTATGCGGTCTTGAAAAACTAGAACTTAAAGCATATCAGGATAGCGCAGGGGTTTGGACTATAGGCTACGGGTGTACGTATATGGACGGACGGCCAGTACGCAAGAATGACTTACTACATGACGAAACTGTTGCCCGTTATCTACTCATGCAGACATTACGCCACTACGAAAATGGTGTCGATAAAGCCGTCACCGCAGATATTACCAACCCACAATTTGATGCCTGTGTACTATTATGCTACAACATTGGCGTAGGAGATGCACACTCAGGCTTTACAGGTTCATCCGTAGTCAGGTTAATCAATGAAGAGGCTGATATGGACGACATAGAACCACACTGGCTTGTATGGAATAAAGTTCATGTAAACGGTGTTGAGGAGATAAACAAAGGTCTGGTATACCGAAGAGCATCCGAATGGGCATTATTTTCAAACGGTAACTACCACTACGTAAAACCTACATCATGAAAAAAGCATTCTGGGAAATATTTTTACGCCTTACCAGTGAAAGTTCGGCATTCTTTAACTACTTAGGTGGTGCATTAGTAATCGTATCTGCCACAGGCGTAGGTTTGGGAGCAATGGCGAGTACAATCATCGTATGGAAAGGTCAGTCACTACAAAACCTGCTTATCATTGCAGGCGTGGTAGGAGCAACAATCTGCCGTCTGACGGTACGCAATAATGCTGTGCTTAATGCTCAGGTGGAGCAGAAAGTATCACAATGAAGAAGCTACTCATACTGCTCATGCTCACAGCTTGCGGAGTATCACACGTAAACAAGTATTCAAACAGCAGAGATTCTACAGTACATGATAGCACCAAATCAATCAGAAACATAGCATCAGATAGTAGCAGGACGGCTGTACATGACTCCACAGAAAAGATATCAACTCACATTCCAGAATACCTAAAAGGTACATCTTTAGGAATTTTTTATGATAGTCTAAATGTTCAGCAGTCACGCAACCACCTGCCTATCTATCTTCCTGGTGAAACTATCACAAGGTTTGTAAAGATTCATGATGCCAGTGCAGTCATTGTAAAGCATCTAACCAATACCGTATACGTACACATCAATACCACAACCCTTGTAACCAAAGTAATAACCAAAGTAAAAGATACCAATACAACCCTTTTAAAAAATCTGGGCTGGGGAGGGTTAGGGTTACTAATTCTGGGATCTTTATTCATAGCATGGCTAAAACTAAAACCAAGTATTACAAAGATCGTATAGCTGACCTCAAGGCACAGGCTAAAAAGGCAAAGGTTGAACCCAAGTCCTATACCATAAAGGTAACGGTAAAAAGGGCCAATCTAAAGACCCTAGATACCTTTGTAAAGAAGCTAGAAAGTAATGCTGTAAAGAGTAAAGACCGATTTATAGAGGAAGTCATACCTGCCAAAATGCAGGAACAGCTATACTTTGCCAAGATCAAGCGTATAGATACCCTGTATAGGCGCAACCTATCCTGGCGCAAGCGTAAGACTGTCCTTATGACAACGGGTAAAAAAGAATCATACCACCCTGCCTGTGAAGTATGCCCTACCTGCGGGTTTATAAAGATTATCTTTAAATTCCATGTATGCAGGCAGTGCTACAATAAGATACTCCAAAAAACGAATGATGCTAAGAAAAAGGCAGGCATAAAGTATAAAGGTAGACCTGCCAAGCGTAGGGTAACGGGAGAACGGCAGCTATTCAAGCGCATCTGGGAAGAACGTAGTGAAGCTCATTATTGTGAAACGTGCGGTGTAGGTATCATGAATTTTAATATAGTCCACTTCCATCACATACTTCATAAGTCACTACGTCCTGACCTGAGACTTGATGCAGGAAATATTAAAATTCTTTGTTTTGATTGTCACCATAAAGAACATTCATAGTAGTTTTTCTTCTGCACGTTTAATTTTCATAAGTTCATTTCTATCATCCTTCCAAGACTGATCTTCTATTTTCTTCTGCTCCACAAGCAGATCATAGTTATCTTCGATATACTCCTTTATATTGCCATCAGGTACTTCGTGGTTATAAAGATATAGCAGGTATTCGGCAGGTACATTACACATCGCAACGCCTGAGAATTTGCAACGTGGAACAGGAAACGGGGAGTTGTCAGTAAGCATGGCTATACAGGGGTTTAAGTTTTTTAACCATACCAAATGCTATTTCCATATAATCAGATACACCCGTAGCTTCCTGTAAAGCATCCTGACTGCCATATTCAACAGTTGTAATAAGATAATCTTCAATAAGAGGGGCATTATCATCAGGCGGTATAATTAGGATTAATGTACCCTCATAGTTATCATCATTAATTGATATTATTCTATGTGCAGTCCAAGTTGCATCATGATAGGTAGAAATGCTACCTGTGATTACATACTTAAAAGTCAAGGCAAGAATATCTAAGTATGAAACGGAAAATACATCAGGTATTTCTTCTAGTTGTATCATAAAATACTCACCTAATAAATGTTTACGTTCTTCCCACTGTGAAATAATTTCTGGTATCATTTAGCTTTGTTTTTAAGGTCTGAATAGTTCTTTGCAAATACTTCTTTGTAGACCTCCTCGCTGTTCACCTTTCCCGTTCTACTCTCATAGTTCTCTTTATATTTTAAGTGCCTGCTGATAGCATACTCAGTTCTCGACATATTGTATTCATCAAGCCACCCACAGATAACACCTATATCCAGCCTATTATACACTTTTCCATACTTGCCAGTGATACCCTCGATAAATGCCAGCCTGAAATCATCAGGCGTAAAGAAGAAATATTTAGTATCTAAGAGTCTGGCAGAATAATTAATCTGAGCGTCACTCATTTTATTGTCAATATTCAACTGCTCATTGACTTCAAGTAAAGCAAGTACTAGAAACTTGTAGCCATAATGTTGATCTTCCTTTTTATAGAATGCCAGTGCTTTGGCATCAGGGTTATCAACAATTACCATCAAATTCTTAGGCAATGGCTCTTTCAATAATTGACTTGGCTCTATCAGTGATAGTTCCTGCTTCTTTGTTACCTGTACCTTGTTTTCCATCATTATCTTTGTTATACCAGTTAATCATTGTTTTGAAAGCTGAAATATTCTTAGTGCATAGCGGTTTCCAGTTCGACATGTTATCGATAACCTTTATTAGTAGCTTTTTATCGTCAAGTTCACATAACTTTACATACTGTGCTTCTGAGACTGGTTCACGCATCTTTAGCAGTGTTGGTGCATTTGCTTCAAGGTACGACTGAAAGCGTTGGTACTCGGTTTTAGGTCCGCTTTCAACCTGGTTCGGTAGAAGTATGCGTTTGATTGATTCCAACCTGCCTAGTGGTAGGCTCTGGTTATCTCTTCCTGCTTCGTAGGCTTCTTTTAATGAAATTTCAGCAAGTTCATACAGCGATTGCAGTTGTGTTTTGGTCATTTAGGTAGATGTTTAGTGTTTTAATTGCCAACCCTGTGATTATTGAAGTCTCCTGAACTGAAAAATTATCCAGTAGCCTTAGTGCTTTTTGTTTTCTTTTTATTGTCTCCTTGCGTGATCTTGATCTGGTAAGCCTAAAATCTATAATGCTGTTCGTAACAGCCTTTAGATTCTTGCCGTTATGTTTATCTGCCTTGGCCTCTTCGATTATTTCAACCATAATTAGAGGGTTCCTACGCCAGCTGTCCATCAGGTTTGCGATAACTTGGCATTCTAAACTTTCTGGCTTATGATTCATTAAAGGCAAATCGTACATCTAGTAAATTTTGAACTGTAACTGATTGTTGTTGATTCTGTCACGGGGTAACTTGTCAGTGTTAAGAACATCCAGCACCTTTTGCCGTAACCCTAAGTATGTATTGTCGGAGGCCAGATGTTCTCTAGTTTTGAAATCTTTACACAGATATGCCTGAAAGTAAAACTCTTTCTTTCGCTCCATTGCCTGAAAGTCTGGTTCAATGACAACTGTAAATATTTTGGGCTTAGGCTTTACTCCTGGTTTCATCTTATAGTGGTTTAACTAAGAATGATCTGTTGCCTTTCTTAGTCTTTAAATAGGCATTATAAACCGCTGGCTGTTCATCTTTCAGCTTTGCCGTATCTAGTGATACACCATCTTTGCTAGTTTTGTAGGTAAACAGTGCTTTGTTCTCAAACACATATCCACTGCTATTTCCTAGCCTGATTTTTAGTTCAGTCTTAATAGTATCAATAGCATCTGAAATCTGCTTCTCCTGCTCGGTAAGTTTTATAATCTCACTGTGCTGTGCCACTACTTCAAAATCTGCTTCCATATATTCACCGGAATCTGTAGGGTATCTCTTAACTACATCCTCTGCATTGACTGGCTCTGGTGGTATGCCTGTAAGCACATGGTCAGTCCAGAATGCTACACACTCCTGTACAACCCATTCGCAGTAGTCTACATCTACAGCATAGGTCTTATGCTTAAGTTCAAGACCTCTTTCAAGCACACAGATTGTGAAGTGAGAATATCCTAATATGTACGCGTAATATCCTGCCTGTGTAAACCATGATTCAGGAGGAAAGTCAAGGTCAATTTTATTCTGTGTCGTCTTAATCTCCAAGACCTGTAGTCTACCCTGATCGTCGATAAACTGCCTGTCAGGGCTACCAAGAATAAATGGGTAGATAGCATGATAGGCCAGACAATTTTCCTCTGTAGGAATAACCATGCAGTCAGGGTTTTCTTCAAAGAACCAATCAGATACAACTGGCTCTAGTTTACGTCCTGCTTTCATGTACATATTATCTTCGATAGGAGGAACCTGTCCTGTTTTTTCTAGCCATACCTGAAAGGGAGTGCTAAATTTGTTCAGTCCAATGATGCTACTTGCGTCACTCCCTCCAATACCCAATGCTCTGGCAGACAGCCAAGTTTCTCTATTCATACTCTGTTTCCTCCTATAGCTGTAGCAGCCCTTGCTTTACGTTGTGCGAATGTTTCTACTGGTTTCGCTGCTGGTGCTACGTTCTTTGCTGCTACTGGCGTAACAGGTACTTCCTCGTCACCTGCGTAAAAATCATCAGGGGTTAGGAATGCTGATGCTACCTGCTGTGGCTTATTAAGCATTTCACCATGGGCTGTAACAGCACCTTTAAAGCCTGCATCTGTCTTTAGCGAGGCATATTTACGCCATATATCAGCTAGGTCAATGGTATTGGTAGTAGCGTATATTTCGTCGCTTATAACGTCAGTAAACTGCATGCTAGGAATAACCATTGGCTTACGTTCAGCGCCTATCTCTGGGCTGAAAGAGTCAGCATCCTCCAAATCTTTTGTAGGAATCATAAATACCTGCATTAATAGGTATTTTAAAGCGGATGACATTGCTTTGGTTGAACCTTTGTCTGCTGTGTCTATTGCTTCTCCTTCAATAACTGCTTCCAAAAACGTACCGTCTAGGGCGTAGAACGTGTACTTAATCTGCTGTGTTACCCTGAACTGTGAAGAACCGTTTTTTGACTGGCAGGGAGTTACAGTAGAGCTGATAAAGGTTGGTATAGCTATAAGTCCATGTTTACCCATTAACGGGTGCAATTCGTTCATAAACTGGTCAATACCCCTGAACTTAAAGCCTTGTGCCTTATTTTCCTGATTTTTTTCGATAGCCCCAACTTCCTTCATAATTGCATTCAGGGTCTGGTAAATGTTCTTTGTAGTTTCCATTTTTTTAGTTTGTTTTTAAGATTGTTGGTATTTTAATTCTGTTAGTACTATTATTTTGCGAGGGTCATTTTCAGGGTCTAATACCTGTACAGATACTACATAGGTGCAAGTTTCACCCATATTAAATCCCGGTACATTGTATATCAAGTTCGCGATATATAATCTATTTGGCCTGATTTCCTTATCTCCGCCATGAAATCTGACTGCTGATAGCGTAGGCGTTTCAGAGGGTATCAGGAATAATCTTCCTTTATACACTCCTCCTGGGTCTATTCCTACATTGTAATACTGGGCAAAAGCTGGCTTTACAAGCTCCGTAGCTACTGCATTTAAGAGCAGTATCTTTGGGTCTCTACCCAACCGGGCTACAGGTTTTACTTTTCGCAATCCCTCAAAACTTATCTTAAGGGCTTTGTCGGCTTTACTCATTCGTGGCTGCATATTATCGTTTAGTTTGTTTATCAAATGTATATTTAAGTGAGTTACATATTACTATTTGTATGTAAAAAATATGTTACTTATCAAATTTAGATAATATGGGCAATTTGACATTCTTATAGTCATACTGCTGCAAAAACTCATTCTCACGTTGCTTCTTTAACTGATAGGCATCCCTGTCAGCCTTAGCATCTGCGCTATTTGTATGCGGAGTATGGTATGCTGTATGTGATACTTTTAACGGCCCCTCATAACGGGAATAGTGCGGTCTGTTCTGATGGTTTTTTGACATTTCCAATTTTTTTAAAATAATAGTTAATTGTGCTTATACCGGAGTTTAAATCTCTTATTTCAACAACCATCCAGCCCTTTGCCTGTAGTTTTCGCATAAATTCTACCTGCACCTGAGATAGCTTATTTTTTTCAACCTTTAATTCTAAGGCAAGACCAACCCATTCACCGACTGGTTCTGCAAAAATTAAATCTGGTATGCCTGCTGTAAGCCCCATTGCTTTTGCGATTGCTGCATTCTTTGGGGTGCGTTTGCCCTCTGATTGTACGGTCAGGAGGAAAACATTCGGATATTGTAATCTAATGAATGACACTAATGCCTTCTGTAATTCCCATTCTTTCAATTTGTACTCTTATATCGTGTATGTAAATATACACAATATAAGAATATGCAACAACTATTAAAGGTGGTAAATATAAGCTACATCTGGTTCACGATACGAAGTTCTATTGATAATACCTCTTAACTTCCTGCCATACTTTCGGTCACTGGCATAATTATGTGATACGTATTTTAGGTAACAGTTATAAGAACTACAATGTCCTTTACGCAGCTGCCAATCTTTATAAAAGTCTATACATTCCTTCCAGGATGCAAAAACCTTGTACTTACCATCTTTTCCCTTCATTCCTAAGCAGTTGTTACGGGTACGATAACAATAGCTTGTAAAATTAGCTGATTCATGTACAGCCTGTGATGTGCATATTTCAGGATAGCATATTCCTATAGATTTAGCGTAATTATATACGCTGTCAGATAATGGATGTAATGCTATGCTTAATAAAAGCAAACTCTTCATAATTTTGGTTTAGGTGGACAATTAGCCTTCAAGTCGTCTGAAAGCATGTGAATTATATCTGTTATCCTGTCAAGCTCTAGTTCGTTAAAATTAAAACGGTCTTGCTTTGGGTCAGATTTGTTGATGAAAGAACTTTGCGCCATCTTCATAATCTTTGAGAACGGAGTTTTCTTTAAATCCCATTTTTTCAACAGGGCAAATATTGCCGTCTGCCTAGGATGTTCTTTGTTAAATTGGTTAATTTTATCCAATGCTTTTTTATCTATCATAGCTGCAAATTTAATCATTTTATATTAGTGGGTAACAAATTATAAGCCACAACGTAACGCCAATAGCTATTATAGCGAGATATGCGTAACCTTCGTACTTCAAATCTTCCTTTGTGGTCTTACTAATTACGGGAAAATACCTTTTGTAACTTGATGATCTTACCATGGTTTTGGGTTATTAAGATTTTGCAATATTTCTTGATCATGCCATTTTGATACATAACCTTTTTTTATTTCTTGATCATGCCATTTTGATACATAACCTAAACTAATTAGTTGGTTTAATTCTCTATTATCCATCTGTCTAATAAGATATATAATGTTGTGATCTCTTAATTCTTTGTCTAGAAAACCTAGTCTATAACAAATAGCCTTTATAAACTCTTCACCACTTTTATTAAATTCACAATTAGGGTATAGTAAATTATAATCTATAATTTTTTTTATCGACTGTGCTACTTGTGTAATATCATTGTCAATAAGATATTCAAAATCTTCATCAGGATAACATTTTTTCAACTTGAAAGTCATGTTCCTAGTTACAGGTTTTTTACCATGAACTACCTGTGAATAATTCGGGCCAGCCATACCAATATAATTGGCAAATTCACCAGCCGTTTTGAATCCCTTTTCTATTCTAATTTGTTCGATTGTTTTTTTCATAATAATTTAATTAGTTAAAGGCCAAAAAAAGCTACGTAAATACTGAAAAACAATAGTCCTATCAAAGCTAAGTGAAATACAGGTGACACGTATTTTTCAAAAAATATGCTTAAGGCTGAACGTTTATTACTCTCATAAATAAGTTCGTTATATGCCTTATCAATTTCTTCCATTGATTTGTATACTCTCATATTGCGTAGGTTAGGTTGTTAAGGTCAACTGTAATGTTTTCGGGGTCTAGTTTGTCTAATAGGTCAAATACGGCTGTAAGGCCAATGAATGAATCTCTCCCCTTTTCTGATAAACGAATGCCGAAATCTTCAAAAGTTGCTTCAATATCATATAATTCTGTGCTTGAATATCCAGCAGCATCTATAAATTTAATTTTTGGTAAATCATGCTCCATCAGGTCTGTAAGATGTTCAGCTTTTGTAATTTGCATTACTGCGCAGCCACAATTACGCGTAACTCCCATGTGTCTTAATGTATCTTTGAAGTAGCTACTTATTAATCTGGTCACTGCCTGTTCTTGTCTGCTATTCATAATGTTAGTCCCGTTAAATAGTTAATTCTTGCAGTAATCTGTCTTAATACCATACTCATAAAGTAATAATCATTAGTAGAATTATACGTAATAATTTCGCCTAACTTCTTTGTTAATTCACTGTCGATAGGCATCTGCTTATAAATTTCATGCAGCCGTTCACGTTCAATGTAGCTAGGAGTTGACCTGTAAGCTATTAGCCAATCATCACTGCCCGGACTTTTGTCAACAGGCGCAATGCCTAATTCTGATAAATCATTTTCTGTTTTCATGTTTGTTTGTTTTTAGGTTAATTGTTTTTTGTTGTTTATTCTTGTAAATATATTAGTAATGAATAACTATTCTATTATATATTTGAATGTATTTTTAAGTATATCAGTAACATTTGTGTTACTAGTATTTCTGGTCTGGGTTAACTATTATCATTTAATGTATTAACTAGAATAGAAAGTATGCCTTTTACCTGTCCAATTCGTAAATGTTCGTCTGTTTGTTCCATATATAATACTATTTTAGTTATGTGATCGACTAAACAAATAATACTAATTTGTTTATTGCCATAAATTTTGTTATGTTCAATACCTTCCTTATAGCCTAATTCATAGGCCGTTTTTTCAACTGATTCTTCTACTTTCATTATTATAGTTTTAAAAAATGTTTTGCCGGATATAATCCTATGTTATTTGATTCAATAATTATACTGTTATGTTCTAACTTACTAATACGAATTACTCTGTGTACGGTTGTATCTACTAATTTGTTTCCATCAAATAAACCTACGTGGTCTCCGGGCTTAATCGGGTTGTTAAAGGCGTCTAATGCTGTCATAGTGTTTCTGTTAAAAATTCGATTAGTTTTTTGGAGGCAGCTATGTACCATGCTTGCTTTTTATCAGCACCAGCATCAGCAGAATAGGCAGCAGCATTAGCAGCAGCATTAGTAGCATCAGCAGCACCTACAGCAGCAGCAGCAGCAGCATAATAAGCAACATCAGCATAATAAGCATAATAAGCAGCATTAGCAGCAGCATAATAAGCAGAATAAGCAGCATAATCAGCAGCATAAACAGTATTAGCAGCATAATAAGCAGCAGCATCTCTTAATTCTTTCCACCTTTCAACTGACACTGATGTTGTAATATCGTCTGCGTAGGCATCTGCAATATCCTGAACTACTTTCTTGTTCTTAACGTGCTGCAATATCCCGTATTCGGCATCTGTGAGTAGCCATATAGCGAAGTAATTCCAGACTTTTAATAAGTCTGCGCCCACGTTTATTGCTGATAAGAATTGTAACGGAAACTCTTTAGCCAATTCATTTGGCAACTCTTCAAATATTGTATCTAAAATCCTAGCTAGTATTCGCGGAATACCTAGTTCCGTTTCAAATGATGAATGCTCCCATGAATGTACTGTACAGCCAACGGCACACCCTTTGCCGTTTTCCCAGTACATGCCCTGAATAATTTCATCAGCCTTGTAGTG
>ENA-OBIO01000848-OBIO01000848.1-metagenomes-genome-assembly--contig:-NODE-848-length-14071-cov-2.49094_pt1 | contig 14071 bp, 10 predicted proteins | sample MGYA00153383_OBIO01 | MGnify analysis MGYA00153383 | reverse complement strand
TATTTGGGGCACAATGCTGTTTTTATTTACCAACGGATAGTAAAAACAATGCTAATTTAAATTGTTTGATCCTTACAATTATTCTGTTTGTTTGGTGAAACAGCTTATAAAACCGCAGTGAAAATTAAAATGAAAAATCTCCAAATTAATTATGTTTAATTCTATTTTATGATGGAATTTTTTGATTAAATTTTACCTTTATTTTGTTTTTTATAATTTGATTTTACAATAGTATTATGATTCCGGATTATTGCCTGCTTATAAATAAAAATAATTAAGAATTTAAAACTTAAATATTATGTTAAGATTATTTATAATATGATAATTAATTAATTATTCACGGTATTCAATAAATAATTAAGCAATATTTTTTGATGAAGTTTAACAATTATAAAAAAAAGAATTGTTACTTATTTACAACAAAAAGTACTTTTTAGACCAGGCTGAATTTTACAGTAAAATGCATTTTCACTTTTTACATGCCGGCATAATATTTTTTTAATACTTTTTTAGTAGCTTATAAAGTAATAACTAAACTATGTACTTATTTGTGATTTTTGTAAAAAATGGGATAATGTCCGTCGTTATAATAACTTTGGTTATACTTATACTTGCTATATGAATCATTGCTTAATTTTTATAGGGCTTATTTTATTAAATGTTATACCTGCCAGATCGCAAAATATCTCAACGAGCGCAATGGCATTTATGCAGTCGCTTACACAATTGCAGCAAGGTAAAACATTGTATGCTTTTGATACTACCGAAAGGTTTCGATTTAATTATATTCCGCAGGATGATAGAAAAGGCATTGCGGTAAATGACCTGAATACAAGTCAGAAAAATTCTTTAATAAACCTGCTTAATACTTGTGTTACAAAAGAAACGGTGGAAAAAATAACTGCCATCATGCAGTTGGATAATGTTTTGAAAGAGATAGAGCATCGTCAGCCTGAAGATCATTATAGGGATACCGGTAAATATTTTATTACAATTTTTGGTGTGCCCGGTTTAAAAACTATTTGGGGGTGGCGCTTTGAAGGTCATCATGTGGCATTTCATTTTACTATAAAAAATAATAAACTAGTAGCCGGTACACCGGCTTTTTTAGGATGCAATCCGGGTATAGTACAAACTGGTTTACAAAAAGAAAAAGCTGTATTAAAAAAAGAAACAGAAATGGGTTTTGCATTTTTGCATGCATTAAACACAACAGAATTAAAGCTGGCACTAATTGATTCTATTGCTCCTAATGAAATTATTACCAGAGCAAACAGGCAGGCAATTATTGATCATTCTACAGGGGTAAATTACAGCCAGCTTGTTCCCGCACATCAGCAACAACTAATACAATTATTACACTTTTATTTGCTCAGATACAGTAAGCCATTTGCAGCCATAATGTTAAAAGAAATTGAAGCTGCCGGCTTAAATAATTTATGGTTTACATGGGCAGGTTTTACCGAGCCAGTTATTGGAAAGCCCTGTTATTACCGTATACAAGGCCCAACCATTATAATTGAATACGATAATTCTCAAAACAATGCCAATCATATTCATACCGTGATCAGAGATTTAAAAAACGATTTTGGTGGTGATCTTTTATTGGAACATTACAGAAAAGACCATCAAAATAAAAGCTAAAATCCGTTTATATTTATAGAATGTATTTGCAAAAATATTATGCATATTTTATTTTTACATTAAAACTTATCAGCTGTTTAAAAGCTTTGCCGCATCAGTCTTATTTATATTTATTTGTCAGAAATTAAAAGTCATATTATATACTTAAATGTTGCTGGTAATTATTTATTTTTGTAAAAAAAATGCTCTCTAAAAGCTTTTTAAATAATAAATATTTTCTACCTCTGCAATGTAAATTTTTCATTTACAGCAATTTCTATTTACTGCAATAAAAATTATTTATTTATTAATTCTTTTTATACATATTATATGATAACTGCAATCGATGAAATTAAACTTATTGGCCTGGCACTTAAAACAAAAACTACCAATTTAAATGGTCAGTCTCATATAGATTGTAACGCATTATGCCATCAATTTGTAGACGGTAAATATGCTGCTACAATTCCTGATAAAATTAATGATGAAATTTTTGGAGTATATTTTGGCTACGAAGGCGATGATAAACAACCGTTTCGTTATTTTATTGGCTGTAAAGTGCATAGCTATGCCGCCAATTGCCCAAACTTACAGACCCTTACAATACCTGCTGGAAATTATTATAAAATTATTGTAAATGGCAAAATGCCTGATTGTATGTTTGCTGCCTGGAAAACATTTGGGAGACTGAAATACCAAGAAGTTTTCAATTGGATTTTGAAGTGTATGATGAACGTAGTAAAGATTGGAGCAATGCAGAAGTGGATATTTATCTTTCAATTAAATAAAAATATTTACTTAAATTAAAAAATAAAACTATTTTTTTAACCAAAAAAGCAGGGGATAAAAATTAAATAATTCACTAAAAATCATCCCCTTTTAATTTTGGCTTATTTTATTATTGTTGCCATAAAATCAAGCAACTTTTGGTCTGTCATTTTATTATTTGTTGACTCTTCTGTTATTGTATTTTTAAATTGAGGTGTATCTGCTAAATGGTGTATAAATTGTTCCTGAATTTGCCCTGTTCCTGTTACATGTATATGGGTTGCATTTTGTAAATGGGTCATTATTTCCTTAAAATATTTTGCCTGCAATGTTCGTTGAGCATGATTTTCATTTTTTTCGCTGGAGTTAGGTGCTGCTAATTCACCGGTTACATGTGCTAAAACTACTAATTCTCCATCGGTTATACTTTCTTTTCCTACAATGGTTGCGTGTTGATTATCCATCCAAACTCCGAAATGTTTTTGATTACTCATACCTTTTGTTTTTTATTTTAATGGTAAGGTCCAATAACCATACCGTAATGATTGTATTAATTAACTCAGATTTTTTTTGCGGGGAATATGAAAATTAAAAAATGAAATATTGTATTTAATGTTCACTCTTTTAAGGCCTGAAGGGTCGGTATTTAATAGCCATGGGCCTGGCATATGGAATTAATAATTGCACGCTCACAAGGCCTGAAGGGCTGGCATTTAATAACCATGGGCATAATCCGTGGCTATTGGAATTAACAGTATTTGTTACATTTAAAAACCCAAAAAATCTTTCAATTTAAAACTCAATTATTTTTATGAAACCCCGCGCGAGGGATAGTAGTGAAAAGCCCGCTGTGTATATTTAAAATTATAAAAACTGCCACTGCGGCCTTGTAACGGATAGCCCGGTACCCAAGCCGACCTAAGGAGGTTTGGGTACGCGCACCATAATATTTCTTTAAAAACTAAAATTTTATAACGTAAAAAAGACAGTCCATTAACGGACTGTCTTTTAAAAAATAAAATAAACTTTTAATTAATTTATTAGAGTTTCTTTACCAATTTATCAATATCAACACTTAAGCGTGCAAAAAGATAACGGCCATTGTAGCCAAATTGGTTTGCTGTAAATAAGAAACGACCACGGTTACTAACATCGCGACCTGAGCCGTAACCACCAACATTTTTTGCGCCGGCAACTTGTGTTACTACAGCATTTGCCTGCACATTGGCAAAGCTATTTCTTGAGTCAACAAATAATGCATCGGGGTAAACATCAAATATATTATTTGCACCAATAGTTACTGCAAAACCTTTTACAAAGCGATAGGTAACAATGAGATCAGTAGTAATTTTTGCAGAAAATGTTTGGTCAGATCCAAATCCGGCATCTGAATTATAATTGCCAACACTATTTTTTGCAAATGGATTATTGGCTACATTATTAAGTTCTGTAACCTCTCCAAAACGTACGGCCCTTGCCATAAAATCCCATTTATTAATGCTATAGTTTGCTGTTAAATTTATTTTACTATTGGGCGATCCATGTTCTATTCTTGCCCTTTGCTGGCGATCGAAAAGAATATTTGTAAAATCACCTGCAGGGTTTTTGGTATTATCGGTTCTGCTTGGGTTATTGGCATCACTATTAATAGTGGGGTTGGTATAAATAGCGCCTACAACCGTATTTTGGTTAATATTTGCAGCTAAAGAAATATTACCACTACCATTGCCTGCCCTATATTTTTTGCTTAAAACAATATCAATTCCTTTTGTATCTGTATTAATTGCATTGGTCCAAAACTGAACAGAATTTGCTTTTACACCATAGGTTGCAAACAAAGCTGCTACCAAAGGATTGCTTCCCGAAAATGCAGCAGACAATACAATGCGATCTTTTACTTTAATATAATAACCATCAACAGAAACGGTAAAGCCATTACCAAACTGGCTAACAATACCTGCTGTATAATCGGTAGATTTTTCAGGCTTTAATTCGTTAATTCCAAAAGCGTTGCGCACAATGGGATCTTCATTATTTGCTGTAAATGAATTTTGTGCATTGCCGTTTACAAATTGGGTTGATGTACTATTATAATAACGCTGTTGTAATGAAGGGGCTCTAAAACCAGTACCTACCGAACCTCTTACGGCAAGGTGGTTTGTAATTTCGTACCGTGCCGTTCCCTTTAAACCATTGCCATTGTAAGTAAGGTTGGCGCTGGTTTCTCTGTAACTTTCAAAACGTGCAGCAGCGCCTAATAAGAGTTTGCCATAAGTATATTCAAGGTCAGCATAAATGGCATAAATATTACGGCTTTTGCTTAATGCATTACTTGGTTGTAAGCCCGGAAAAACCTGTGCACCGGGTGCTGGTGTTGTAGTTAGTGTGTAAGAAGAACCACCAGGATATGCCGGAACTAGAACCTGTGTTCCAGGAGTTGGGTTCTCCTGCAACAATTGCAAAATTTTCATGACGGGCTTCTGCGCCAAAGGCAATGTTTAAATTATTTTTTAAACCAAAATCAAAATTTCTGTCAGCATCAAGGTTAATGGTGTTTTGTGCAAATTTTTGTAAACCTGCATCAAAACTTTTTTGCGGTGCAGATATTAAAGATGCGTTGCCGCTATTTTGTACATAATAATGTAAAGAGTTGTACCCATGGGTATTGCTTAAATCAAGATTCCATTTACCAAACTTTGCTTTAAAACCGGTTATGGCCGAGTAATCTGCAATGGTGGTATGTATTTCAGGCAAAAATCCATCAGGATAATAATTAAAATTTCCTGAAAAATTATTAAATGTAGTTGATTGTGGTTGCTGAGAAATTGAATTGGGCGTGCGGTAATTTCCTTCTGCCTGTCCGGTACGGTTACTCGCACCAATGGTAGTGTAAAAATCAATATTGCGTGTAATAGGTATACCTGCATTTGCAAAGGCGCTGTAATTATTACTGGCCGACTGACCAATAACCATATTACGGCGTTTGTAATTTCTGCCGGCTTGTATAGCTTTATCCTGATCCATCAAATAAGCGCGATAGCTGGCTATGGTTGTTCCCATTGGCAAGCTGCCTTGTGGTGGGGTAGGAAACCCGCCTGCCGATGTACCAATGTAGGCAAGTGGTCCATTGTCTTCACCACTGCGGTTGGTTTGGTCGCGGCTTAACCATTGTCCGCTAATATTTACATAAGCGCCATTTTTAGAAAAAGTACCTGCTGAAAAATCCAGTTGTTTGTTACCGCCATCATTAATTTTCATATGGTTAGCCTGCCCTGTGTAATAAGATGTGTAAGGCATGCTGGTTATATTTTCGCCGGCAGTTGCAGTTACATTAATGCCTTTAAATTTCTTTTTAAGCACCACATTAATTACACCCGCAATAGCATCAGACCCGTACTGGGCAGCTGCTCCATCGCGTAATATTTCAATATGGTCAATAGCTGCAGTAGGTATTGCATTCATATCTGTACCAACAGAACCACGGCCAACACTACCATTAATATTTACTAATGATGTGGTATGGCGACGTTTACCGTTTAATAATACCAATGTTTGGTCAGGCCCTAAACCACGCAGACTTGCAGGGTCAATTGCATCGGTACCATCGGTAACAGATTGGTGGGTAGATTGAAAAGAAGGTGCCGCATAAGTAAGCATCTGGCTTAAATCTGTCTGTGCAAATTGCTTTATTTCTTTGGCCGAAATAATATCAACCGGTACCGGAGTAGAAATTATTGTTCTGGGTCTTGCACTGCGGGAGCCTACCACCCGTACCTCATCGGCTGCACCTGCAAGCATCAGGTTAACATTTTTTACAATTGTTTGGCCGGCCTTAGCACTAATATTTATGCTTTGGGTTGATTGACCTACAAATGAAATGCTTAGTAAGTATTCGCCTGCAGGAATTTGTAAAGTATAATTACCCGCAACATCGGTTGTAGTACCAATATTTTTTGGGTCAACCACTACTGATGCACCATTAAGTGCATTGCCATTGGCATCTTTTACATTGCCTTTTAACGTGGCATTTTGTGCCGTTACAGCAGCAGAAATAAAAATTAGCAGGGTAAATAAATAACTAAATTTTAGAAGAATTTTTCTCATCGTACGTTTTTAATTTAAATAATTTTGGGAGTATAATTTTACCTTTCCAGGTTTTAACCTATTTAATAAATACTTAAAGCATGTAAAGTATTATAAATAATTTCATTGATCGGCAGTCGCGAAAGTATACAACATTAATAGACTAATAAAGTTTAGACCAAAATATATGGCAAATAGCTGCTGCCTGATTTGACTATTAAAAATGAAAAATATAATTATATTATATAGGTTGTGAATTTAATTTGTTAATACTTGATTTATAGATTTTAAACTATAATAATTTTATTGCAGGTATAATTTATGTGGACTTTTAAATTTTAAAAAAATAAATTTATTTTTTACGCCGTAAAATAATTTTTAAAAATAATTGGGCGGTTACAATAAGCCGCCGTTGCGTTGGCTTATTGTACCGGGCTATCCGTTGCAAGTCCCCGGCACAAAAAGCCGGGCACAAAACCTTCACCTTGGGGGCTTTCCACTGCTATCCCTACCGCGGTAATAACCTATATGTTATTGTTTATTTTTGAGGTTTTTAAAGAAATAAAATTGCAACTACCTTTTTTAAACAATGGTTATTTACCGGAGTAAGAAATAAATTAATCTAAAATTAAACCTACTGTAAATATGGTATCTTTTTGAGGTAAACTTTTAAAGGATATGCTGCCGCCATGAAGTTCAATGAAGTTTTTAGTAATAAAAAGGCCAAGTCCCGTTCCTTCAATTTGATTTGTATTTTCTGCTCTGAAAAAAGCCTGAAAAATTTCAGCTTGTTGTTGAGAAGGAATGCCTATTCCAAAATCCTGAATTATAATTTGAACTTCATTTTTAAAATACATTATTGTTACAACAGGTTGTTTTTTGCCTTTTGAATATTTGAGCGCATTAGAAATAATATTATTAAAAATTTGATTTAATAAATGTGGGTCTGCCATTATAAGTCTGCTTGTATCATTTGCTATTAAGGTTACCGACCGCTTATCATCCTGTATTTGAGTTATGGTATTTATTATATTTTGTATAACTACGTATAAATTAGTTGGTACTTTTTTACAGGAAAAAATATTTGAATCTTGTTTTCCAATAATTAAAACCTCATCAATTAGTTTACTTAACTGATCAACCTCTAATTCAATATTATTAAGGTGTTTAATGGTTCTTGGTAATTGAGGCAGCGGTTCTGTTAATATTATCTGTATTAATTCTATACTTGATCGAATACAGGCTAATGGTGTTTTAAATTCGTGCGATGCAAAACTTATAAAATTAGATTTTAGCTGGTTGAGTTCTCTTTCCTTTTTTAAGGTAATTAATATTTGTTCTTCACCATTTTTTAATTTATTCTTTTGTCCATTTATGGTAATAATTAATTGGTTAAGATCCTGGTTAATAATTTCCTGTGTCTTAAGCAGATGAAGTAAATCTACTGTTGGGTTGTTGTGCGGAAAATCGCTGATCATAAGTTTAAAAGTCTTTAATTCTTCTACGGCATTAAACCAGGGCGTTCCGGTAAAGAGAAGTTTTTGCTCTTTTTCAAAATATGTTATTTCACCTTTAATTATTATTGCCGAACTATCTCCATTTAATGCTTTTAGTAATAGTAATTGATTTGCCAGATTACAAAGTGTGTAAAAATTTAAATCCTCTTCACATGGACGTATTAGTTGAAAACATGTTGAAAATAATTTATCAGTATGGTCACCGGAAAATTTTTTCATTGATTTACCACATGCTTCAATAATAAAATCTTTATTTATAAGCACATGAAAAGGAAATAAAATATTAAGGTGACTATTATTAAATAAAAGAGATGAATGTTTTGTTACCACCTTATTTTAAATATTATATGATTAAAATTATTTTCTTTGCTATTTATAAATAACACCTCTACCGAAACTTTAAATATTTTACCTAGGCCTGTAATTAGTTCGTATACAAACCCCTGCAGGCCTGTCTGCTTACTATAATAATGTAAGTTGAGGCCATTACTTATTATGTTTGTAACCTTAAATACGGGCAGAATTAAGTTAGGGTAAATTAGCATTACACGATTGTGAAAAGCAGGAAGGTTTATTAAAAATTCTTTTAAATTATTGCCGCCTTCCTTTATTTAATGGCCATATTTATATCGTCCGGTTTTTACTATTCACCATTCGCCAAATGCACGAAATACCTCACCAATGGGTATATTATCAACCTCGTTTACAACATTGGCTAAAGCAAAAGTTATTTCATCATCGTAAGGCTGGCTATTTAAAAAATAGATTATACCAACATTATTTTTTTAAAAGCAAGCTGCCAGTTTTCTTAACTAAAATTTGTTTTAACCAAACTTTCAATGGCGTTGTTTACCAATCCGTACATTTTGTATAATATTTAAGTCATAAGTCTAAAAAGTAAATTCTGCTATTATAAATTGCAATCAGTCTGTTATTATTAATTGTTGTACATACCGTAAAAATATCGGAATCAAATTTTAAAAGCTGTTTATAAATTTATTCCTGTTTATTAAATATGTTTTTACTTTAGGTTCGTGAGCAATAGTACTATTTAACTCTGGCAGGTATATTCAACCATTACTAGTTCCCGCTTTAATTTAAATTACCTGTAACAGGTAATTTTACACTTATACAAAATGTTTGAAATTTAATTGTACCAATTTTAATAGTACCTGAATATTTTTCCACAATTAATTTTATAAGGTATAAGCCAAGTCCGCTACCTTGTTGTTCGTAATAAGCACGATTATTTTGTTTAAATGGTCCAATATCGTTTTCATCAAAAGTTAAGGGTATCAAAATATTATTCTTAATGTTTAAGATCATTTCATTATTACTACCATTGCTTATTATTGCTAATTTTATTGATGTACCGTTTGCAGTAGAAAACTTAAACATATTATCAATTGCTTCAAAAATAATTATCTCAAAATCTTCCTGTAAAATTTGGATGCTATATTCAAAATCCAGTATGGTATCAGTTGGTTTTTTGTAATTATAAAATGTAGCCCTTTCTGCTATTGTTTTTGTAATGACAGCTTTTATTTCATTTGCTGTTAGTATCTGTTTATCAAATACCAACTTATTTTTTATTCGAACCAGGTCTATTAAATTATTGAGTGTTTTGTATAACCGTTTACCGGATGTGTTTATAGCATGGTGTGCCTTTATTAAAAAATCTGATTCATTTTCATGATTTTCTTTTATTAAACCAGTTAAACTAATAATACTGTTTAAAGGTGTATTACACTCATGTTTCGCAACCTTAATAAAGTCGTTTAATGAATTTATTACTTTTGTTTCTATTGAATTTTTTATAATTTTCGATAGCCCCAACCTCCTGTTAACAGAGTTAACCAATTCTGTAATTTTAAACGGTTTTGTTATGTAATCGGATGCTCCCAGATCCATACCATGTCGTTGATCGTCTCTTTCAATTTTAGCAGATAAAAAAATTAATGGAGTAAGCTCAAGTCCATTTTTTTGTTCATTTAAAGCTGCCTTAATTTGAAAGCCATTAAGGTATGGTAACATAATATCGCAAATAATTAAATCAGGTTTTTCGGAAAGTGCTTTTTCTAAACCTTCTTTTCCATGTTGGGCTGTTATACACTCAAATCCATAAATTTTTAAAAGTTCGCAAGTATTGTCTCTTAAAATTTTTTCATCTTCAATTAAAAGAAGTTTATTCATAAATAATGAGGTAATCTGCTAATTAATTACATTAAATTTTCTTCAGTTTTAATATGTTCTTTTTGTAAATATAAATCTGCCAATTTTTGAAGTTCTCTAATGTCAAATGGCTTTGTTAAGTATTCATCTACACCTGCCAGTATCGCTTCTTGTCGTGTACCCGGAAAATTATTGGCGGTTATAACAATTAAAGGAGTTCGATTACTAAAAAATTGTTTAAGCTCATGTTCTCTAATTAATTTTGACACTTGCAAACCACCTATTAATGGAAGTCCAAGGTCTAATAAAATGAGGTCGTATGTTTTTCCCCTAAACTTATTTATACCCTGTTGCCCATCATATGCAAAATCGATATTTGTAAATTCATTAGATAAAATTTCATTATAAATTAAACAATTAAATTCGTCGTCCTCAATAATTAGTATTTGTTTCAAATCTTATATTTTATTTTATTATTTCTTTTTAATTTTTTGGTCATTCTGTATAACCACAAATACAAGCATTGCTAAAATTTGTACTTCTGTTCTCTATTTTGCCAATGTCTCTACTTTTAATTTTTAATTTTTTAATACTATTAAGTAATAATGCTAACCTTTAATTGTGTTTTGTATGGTAAAGCTTTATTGCTAAAATTATTTTTATGGTAAGCGATTTGTGTGTTTCAGATACCTTGATGGTAGTTGATATTCTAAAGGGTTATAATAAATAATTACGTATTATAAATTTTGTAGATGTGTTTCGTATAGTATTTATTATAATGTTGATTAACAATGTGTTGATAGCCTTATCATGAAGTATTGGAAGTAAATAAAAATATAAAGTTTTACATAAATACTTTTATTTTGTGGAAGGTCGGTATATTTTATAGGTGCTAAAATTGATATTAATTATAAATCTCATAAATTTTTTATCTAAATTTTGTTGCACAACAAAACTTTAAGTGTATGATTAATTGCACAAGGCAAATAATACCCATTGATTTATAACTTTTACGATTAATTTTTTATTGCCGGAAATATGGAGAGAAATTGTTTTTAAAAGATAACCACTTTAGATTTTATATCGGAGCAAGAATTAAATTTTAGATTGCACCGATAATCTTTGGAAGAAATACAACTATTGATCGTTTTCTTAATTAACTATTAATATTTGCCTGCTAAGGGTTTAATAAATACTAATTTGCCCAATATAATTCTGCTTAAAGTACATTATAATTTTAAAAGACAAATAATATAAATAATTTGCTTTATAATCTTTTAATGTATTTTTTATCAAACGTAAATACCTGTTTAGTTTAAATGGAGTTTTATTTAAAAATAAATTTCAAAACATTTATGTTATTGAAGTTGCTGATCATTATATTCTTGGGATTGCCCCTTAGGAATGGATAAATTGTACCAATCGGTATTTTTTATGATTTTTGCTAAGTATATAATTTGTCCAACATGGTAAGGATAATGTGCCATTTGCCTGTTAATTGCATCTAATACCAACATTGGTTCTTTGCGAATGTATACAGTCTTTAAAAGGTCATCTCCGGTTAATGATTTTAAGGCAGAAATAAAACATTGCCATCCTGCATTCCAGATTGATACTAATTGCTGTTTGTTTAATTCCTGATCGATAAATTCTTTATCACGGTTTCTATTAGTTTTTTCACCGTCGGTTAATAAAAAATCTGTCCACCTGCTAAACATATTACCTGCAATATGTTGTATAATAATTGCAATACTATTGCTTTCTTCATTAGGTGTAAAATGTAAATCTGCGTCATTAAGTATCATTAGTGTTTTATCACCAAGTTCTTTATAATACAAAACTTTCTTTATAGCAGATTGACGAAAAGCATTTTCAATATCCATAAAAGGCTATTATTTAGTAGTACCAATTTAATGACATCAAGTTACGCATTTAGTTATTTTTATTTACATACAAAATAATTTAAGATCACTTATTAAAGTTATTAATAGAATTAAAATATTTTAACGACTTACTGCCTTACAGGCAAAATTTATTTCCATGTATATTAACTTAACTATTTTAAACAATTTTTAATTAATACCCTTCTGCATCATCATCTCCACGTTTATCGCCCACGGCAGTAATGATTTCTTTAGCTCCCTTTTTTTCAATCAAGATTAATTCAGTCCTGCCGATAGCGCCACGTTTTTTTATGGTATAACCCATTTTTTGCACGGCTGTTATTGTACCTGCATTAAAATCGTTTTCAATCATAATTTCATCGGGCAGCCATTGGTGGTGAAACTTTGGTTTGTTTACAGCATCCGCAGCACTCATTTTAAAATCTACAATATTTACAATGGTCTGTATTACGCTTGTAGGTATTGTAGTTCCGCCTGGTGTTCCAACTACCATAAAGGGTTTGTTATTTTTTAATACAATTGCAGGGCTCATGCTGCTCAACATTCTTTTACCGGGCGCAATAGCATTTGCTTCGTTACCAACAGCACCATACATATTTGGTACACCGGGCTTTACACTAAAATCATCCATTTGATTGTTTAAAATAAAACCAGCCCCGGCCACCACTGTTCTGCTGCCATAACTGCCGTTAAGCGTAGTGGTTACAGATGCTGCGTTACCATCTTTATCCAATACATTTAAATGTGTTGTCTCTTCACTTTCTTTTACGGTTCCTGCTTTGGTAGCAATGCTATTACCTGCTTTACCCGGTATAAAATCTTTTATTCTTTCTGCCAAATATTTATTACTTACCAAAGTTTTAACCGGCACTTTTACAAAGTCGGCATCTCCTAAAAATTCTGCTCTGTCAGCAAAGGCACGCCGTTCGGCTTCTACCATTAATTGCACGCTGGCAGGGGTTTGAAATTTCATGGCACCAATATTTTTTGGGCTGATCATTTTTAAAACTTGTTGTAATATTATTCCTCCGCTGCTTGGTAAAGGCATGGTAATAATATGGCAATCTTTATAATCAAACTCCATTGGTTTTCTTTCTTTGGCAGTATAAATTTTAAGGTCCTGCATACTAATAATTCCTTTTCCTTTTTGCATTTCTGCTACAATCATTGCAGCAGTTTCACCTTCGTAAAAATCTTTTGAGCCATTATCTCTTATGCGTTTTAAAGTATTAGCCAATTCTTTTTGTACCAGGGTATCGCCGGCTTTCCAAAGTTGTTTTTTCACAAATGCTATAGGTGCTGTATTTAACTGAATAAATTCCTTTTTTAACTCATTAAAATCTTTTGCCTGGTGTGCGGTAATTGCAAATCCTTTTTCGGCAAGGTTAATGGCGGGGTCAATTAAATTTTTAAACGGAAGTTTTGCATATTTCATAGCAGCAAACAAACCCGCTACTGTACCGGGTACACCGCTTGCCAAAGAACCATCCTGCGATAAATGCATCAGCGGGTTTCCCATGCTGTCGAGGTACATATCTCTGCTGGCTTTTAATGGTGCAACTTCTCTAAAATCGATGGTGATATTGGTACCGTTTTTTAAATGTGCTACCATAAATCCGCCTCCGCCAATATTACCGGCTCCGGGGTACACAACTGCAAGTGCAAGCTGGGTGGCAATTGCAGCATCAATTGCATTACCCCCTTTTTGTAATATACTTTTACCAACCAAACTGGCTAAAGGGTGTGCAGATACCACCGCCCCGTTATTAGCTGTTATTTTTTTTTGTGTCTTGTAATTGTAACCGTTAATTTGTGCAGTACAATTTAACAATAACAGGTTGGCTGTAAGTACCAGTAATAACTTGAAGGTGTTCATGTTGTATTATTTTTTTAAAAGTAGTGCATCTTTTTTATAATGCCGGTTCGTTTTGCCGGAAACCCAACTATTAAATACGTAAAATATTTTTTTATTTGATTGAAGACCCTTTTTTTACTTTTATTTTT
>ENA-OBIO01000844-OBIO01000844.1-metagenomes-genome-assembly--contig:-NODE-844-length-14132-cov-5.69908_pt1 | contig 14132 bp, 10 predicted proteins | sample MGYA00153383_OBIO01 | MGnify analysis MGYA00153383 | reverse complement strand
TGACAGCCCTCTGGCTCAGGGCGTGAGCCAGTCACCACTCAACGCGTAAAGAGCCAAGAAAAAGCCCGGCGTGAGCCGGGCTGGTGTTCTTTTCAAAGAACGCCGCTCAGGGCTTGCTTCCCGTCGGGAAGGGCCATGCGGCCTGCGGGCTCAGTGACGTCTTCGCTGGCGCAGCAGGTGCGGCAGCAGCGGCACTCTTCTTCACCGCAGGCTTCTTGGCAGCCTTCTTGGCCGGCGCTTTCTTCGCTACCGCCTTCTTCGCGGGGGCCTTTGCCGCAGGGGCTTTTTTGGCAGGCGCCTTCTTGACTGCCGACTTTTTAGCGGGGACCTTCTTGGCTGCCACTTTTTTGGCTGGCGCTTTTTTCGCAGCGACCTTCTTGGCCGGAGCCTTCTTCGCTGCCGTCTTCTTCGCCGGGGCCTTCTTAGTCGCTGCTTTCTTGGCCGGCGCCTTCTTCACTGCCGCCTTTTTCGCAGGGGCCTTCTTGGCCACTACCTTCTTCGCAGGGGCCTTCTTGGCGGCCGGTGTCTTTTTAGCGACGACCTTCTTTGCCGGAGCTTTCTTTGCAGTTGCCATTTTCGTTTCTCCTTGATCAAGTTGCAAAAAGAACTGCTCCACTCCGGCGCGCCAGGGTGCAGCAGCTATCCACCGTCCAAAGTCTGCCCAGGAGGGGCGCCCCGGTACGATGAATGGGGTGGCGATCCGCTTGTGCCGCTTCTTTGTCGGCCCATCACGCATCGCAAATCTTGATCTCTCTTTTGCTTCTGCCTTCATCAGCACAGAAGACTCGAACGCTCGGCATTTGCAATTGCCGAGGCCACGCTTCATTCGCTCATCAGTCCCAGGACAAAGCACCGCCGCTTTGGTACTCGATCACACGGGTCTCGAAGAAATTGCGTTCTTTCTTCAAGTCGATCATTTCGCTCATCCAGGGAAACGGGTTCTCCTCATTCGGAAACAACTCTTCCAGGCCGATTTGGGTCGCGCGCCGGTTGGCGATGTAGCGCAGGTAGCCCTTGAACATCGACGCGTTCATGCCGAGCACACCGCGCGGCATGGTGTCTTCGGCATAGCGGTACTCAAGTTCGACGGCCGTGTGAAACAACGCGATGATTTCGGCCTTGAACTCGGCCGTCCACAGTTGCGGATTTTCGAGTTTGATCTGGTTGATCAGGTCGATGCCGAAATTGCAGTGCATCGATTCGTCGCGCAGGATGTATTGGTACTGCTCGGCCGCACCGGTCATCTTGTTTTGCCGACCGAGCGCCAGGATCTGCGTGAAGCCGACGTAGAAAAACAGGCCTTCCATCAGACATGCGAAAACGATCAGCGACTTCAGCAGCGTTTGATCGTTTTCGGACGTGCCGGTGTGAAAGTGCGGGTCCATGATCGCCGAGATGAACGGGATCAAAAATTCGTCTTTGTCGCGGATCGACTTGACTTCGTTGTAGGCGTTGAAGATCTCGCTCTCGTCGAGACCGAGCGACTCGACGATGTACTGATACGCGTGCGTGTGGATCGCCTCTTCGAACGCCTGCCGCAACAGGAACTGGCGGCACTCGGGCGCCGTGATGTGGCGGTAGGTGCCGAGCACGATGTTGTTCGCAGCGAGCGAATCCGCGGTCACGAAGAAGCCGAGGTTGCGTTTGACAATGCGGCGCTCGTCGTCGGTCAGGCCATTCGGATCTTTCCAAGTCGCGATGTCGCGCGACATGTTGACCTCCTGCGGCATCCAGTGATTCGCGCAGGTCGCGAGGTACTTCTCCCAGGCCCACTTGTACTTGAACGGCACCAACTGATTCACGTCGGTGCGGCCGTTAATGATGCGTTTGTCGGCGGCGTTCACTCGGCGCATCGTCGCGGGCGCTTCGACCTTCGGCGTTCGCACTTCGGTGATCGGGACGGCGTTGACCGCCTTCATGTTCGTCGCATTCACGCTTGTCGATGACACGCTCGTCGATGACGGGGTGGATGACAGTTGGGCAACTCGCGCGGGAGACGGTTGGGTCTGCGCAAAGTTTGCGGCGTGAACTGTGGATGGCTTAACTTCTTCTTCCCAAACCAGCATGGTGAAAATTTCCTGTGCGTTCTAATTATGAGAGTGTTGCGCGATAACCCCAAGCACTTCTTGACATTCGCGCGCCTTGCTTGTTGCGGTCTTGCATCGAGAGCGCGTGATCGTTCACTGACACGCTTCGCAGCCGGGGTCGTCGATCGCGCAAAACTTCATGTCGGTGGCAGGGTCGACATGGTTCAAGCTCATCGATGCATCGACCGCAGCGACGCTGTTCGCCGCTGCCGTGTTGGCCGCCGACCTCGACACGCCACCGTCGCTCGACACCGCGTTCATGTGGCCCGCTTTCACAGTCGACTTCTCCGCATGCGTGGCGCCGACGGTGCGCAAGTAGTAGGTGGTCTTGAGGCCACGCAGCCATGCGAGCTTGTAGGTTTCGTCGAGCTTCTTGCCCGACGCGCCGGCCATGTAGATGTTGAGCGACTGAGCCTGATCGATCCACTTCTGACGGCGAGCGGCGGCCTCGACCAGCCAATCGGTCTCGATCTCGAACGCGGTCGCGTACAAGGCCTTGAGGTCTTCGGGAACGCGGTCGATGCGGCGCAGCGAACCGTCGAAGTGCTTGAGGTCCATGACCATCACGTCGTCCCAGAGGCCGAGTTTCTTCAGGTCGCGCACGAGGTACTCGTTGACGATCGTGAACTCGCCCGAGAGGTTCGACTTGACCGACAGGTTGCCGAACGACGGCTCGATCGATGCGCTCACGCCGACGATGTTGGAGATGGTGGCGGTCGGCGCGATCGCGGTGCAGTTCGAGTTGCGCATGCCGTGCTCGCGGATGCGCGCACGCAGCGCGTCCCAGTCGAGCGTGACGCTGCGGTCGACTTCGACATAACCGCCGCGTTGCTCAGCCAACAGGTCGAGTGAGTCGATCGGCAGGATGCCGCGATCCCACAGCGAGCCGCGGTAGCTCGAGTAACGGCCGCGCTCGGCGGCGAGGTCGGTCGAGGCCCAGTAGGCTTGATAGCAAACCGCTTCCATAGAGCGATCGGCGAACTCGACCGCTGCGTCCGACGCATACGGCACGCCGAGTTCGTACAGCGCGTCCTGGAAGCCCATGATGCCGAGGCCCACGGGGCGATGCTTCAGGTTCGAGTCGCGCGCTTTCTTGACGGCGTAATAGTTGATGTCGATCACGTTGTCGAGCATGCGCATCGCGGTCGACACGGTCTTGCGCAGCTTGACGTGGTCGATGCCGCGCACGCCGTTGGCATCGACGCCGAGGTGATGCACCAGGTTCACCGAGCCGAGGTTGCAGACCGCGATCTCGGTCTCGCTCGTGTTCAGCGTGATCTCGGTGCACAGGTTGCTCGAGTGCACCACGCCCACGTGCTGCTGCGGCGAGCGCACGTTGCAGGCGTCTTTGAACGTGATCCATGGGTGACCGGTCTCGAACAGCATCGAGAGCATCTTGCGCCACAGGTCGCGCGCCGGCATCGCCTTGAAGAGCTTGATCTCGCCGCGTGCGGCCTTGGCTTCGTAGCCGGTGTATGCAGCCTCGAAAGCGTGACCGAACTTGTCGTGCAGGTCGGGGCAGGTGCTGGGCGAAAACAGGGTCCAGTCGGTGCCGTCCATCACGCGCTTCATGAACAGATCGGGGATCCAGTTCGCGGTGTTCATGTCGTGCGTACGGCGGCGGTCGTCGCCGGTGTTCTTGCGCAGCTCGAGGAACTCTTCGATGTCGAGGTGCCAGCTTTCCAGGTAAGCGCAGACCGCGCCCTTCCTCTTGCCGCCCTGGTTGACCGCGACGGCCGTGTCGTTGACGACCTTCAGGAACGGCACCACGCCCTGGCTCTTGCCGTTCGTGCCCTTGATGTGGCTGCCGAGCGCGCGCACGTTGGTCCAGTCGTTGCCGAGGCCGCCGGCGAACTTGCTCAACAGCGCATTTTCTTTCAGCGCTTCGTAGATGCCGTCGAGGTCATCGGCGACGGTCGTCAGGTAGCAGCTCGACAGCTGCGAGCGGCGCGTGCCGGCGTTGAACAGCGTCGGCGTGGAGCTCATGAAGTCGAAGCTCGAAAGCACCTCGTAGAACTCGATCGCACGCGCTTCGCGGTCGATCTCACCGAGCGCCAGGCCCATCGCGACGCGCATGTAGAAGGCTTGCGGCAACTCGATGCGCTGCTCGTCGATGTGCAGGAAGTAGCGGTCGTACAGCGTTTGTAAGCCGAGGTAGTCGAACTGCAGGTCGCGGTCGGCCTTGAGCGCAGCGCCTAAACGCACCAGGTCGAACTGCAACAGCTTCTCGTCGAGCAACTCGGCCAGCACGCCCTTCTTGATGAAGCCGGGGAAGTATTCGGCGTAGCGCGTGAGCATGTCGGAATGCAGCGCTTCTTCGCCGAGGATCTCGCGGCGGATCGTGTGCAGCAGCAGCCGCGCGGTGGCGCGCGTGTAGCCCGGGTCTTTCTCGATCAGCGTGCGCGCAGCGAGGATCGAGGCCTTGTGCACTTCGTCGATCGGCACGCCGTCATAAAGGTTGCGCTTGGTCTCGGCCATGATCGGGTCGGGCTTGACTTCAGCGCCCAGGCCCGCGCAGGCCGATTCGATTACCGTTTGGAGCCGCGAAAAATCGAGCGGCACGCGCTGGCCGCCGTCGAGCACGGTGAGTACCGGCTCGGGGAGCGTCGTCGACGGATGGCTTTGCTTGGCGCGCTCCTGCGTGCGGCGTTCGCGGTAGAGCACGTAGGCACGTGCCACTTCGTGGTGGCCACCGCGCATCAGGCCAAGTTCGACGTGGTCCTGCACGTCTTCGATGTGAAAGCTGCCGCCACCGGCGCGCGAGCGCAGCAGCGCACGTACGACGGATTCGGTCAGGCCGTCGACCGTCTCGCGCACGCTGGCCGAGGCCGCGCCCTGCGTGCCGTGCACGGCGAGAAACGCCTTCATCAACGCGACCGCGATCTTGTTCGGCTCGAAGGAAACGACTGCGCCGTTGCGGCGAATGATCTGGTAGCCCTGGTACACCGACGACGTTGCCGCGGGCGCGGCGGCCATGGTTCGCTGTGCGGTCAAGTTTTGGGGATTGTCAGTGGATACAGCTTGCATGGCAGGCCCTCGCAGGTCGATTGTTCTTGGGGAAAGTGAAGTCGCGGATCGAAGCGTTTCGGTGGCCGGTCGATGCGTTGAACAGGCCGTTCGGCAGGATAAAATTTTTGGACTGCGGCTTTGAAAACCGGTCTCGAAGCGCCGACGCCGACCAGCGTTACCGGTCATCGATTTCGACCTCTGCGCTCGATCGGCTCAGACCCTATATCTGGGGCCGCCTAGCGACTCTAACACTACCTATAGCGTGTGGCGAGCCTTTGGCGCAGTGCTTTGCCTGCACTCACAACGCGGTGCGGTGCGCCCGATTCGAGGTCGGGCCGCACAGGCAAAGGACCCGCCGCTGCTGACCCGCGCCCACCCTGACGATGGGGGCGATTGGGCGCGCGAAGGCCCGCCCACACGCGCTCGACCGCACCGAGCAAACGCCGCGGTCAACGCTGCGGCAAATCGGCATCGGGAAAATACTGATCCACCAGAGTCACCATGGACCGCAGGCGCACCCAATCGAAACCAGGCCCCGGGTCGTTCTTGCGCCCCGGCGCGACATGCTCGTGCCCGACCACCGCAGCGATCGGGTAGCGCGCTGCGAGTGCATCGATCAAGGCGGCCAGGGCAACGTACTGTGACGCGTCGAACCGCTCGCCTTCGAGCCCTTCAAGCTCGATGCCGATCGAGAAATCGTTGCATTCGCTGCGGCCGTGCCAAACCGATGCGCCGGCATGCCAGGCACGTGCGTCGCACGACACGAACTGCACCAGCTCGCCATCGCGGCGAACCAAAAAATGCGCTGAAACCTCGAGGCCGCGAATCTGCTGGAAATACGCGTGCGCATCCCAATCGAGCCGGTTCGTGAACAGCCGCTCGATCGCGTCGCCACCGTATTCACCCGGCGGCAGGCTGATCGAATGGATCAGCGCGAGATCGATCGCCATGCCCTCGGGTCGCGGCCCGAAATTGGGCGACTCGCAACGTCGCGCACCATCCAGCCAGCCCTCGCGCCAGACGGCAGCCGGGGCCGAAGCCGTCACTCGCGCTCCGTGCCGTCGCCGCCCACGTTCACGCCCAGGCGCGCCATGCGGTAGCGCATCTGCCGCAGCGAGAGGCCAAGGCTCGCGCCGGCCGCGGTGCGGTTGAAGCGGTGGTGCTCGAGCGCACGCACGAGGATGTCGCGTTCGACATCGTCGAGGTGGTGCTCGATGTCGTTCGGCAGCGGCTCCTCGATCGGCACCATCGGCGCGAGCTCGCGCACGTGTTGCAGCACATCGCCACGCGTGTTCTCGGTGATCAGGTCGAGCTCTTGCGCGGCGCTGTCGGTGAACACCGATTCGGGCAAGCCGAGGTCGTAGACATCGATCGTCTCGCCGCCCGACAGCGCGACCGCGCGATGCAGCAGGTTCTCCAGCTCGCGCACGTTGCCGGGAAACGGATAGCGCTCCAGGTGCACCAACGCGTCGCGCGTCAGGCGCGGCGGCGGCGAGACACCGGCGTCGCGCGCGATGCGCTCGAGCACGCGCTCGCTGATCGAGACCAAATCTTCGAGCCGCTCGCGCAGCGGCGGCACGCGGATCTGGATCACGTTGAGCCGGTAAAACAGGTCTTGCCGGAATTGGCCGGCTTGCACCTCGGCGGCGAGGTCTTTGTGGGTCGCGCTGAGCAGCCGCACGTTGACCGGCACCTCCGAAACCGCACCGACCGGCCGCACCGAACGCTCCTGGATCGCGCGCAGCAGCTTGGACTGCATCGGCAGCGGCATGTCGCCGATCTCATCGAGGAACAACGTGCCACCGTTGGCCGCCTGGAAGAAGCCTTCGCGGTCTTCCATCGCGCCCGTGAACGCGCCCTTGCGGTAGCCGAAAAATTCGGCCTCCAGCAAGTGCTCGGGGATCGCGCTGCAGTTGACCGCGATGAAGGGCTGCCCCGCGCGCACGCTGACCTCGTGGATCGCGCGCGCGACCAGTTCCTTGCCGGTGCCCGATTCGCCGCTCACCAGCACCGGGGCCATGCTGCGTGCAACCTTGTCGACCAGCGTGCGCACCTGCTGCATCGCCGACGACTGGCCGGCCATGCGGTCGAGCGACTGGCTCGTCGGTGCCGCCGCTGGCGGGGCTGGTGCCGGCACGGGCGCGGGCACCAGCGCGGGTGCAAACGGGCGCGGCACCGCGGCAACCACGGCAGCAGCGACCGCAGGCCTGCCGCTCTCCGATGGCAACGTCGCCGGGTCGATCGTCGGCGCGCCAAGCCCGCCCGAGCGCCCGAGTGCCGAGGCCACGACCGCGCGAAACTGCTTCAGGTCGACCGGCTTGGTCAAATAGTCGTAAGCGCCAGCCTTCAGCGCCTCGACCGCGTTCTCGGCCGAACCGTAGGCGGTGATGACGATCGTCTTTTCGCGCCGTCCGCTTTCTTCGAGCCAGCGCAGTACGTCGAGCCCGGTGCCGTCGGGCAGCCGCATGTCGGTGATCACCGCGCTGTAGACGCGGTCTTTGAGGTGCAGCAAGGCGTCTTGCACGGTGCCCGCGGTGTCGATGTCGTAGCCCTCGCGCAGCAGCGTCAACTCGTAGAGCGTGCGCAGATCGGGCTCGTCGTCGACGACCAGCAAACTGAAGTGCGAAGGGTTTGTCATGACTGGGGTCAAGTCGGCCGAGTGCTTCAAGCCTGGTGAATCTGGCCGAGTGTGCGGCGCTGCATGTCGACGAAGAACTCATTGCGTTGGGCCACGCCCTCGGCGCGCAACCGGTAGTCGATCGTGGCGCCGTAACGCTCGGAAAGCTCGCGACAAATATACAGGCCCAACCCGGTGCCACGGCTGCGGGTCGAGAAAAACGGCTCGAACAGATACGGCTCGACATCCGGCGGGATCGGCACGCCATCGCTGGCGATGCTCAAAAACGCCTGCGACTCGTGCCGCGAATCGAGCCTCAACTGGATCGCACCGGGCCCGCGGCTGGCGTGGCGGTAGGCGTTGTCGAGCAGGTTGACGAGCACCCGACGCAGGTGTTCGGCGTCGAACAACACACCCAGCGGCTCGCGGGGCAACTCCACCTGCAACACGCTGTTTTCGCCCAACGCCACGCCGGTGGTGCGGGTCCACTCGCTGCAAACCGCCGCGACCAGCGCGCTCGCGTCGATCACGCCCACATCGGGCACCGCGCCGGGCGCGACCTCCATCACGTCGTCGACGATGCGCTTCAAACGCTCGACGTTGTCGCTCACCATGCGCATCAACTGGCGCTGCGCCGGATCGGTCGCGTCTTCGGCGAGCAGTGCATTGGCTTGCGAGATCGCCGCCAGCGGGTTGCGGATCTCGTGCGCGATGCCGGCCGAGACCCTGCCCATCGCTGCGAGCTTTTCCTGGCGGCTGCGCGCCTGCATGCTGCGCACGTCTTCGAGAAACAGCACGCAGAACTCCTCGATCGCTTGCGGCTCCCGCTTGCGCGTGAAGCGCACCCGCGCGCGCAGAGTGCGCTGCGCAACGAGCGAGCTGACCGAGCCGGTCTCGAACTGCAGCACCACGTCGCGGCCGGTCTCGGGCCAGGCGGCTTCGCCGAACGCACGCTCGACGGTTTTGACGAGTGCGTCCCAGGCTTGCACGCCACGCAACTGGAACGGCGCCGGCCGGCTCATGCCGCTCGGCGCGAGCAAGCGCCGCGCTGCCGGGTTCGCGGCGCGCACGCGGCCACGCCGGTCGACGACGAGCACGCCGTCTTGCATCTCCTCGATCACCAGGCGATTCAACTGCGCTTGCTGGCGTGCCATCTCGAGGCTGCCGCGTGCGGTGCGTTCCTCGCGCGCCAGGCGCCCGGCCAGTTCACCGGCGAGCACCGTGATGACGAAAAAACCGGCGCCGGCCAATGCCGCCTGCGTCATCTGCACCGTGCCCTCGGCACCGGCCACCGCCGACAGCCACGACGCACCCAGCAGCGCGATCGTCACCGCGGCCGCCGTCGCCAGCGCCATCGTGCGCGGCGTGAGCACGCCCGCCATCAGCACCGGCAGCACCAGCAGCGCCACGTAGTTCAGGCTCGAGCCCGGCGCGAGCACATGCAGCGCCATGAAGCACAGCAGGTCGACGCCGATCGTTGCCAGCCACTGCGGGCTGCGCAGATGCGCCATCGTGCGCGGCGTCGCGACGCGGCGGTAGCGCGGCAACAGCCACAGGCCGACTGCGCAGATCGCGTAGGCCAGGCTGATGCCGATCACCGCGGGCGTCGGGCGCAAGCCGAACAAGCCGCCGATCGAAAGCGCCACCACCAGCGCCAGGCCGAGCGCCGCGCGCGCCGCGATACAGGCACGGTAGAGGCGTTCGAACGCCGTTTGTCCCGACTCGACCACCCTTGCCGCAGTGCGCGACAAAAAACGCGAGTCGAGGACGGGCTCGTGGTCATCGGTGGCGGGCGCAGGTGCCGCCGCCTCTGCCTGCCCGGGCAACGGTGATTCGCCGTACGGCAGCGAGTCGCCGCGGATGTGCGTATCACCGTCGGAGCTGAATGCGCCGAACCAGGATTCATCGCTCGCGATCGGCCGCCGCGTGCGGCGCCGTTCGGCGTGCCGCCGTTCGGCCGCGCGGTCGCTGCTGCTGGTCATGACTCGGGGTGCGCGCGCTCGAACGCCTCGCGGTGCGGCGCACCACAGAACACGCCGCCGCGACCCGGCAACGCCTCATCGCGCGGCAGGTGGAGGCCGCATTGCGCGCAACTCAGCATCGGCTGCGGCGCGGCACTTTCGCCTTCGGTTTTGGAAGGCTTCGGCGCCGAGGCCGGAGGCCGCGCACGCCGCCAACTGCCGCGCAACAGCCACAACAGCGCGAACACGGCGATCAGCAACAGCAGTACCTTCATGACGCCCGCCTCTTCAGCCCGGCACGCGATGCAGCAGCACCTCGAGCACGAAACGCGAGCCCACGTAGGCGAGCAACAACAGCGCTGCACCGCCGTACACGCCGCGCGTGGCGGCCGGCCCGCGCCAGCCGAAGGCGCGGCGGCCGGCGAGCAGGCCGGCGAAGACGAGCCAACCGAGCATCGAGAACACGGTCTTGTGATCCCAGCGCCACGGGTTCGCGAACCACGCGCCGAGAATCAGCGCGGCCGACAGCACCACGAAACCGGCGCCGACGAAGCGGAATGTCATGCGCTCCAGCCGCAGCAGCGGCATGCCCTTGTTGACGTCGATCGCGGCGGCGGCGCCCGGCCGCATCAGCCGTTCGGCACGGTTGAGCATCGCAGCATGCAGCACGGCCGCACCGAACAGCCCGTATGACGCGATGCCGAGCGCCCAGTGCAGCGGCGCCCAGCGCGAAGGCGCGGTCGGCCGGATCTCGCCGGGGAACATCCACGCCAGCGCGACCACCCCGATGGCCAGCACCGCGAGCGTGCGCCGCGCCCCCGGCAGCGGCACGAAGCGGCTCTCGACCAAGTAGACCGCGAGCACCAGCCAGACCGTCATCGACAGCGCAGGCGCGAACCCGAAACGAGCCGCGACGACCTCGCTGCCGATGCCGGCGATGTCGACGCATATCGCCACCGCATGGGCGATCCAGCCGATCAGCAAGGCGGTGCGCAGGCCGCTGCCGAACCGCTCGTTCACGACGGCCGCGGCACCATAGCCGGCCAACGCCAACAGGCTCGGCAAGCCGAGCGCCAAGGCCGCGGCAGACAGCGAAGCCGAGAGCGGAGACACCAGAGAAGCGGACGCACCTGCCGAAGCAGGACCCAACGATAGAATCATCTCCACAGTGTACTTTCGCGCCTGAGGCGCTCAGCCCGCGACCCATCTCAATGGCTTCCACCCTCACCGACCGGCTCAGTCGACTGGTCAAGACGATGCGCGGCCAGGCCCGCATCACCGAAGACAACGTTCAAGAGATGCTGCGCGAAGTACGCATGGCCCTGCTCGAAGCCGACGTGGCCTTGCCGGTCGTGCGCGATTTCATCGCCCGCGTCAAAGAAAAAGCGCTCGGCGCCGAGGTGGTGGGATCGCTTTCGCCGGGCCAGGCGCTGGTCGGCATCGTCAACCGTGAACTCGCGCTGACGATGGGCGAAGCCGACCCGACCAGCGGCGCCTTGAAGGCCCCTGCCGACATCAACCTCGCCGCACAACCGCCCGCCGTCATCCTGATGGCAGGCCTGCAAGGCGCCGGCAAGACGACGACGACCGCCAAGCTCGCCAAGCACTTGATCGAGAAGCGCAAGAAAAAAGTGCTCACGGTTTCGGCCGACGTCTACCGCCCGGCTGCGATCGAGCAGTTGAAGGTCGTGACCAAACAAGCCGGCGCTGAATGGTTCCCGTCGACCGGTGACGACAAGCCGCTCGCGATCGGCCTGGCCGCGCTCGACTACGCGAAGAAGCACTACTTCGACGTGCTGCTGGTCGACACCGCCGGCCGGCTCGCGATCGACGAAGCTTTGATGGCCGAGATCAAGGAACTGCACGCCGCGCTGAACCCGGTCGAAACGCTGTTCGTCGTCGACGCGATGCAGGGCCAGGACGCGATCAACACCGCCAAGGCTTTCAAGGCAGCGCTGCCGCTGACCGGCATCGTGCTGACCAAGATGGACGGCGATTCGCGTGGCGGCGCTGCGCTCTCGGTGCGGCAGGTCACCGGCGCGCCGATCAAGTTCGCCGGCACGAGCGAGAAGCTCGACGGCCTGGAGGTCTTCGACGCGCAACGCCACGCGGGCCGCGTGCTCGGCATGGGCGACATCGTCGGCCTGGTCGAAGAGGTGCAAAAAGGCGTCGACATGGCGGCGGCGCAGAAGCTCGTCGACAAGGTCAAATCAGGCGACAGCTTCGACCTCAACGATTTCGCCTCGCAGCTTTCGCAGATGAAGAAAATGGGCGGCCTCGGCGGCTTGATGGACAAGCTGCCGAGCCAGATGATGGGCGGCAAGACGCCGGGCGCCGCCGACATGGACCGCGCGGAGCGCGACATGCGCCGCATGGAGGGCATCATCTGTTCGATGACGCCGCAGGAGCGTCGCAAGCCCGACCTGCTCAAGGCCACGCGCAAGCGCCGCATCGCGGCCGGCGCCGGCGTGCAGGTGCAGGAGGTGAACCGCCTCATCAACCAGTTCGAGCAGATGCGCGACATGATGAAGAAGATGAAGGGCGGCGGCATGATGAAGATGATGAAGCGCATGGGTGGCATGAAGGGCATGGGCGGCCCCGGCGGCATGCGTTAGGTGGCAAGGGTCTGAACTCGGGAACGACGAATGTCAACATTGCAGATCGCACTGGTCGGGCTCGTGGTCGTGCTGCTGCTCGCATGGGCATGGCTGCGGCAACGCGACGGCGGCAGCACGCCCGGTCGCAAGGCCGAAAACCCCGCCGACCGCCTCGACACCATCATCGGCTGGCCGCCTCAAGCCACCCGCGTGCTCAGCACCCAGGAGCGCATCGCCTTCGGCACGTTGATGCGCGCACTGCCCGAGTACATGGTGCTGGCACAAGTGCCGCTTTCACGCTTCATCAGCGTGCCCAAGCGCAACTCGTATGCCGACTGGCTGCGCCGGGTGGGCTACCAGTGCGTCGACTTCGTGATCTGCGACATGGCCGCGCAGGTGATCGCTGTCGTCGAACTGCAGCCGCCGCAACTCGGCGAGCGCGCACGCAAGCGGCTGACGCGCATCACGCGCACGCTGAAGGCGGCGCAGTTGCCGTTGCACGTCTGGCGTGAAAACGCACTTCCTTCGATCGATGCCGCACGCGAAGTGCTGCTGTCGCGCCTCGTACCGGCGGCGGAACCGACGCCGGCCAAGGGCGATGCCGCCCTGGCAGCGGTCACGGCCGCAGCAGCCGCGGCGGTCACGCTGTCGGCAGTTCACCCGCGGCGCAGCCCTTTCGAAGACACCGGTCGCGACTCGACGCAAGACGAGATGATCGAGCTGCTCGAGCCGCCGCCCTCGACCTGGTTCGACGACCTCGACTCCGACGTGGTGCCACTCAGCAAGCGCTGAGCAATCAGCTCAGCAGCGCCTGCGCGAATTCGCGCGCATCGAAGGTCTGCAGGTCTTCGAGCTTCTCGCCGACGCCGATGAAGTAGACGGGAAGTGGCGGCGCGCCACCCGCTTGCGAACGCTCGCGCGCCCACAGCGCGATCGCTGCGAGCACACCGCCCTTGGCGGTGCCGTCGAGCTTGGTGATGACCAGGCCTGTCAGCGTCAGCGCGGCGTCGAAGGCTTGCACCTGGGTCAACGCGTTCTGGCCGGTGTTGCCGTCGACGACCAACAGCACCTCGTGCGGCGCACCCGCCTGCGCCTTCCCGATCACGCGGCGGATCTTCTTCAGCTCGTCCATCAGGTGAACCTGCGTGATGAGCCGCCCCGCCGTGTCGGCGATGACCACGTCGCAGCCGCGCGCCTTGCCGGCGACGACCGCATCGAACGTCACCGCAGCCGGGTCGCCGCCGTCCTGCCCGACGATCTCGACCCGGTTGCGCCCGGCCCAAACCGCGAGTTGTTCGCGCGCCGCGGCGCGAAAAGTGTCGGCAGCTGCGAGCAGCACCTTCTGGTTCGACTCGGCCAAGTGGCGCGTCAGCTTGCCGATGCTGGTGGTCTTGCCGGCGCCGTTGACGCCGACGACCATCATCACGGTCGGCGTGTGCTTGCCCACCTCGAGCCCGCGCTCCAGCGGCTTGAGCAGGTCGGCGATCGCGTTCGCAAGCAACGCCTTCACGGCCTGCGGTGTCTTCGCGCGCTCCTCGGCAACGCGCCACTTCAAGTCGGCGAGCAGGTATTCGGTCGCCTTCACACCAGCGTCGGCCATCAGCAGCGCCGATTCGAGTTCTTCATAAAGCGCGTCGTCGATTTGCGTGCCGGTGAACACCTCGGCGATGCTCGAGCCGGTCTTGCGCAAGCCGCCGCGCAGCTTTTCGATCCAGCTGCGGCGTTCGGCGTCGGGAGCGGATGCGGATGTTGCCTCGACAGGCAAAACGATCGGCGCGGGCTCGACCACGGGCGGAACATCGACCTCGGTCTCGCGTGACGACAGCGGCTGCGCGCCCTGCCGAAGAGGCTCGGCGGGCAC
>ENA-OBIO01000843-OBIO01000843.1-metagenomes-genome-assembly--contig:-NODE-843-length-14136-cov-3.01577_pt1 | contig 14136 bp, 14 predicted proteins | sample MGYA00153383_OBIO01 | MGnify analysis MGYA00153383 | reverse complement strand
AACTTTTGTAGTTATCGGTTGCGCCGTTGCCACTTCTGTTTATGGTTTTAAAGTGATTTCTAATGGGCGGGAAATAGTCAAAAAGGTGTGTATGCAAACAGATTTGTAGAAACTTTAATACTTGTGATAGTCGCAAAGACAATGCTATTAAAATATCATTATCATTTTTAAAGTTCTGATGTTATGCAGGGAGGTGCTGCCCACCTCAATATAGTTTGCTTTAAGTTAAGGTGCGCTGCACCTTCCGAAGCTTTATTTTGCTTTCTTCTACAAATGTTAAGGTGCGCTGCACCTTGCGTAACAAAGGTTAAGGCTTTAAAAAAAATCCGCTTTAAACTGCTTATTGGCGATTTATAAATTTTAGCATTCCAATCCACACGCAAGCAACAAAATATCCGTACTTTTGCAGACTTTTTTCAAAACTCGATATGACACACGAAAATTTAGCAGAACTTAAAGATAAGTTGCTGTTGTTAAGGAGGTATCTTTGACGTTGTTAACGCACAAAAAGAAATTGCCGATTTAAAAATAAAAACGGGCGATCCGTTATTTTGGAACGATGCCGTTCGCGCGCAAACGACAATGAAAGCGATGCGCCTACTCGAAAAACGCGTAGAAGATTTCACCAAAATTCAAAATTTAGTGGATGACTGCGATTTAGAGTTTGAACTTTTTCATGAGGGGGATTCTTCGGAAGAAAAAGTTGAAGCGGTGTATCAACGCGCTGTCGCCGTAGTAGAAGAAGTCGAATTTAAAGCGACACTGAATAAACCTGAAGACGTGCTCGGCTGCATTTTAGAAATTAATGCGGGTGCAGGTGGCACTGAAGCGTGTGACTGGACGGCGATGCTTTACAGAATGTACGTGATGTGGGCAGAAAAAAATGGTTATAAACTCAGTGAACTCAACAGCGTTGAAGGTGACTCGGCAGGTTTGCGTTCCATTGAAATTGAGGTGAATGGCGATTTTGCTTTTGGTATGCTTAAAGGCGAGAACGGTGTGCATCGGTTGGTGCGCGTTAGTCCGTTTAATGCACAAGGCAAACGCATGACCTCGTTCTCTTCTGTTTTTGTGCACCCGATGGTGGATGACACGATTGAAATTATAGTTAGACCCGACGATTGCGATTGGGATGTATTTCGTGCGAGTGGTGCAGGTGGTCAGCACGTCAATAAAACAGAATCTGCTGTTCGCTTGCGACATTTACCTTCAGGCATCGTTGTGGAATGCCAGTCGCAACGTTCACAAATTCAGAACAGAGAGACCGCTATAAAAATGTTGAAATCAAAACTCTACGAACGCGAATTGCAAAGACAAGCCGCCGAGCGCGAAAAAATTGAAGCGGGTAAAACTAAAAATGAATGGGGAAGTCAAATTCGCTCGTATGTTCTTGACGATAGACGGGTGAAAGATCACCGCACAGGCTACCAAACAAATCAAACGGATGCTGTTTTAAACGGCGACATTGGCGAATTTTTAAAAGCCTATTTAATGAATGAAGTAACGACAGCTTCTGAAGAAGTAGATGATTATTAGATTACCATTCTAAAATAATTTTATTTCCAATTGGCTTCTAATAACTATGTATTATTTTTGTCAAAACGTATCAAACTACCTTCTATTAATCAGCATTGCGACATGAATTTAAAACCCGCGAAACTCGCTTTAGAAAAAATAATCTCGTTGTACAATGCAATGAGCACAGACGAAAAAAATATTTCTACCATTGAGCGCGATCTCATGCTCAATTATATTCGACAGTTGTACGAAGTTTTTTTAGAAGGCTCCGTTATTTCTGCCTTTAAAAACGAACCTTCGCCTGCACAAAAAATTAAAGAAAATGTTGTGCGTCAGAATACTGATTCTGAAAGCGAAATGCCTGATGTTTACGGTACGCGCGATAAAGTTGTGGCTGCAACACCAAACTTTGCGCCTGAAAAAGAAGTTGTAAGACCAGAACCTGCGCGCATTGTTGAACAACCGAAAATTGAAACGCCGCCGCCACCCGTTTACGTTGCACCACCCATTGAACAACCTAAACCGCAACCTAAACCCGTTGAAGTTGCGAGAACTACGACACCTAAAGTCAGTGCGAGTATTAGTGCGCTCTTCGATGAAGTCACTTCTAATGAACTCTCCGATAGACTTTCTAATCAACACGTTGCCGATTTAACGCGTGGACTCGGATTGAATGATAAACTTTTATTTCAGAATAATTTATTCAGCAACAACAAACCAGCTTTCGATGAAGTCTTGAAAGACATAAACGCCATGAGTAGTTTCGATGCAGCGCGTGCTTTCGTAACCGATATTGCTGACCGATACAGTTGGGATGCTTCGGAAGAAAAGAAAAAAATTGCACGCGATTTTATACGCTACATGCGCCGTAGATTTGTGTAATCGCTTCTCATTAATTTCTCGCAGACTATGCAGATTTTCGCAGAAAGTAGTTTAAATCTGCGAAAGTCCGCGGAGTCCGCGGGAAATTTAGTCTTACTCAAATATCTAAAAACAACGCCGTTGGATCTTCAATAAGTTCTTTAACTTTTACCAAAAATGTAACAGACGTTGAACCATCAATGATGCGGTGATCATAACTCAAAGCCAAATACATCATTGGTCGAACAACAATTTGACCATTAACGACAACGGCGCGATCTTTAGTCGCGTGCATTCCGAGTATCGCAGATTGCGGTTCGTTAATAATCGGTGTTGACATCAGTGAACCGAAAACACCACCGTTCGTAATCGTAAAAGTTCCGCCTTGCATCTCTTCAATACTGAGTTTACCGTTGCGCGCTTTTTCGGCAAGTGCTTTTAAATGCTTTTCAATATCGGCAAAACCGAGCGATTCGCAATTTTTTATCGGTGGAACAACCAAACCTGTGGGCGTTGAAATGGCGAACGATATATCGGCGTAATCGTGATAGACGACATCCGTACCATCAATAAAGGCGTTCACGTCTGGAAATTCTAAAAGGGCTTTTGCACAAGCTTTTGCAAAAATGGACATGAAGCCCAATTTTACGCCATATTTTTTGGTGAAACGCTCTTGATATTTTTCGCGCAGCGCAATGGTTGCCGACATATCCACTTCGTTGAAAGTGGTTAGCATGGCGGTTGTATTTTTGGCAGAGACCAAACGCTTGGCAATGGTTTGTCGCATGCGACTCATTTTTTGGCGCGATTCATTTCTGCTGAAAGCTGTGGCAGCTTTTGCTGGGGCAGATTTTATTTCAGGCGCAACGGTTGGCGCAACGGTTGGCGCAACGATTGGCGCAACGATTGGCGCAACGACTGGCGCAACGACTGGCGCAACGACTGGTTTAGGCGTTTCAATTTTTGGAGTTTCAATTTTCTCAGCAGGTGCAACGGGTGCTGACCATTTTTCAGAAACAGATTTAAGCGCATCTTGCAACATGATTCTGCCATCTTTGCCAGTTCCAGAAACTTCAGCAGGCGTAACATTACCTTCGGCTAAAACTTTTGCTGCCGCTGGCGATGGCGTGCTGGTTGCATAAGTTGGTGCAGAATTGTTTGCAGCAACCGTTTCTGTTTTTGGTGCTTCTGTTTTTGGTGCTTCCACTTTCGCAGCGACCGGTGCTTCTGTTTTTGGAGCTTCAGTAGTTGAAACAGCAGCATCAGTATTAATGGTGGCGATTAAATCGCCGATTTTTAAATCCGTTCCTTCTTTGACCATGTGTTTTAAAATACCAGCCACCTCGGCAGGTAATTCAAGCGTTGCTTTATCCGACTCAAATTCACAAATGGCTTCGTCAATTTTAATGACAGCACCATCTGGTTTTAACCATTGCGAGAGCGTAACTTCTGTGACTGACTCCGCTACGGCGGGTACTTTTATTTCTATAACTGGCATAAGAGATTTTTCTTAGAATATTTTAATTCAGCGCAACGCTGCATAGCTTATCGAAAATTAAAAAAATTATTTCCAATTGCTTCTAATGGCTGCAAAATTCTTTGTATAAAATCACATTACCAAACTTACGCGAGATTAAATTTAACCAAATACTAATTATCTTTGTCGATGCTTCTAACACTTACTACTGCGCGTTTATGGTTAATACCAATTTCTAAAATTATCGCTCGCAAACTGACGGATGTAAACATCGAAAAATTATGCAGTGATTTAAAAATAAACGTTACGAACAACGCCAATTATTTAAATTTACTCTCTGAATTGGGTGTTTATTTTTGGGCAATTGCCGACGCCGCGCCTTGGTGTGCTTATTTATTTATTGATTCGGAAACGAAAACGGTTGTTGGTAACGGTGGGTTTAAAGGCGCACCAAAAAACAACACTTTAGAAATTGGATATGAGGTGTATCATAAATTTTACAGAAGAGGTTACGCTACCGAAGCTGTAAAAGGTTTATTGGATTTGGCAGAATCGAAAAAAATAAAAACTATTATTGCTGAAACGGAAGTTGAAAATACAGCATCAATTCGTGTTTTAGAAAAAAATGGGTTTTTAGCTACAAAGTTTTTTATAAACGAGGACGGCGAGCATATGCGCGCTTTTGAACATAAATTTGCTTAATTTTTTTTGATTTTTATTTCACACAGCATTACTCTATGAATTTTTCTTCGCAACTTATTGAAGAAGCCGTCAACGCTTTCGCCTCTTTGCCAGGCGTGGGCAGAAAATCGGCTTTGCGTCACGTTTTGTTTTTAATTAAACAACCGATAGATAAAACAGAAAAAATTTCTTCGTCGCTACTCAATTTAAAACTCAATTTAAAAACGTGTATTCAATGCTTCAATGTTTCGGATACGACCGTCTGCGCAATTTGTACCAATCCGCGACGCGATAAAACGTTGGTGATGGTAGTTGAAAGTATTCGCGATGTGATGGCGATTGAAAACACTTCGTTATTCAATGGTGTGTATCACGTTTTGGGTGGCGTGATTTCGCCGATGGAAGGCATTGGACCGAGTGATATTAACGCGAATGCGTTGATTCAGCGCGTGAATGAAGGCGAAATAAAAGAAATCATCATGGCAATCTCGCCAACCATCGAAGGCGAAACAACTATTTTTTATTTATCGCGCCAGCTTAAAGAGTTGTCTGTTAAAATTACAATTTTAGCGCGCGGTATTAGTTTTGGCAGCGATTTAGAATATACGGACGAAACAACTTTAGGGCGTTCCATTCAGCAACGCGTTGATTATAATGTCCAGAATTTTTAAATCTTAACTCAACGTGCAATCGTTACATTACCCGTAAACAATTCAGTATCGCCATCGGTGTAAGCCACATTTACCAAATACATATACACGCCGTTGGCTGCGTCTTTTCCATCCCATTGCGCATCCAAAGAATAGTAACTGATATCTGAGGCTTCGTACATCAGTCGTCCCCACCGGTTAAAAACTTTGACGCTTAAAATTTTAGCCACATCGTTACCGCTATAAATCTGCCACGTATCGTTTATGCCATCACCATTTGGTGAAAAAATATTTGGGATATAGGCATTGTGGCATTTTTGATATTCTGCTACAAAACTATCGAACGCCGTACCACAATTATTTTTACCGAGCACGGAATACAAACCAGGCTGCGTGATAACGTAAGACGTTAAACTCGAACCATCTTGCCACGTAAAATTTGCATCGTCGGCACTAACGGTTAATATTTTTTTTATTCCAAAACACAGCGTTGCATTTCCACCTAAACTAATTGTCGGTGAATTAATGACGCGCACTTTAATACTATCGGACGCGAGACAATAATTTTTATCCACGTTCACTTTATACAAACCGGTTTTATCGGCTAAAAAAGTAGAATCTTTCGAGCCATTTTGCCATACAAATTTAGCACCCGCAATATTCGGATTAAGGAGCAGCGACTGACCAGCACATAAAACAGTGTCGTTACCAAGTCTTAGAGTGTATGGATTTCCACCGACACGCACAGTAAGTGTGTCAACAGATTTATTACCGCAGGTATCAATAATTTGAACAGTATATTTTGTCGTCTTATCGGGTTTTGCAATCGGGTTAGAAATTGAAGGATTACTTAAACCCGTTGAAGGCAACCAATTATATTTCACGCCACCACTCGCACTGAGTTGAATTTGTCCGCCGCGACACAAAACGGTATCTGCAATTTTATCTAAAAGCGACGTATATTTCAAACACATTTTTTGCTCGTTCGTCTTTCCTCCTGTTGCAGCCGTAAAACCCCAATATACATTCGGGTCGCCGCCGAAAATATCAGTTACAAAATCAACGCTCGTTGAAATTAGCAGCGTACATTCCCAGTAAACAGAAAATTTTTTGTTCGGCGCATCCCATGTAAAGCGCACGTCGTGAAATCTACAATCTTTAAAATTTAAATTATTAGTACCAATTTTTACGGGTACTGGACCTGCCAATGTATTTTTGGTATGAAAATGATTCATATCGCCGTCGCGAACAATAGCAACGTGATCATAAGGTGGATCTCCGAAATCACCATTTTGGAACGTATCAAATTCTACACCGATTGAAGGTTTTACACCACCCAAACCAATACCTTGACCCGTTGAACCTGCACTCGTACTCAGGGGTTGTAAACCAAAAACTATTCCATCTGCACCATCAGTTCGGCAACCCAAAAAAATACTCAGGGTTAAATCGAATGACTGCGATAAGTCTAATTTTTTATCGTACCAAACCGAACCAACTTGCGTGGGTTGATCGGGTGTGAGCGTCCAACAGCGGTCAGAAGTTTTAAAAGCACTTTTATTAACTTGAAACTGCGCAGTTAAATTATTGGATAAAAAACAACTCAAAGAAAGGATTAGTATTGAGTATTTAGCACGAAAACTATTTTTGTTCATTAGTTCATTCAAATATGTTGCAAATTAGTATATCCGATTAATAATTAAAAATTAATTTTATAATTGCTGAACTCTCATCGCATAATTTCAACATTGCCTGAGAATAATTCGTTTTCTCCCGTTGTGAAAGTAACAGTGACGAAGTAAGTATAAGTGCCATTAGTGCTATTGTTTCCATCCCATGTGGCATCCGCAGAATAAAAATCTACATTATTTGCTTCATAAACCAAACTTCCCCAGCGATTAAAAATTTGAAGGGAAATAATTTTAGCAGCATCATCGCCACCATAAACTTGCCACATATCGTTGATGCCATCGCCATTCGGTGAAAAAATATTCGGTATAAAAACTTTGTGGCATTCTTGATACTCGACCGTAAAACTATCGGAAACAACGGCACACATATTTTTAACAGACACTAAATATTTTCCTGCTTGCGTGATAACGTAGGAATTTAAATCAGAACCATCTTGCCATCTGTACGTCGCACTATCAGCAGTGACAGTGAGAATTTTTTTTGCGCCGTTGCATAAAATCGCACTGCCACCTAAATTAAAAATCGGTGGATCAATAAATTTAACTTTAATGGTGTCAGCAGCTTTGCAATAATCTTTCTCGACTTCAACGGCATAGACGCCAGGTTTATCAACGACATAAAATGCCTCGTTCGACTGATTCGGATACATACCGTTGAGTTGTTGCCAAACATAATTTCCGCCAGAAATATTTGGATTGAGCAACAGCGTCTGACCAGAACAAATTGTCGTATCGCGTCCGAGATTAATTGAAATCGGATTGCCGCCGACATGAACTGTAATAGTATCGGAATATTTCAAACCGCACCCATCAGTTACGCGAACCGTATATTTTGTTGTCGTGTCAGGTCTTGCAATCGGATCTTGAATAATTGTGCTACTTAAACCTTTGCTCGGCGACCAACTATATGTAACAGCATCGGCTGCATTCAATTGAAGGGATTGCCCACGACATAAAACCGTATCAACAGCAGCATCTATGAGCGAAGCATACTTTAAACACATTTTTTGTTCATTCGATACGGCTTCGGAAGCAGACGTAAATCCCCAAAAAACGCTCGGATTACCACTGAAAATTGTATTTATTATATCGTATGTGAGTGAAAATATTTTCCGACATTCCCAAAAAACCGTAAAAATTTGCGTCGAAGCATTCCAAGTAAATCGCACGTCGTGAAATTTACAATCTCTAAAATTTGGCGGAAATTCTACGGGCGTTCTGGAAACACTGTATGGACCAGCCAGTGTATTTTGTTTGTGGTTATGATTCAAATCGCCGTCGCGCGTGATGTCAATGTAATTATAACCCGGATCATTGTAGTTCGCGTTCCGATATGTATCGAACTCAACATCGAAAGATGGCGCCACGCCACCGATTCCCGTTTCTCCCATGTTTCCACCTGCAGTTATTCCAAGTTGTTGCAACGAAAACACCATTCCATCCGATCCGTTCGGATCGCAACCAAAAAATAAACTTACCGTAATATCGAAATTTTGGTTTAAATTTAAAGGTTGCGTGTACCAAATAGAACCCGTTTGAAACGGCATATCGGGGGTGAGTGTCCAACAGCGATTGCTTGATTGAAACGCATTTCGATTCACCATAAATTGCGCAGACAAGCTATTGCAAAAGCAGCAACTCAAAAAATAAATACATGCAGTATATTTACCGATAAAATTAATTTTCTCCATCCATCCGTTTGAAATTTCTTGCAAAATAGATTCTATTCGTTTCTTTGTGAAAATAATTTTGTTTTTTAACTCTGTCTTAAGATTTTTTTCTTTGTGAGAAAATTTACTACGTTTGTATGCAGGAAAAATTATCATCTACTTAATCAGTAAATATGCGCTCACATCTTTTCGGAACTTTCTTACGCGTTTCATTTTTAATGGCGATTTCTATCAGCTATCTAAAGGCACAGCAAGAAAATATTTTTACAAATGCAGAGCTCGAATCATTTCAAAAAGCAGCCAATACATTGGTTTATGATACTACTTTAACGATTGGTGATGTTGGCATATTAGTACAAGATGCTGCTACGGCGAAAACGTTGTGCAGTTACAACGCTAAAAAAAGTTTAATTCCTGCCTCGAATCAAAAAATTATTGTAACAGCCACAGCATTGAAAATTTTGGGAAACGATTATCGCTACGCAACGCAATTTCAAACCGATGGAACGATTAAAGACTCGACGCTGAATGGCAATTTTTATATTAAAGGTTCAGGAGATCCGTCGCTCGGTAGTCCTGAAATGGATTCTGTTCCGCGATTTAAATATTTATTGGATTCTATCACGGTGTTGCTGCGCAAAGTCGGTATTAATAAAATTAATGGAAAAATAATTGCAGACGCATCTGTTTTCGCAGAAGAAACTGCACCACCAACATGGCTTTATGAAGACCTCGGTAATTATTACGGCGCAGCGCCATCGGGTTTAAACGTAAACGATAATCAATACCAACTCATTTTTACGCAACGACCGCTCGTTGATGTAAAAACAGATATCGCGGGTATTGTGCCGATTGTTCCAGAATTTGCGCTCGAAAATAAAGTAAAAAGTTTTGGTAAAACGGATGAAGCTAATATTTTTTCGATGCCGTTTTCAAAAGTAGGAATGGTGAACGGAACAATTCCTGCGGGGGAAAATGTTTTTAGTATTTATGGTTCAGTACCTGATCCCGCTTATTTATTTGCTTGGCATTTGCGCCGCGTTTGTACTGAGAACGGCATCGGCGTCACCGATTCTGCGACTACGGCAGCGCGTATTTTTGAAGAACACAGGAATAATTCTGAATTGGATAAATCGCGCAAAACACTTTTTACGTGGTACTCGCCAACTTTAGAAAACATTGTGCGATACACCAATTTTGAAAGTGTGAACCTTTATGCAGAAGTTTTATTGCACACGCTCGCGCTACATGAAACAAGCGTATCAAATTTGCCAAAAGGCGTGGCAGTGATTGAAAAATATTGGCGCGAACGCGGCATGGATTTGCATGGAATGTTTTATCTCGATGCTTCTGGTCTTTCGCCGCGCGACGGCATCACACCCGAACAGTTGTGTTTTGTTTTGCGCAACGTCGCTCAAGATAAGCAGTGGTACAACGCGTTTTACAACAGTTTGCCGCAAGCGGGTAAAAACGGAACACTTAAAACTTTTTTGAACAAAACCGCAACTTTACAAAATCGCGTGCGTGCAAAATCGGGAACAATCAGTCGCGTGAAATCGTACAGCGGTTATTTAACGACCGACACTGGCAGACTCTTGGTTTTTTCTGTTTTAGCCAACAACTTTACCTGCTCGCAAAGCGAAATGAAGAAAAAAATTGAAAATTTCCTCATTGGTGTCGGCAAAAACTAAAAATTATAAAATCAATATTTCGTTTCGTTAAAATTTCGTTAAATTTGTATTTTAGAAGAATTCATTGAAACGATACATTTTTTTATGACTAACACCCAACGTTCAAGGCTAAATTTTTTAAAAAGAAACCACATTTTATTTGGGCTTACTTTTTTATTTTTAAACTTTCTTTCGTGCTTCGATAAACAAGAAAAACCGACGGGTTATCAGATAGCGACACAAGAAGAATTGAATAAAGAAGAGAAACAAAATGTCAGCGATGTGATAGCTGATTTTGAAAGTAAAGAACGTTTGGCTTGGCAAAAACCAGATTTTATTATTAATTTATTCGGCGACATCAGTAATAAAATTATAGCTGATCTCGGTGCTGGAACAGGTTTTTTTTCTTTCAGGTTAGTACGGAGTGCAAAAAAAGTAATTGCACTTGATATTGACAAACGCTATCTTTCTTTTATGGATAGCCTTAAGGTGGAATTGCCAAAAGATTTACAAGCGCGATTCGAAACACGCGAAGTTGGTGAGAACGATGCGCATTTAAAAGAGCATGAGGTGGATGCCGTTTTAGTGGTCAACACATATATGTACATCAGTAATCGCATTGAGTACATGAAAAAATTAAAGCAAGGCATTTCAAAACAAGGCAGCATCATTATCGTTGATTATAAAGATAAAAATCTTCCTGTCGGTCCGCCCGTTGAAATTAAAGTGCCGCTGCGCATCGTCGAAGCAGAACTACGCGCCGCTGGATTTAAAATTCAAAGTGCCGACGACGCTACGCTCGAATACCAATACATCGTTAAGGCAGTTGTTGAGTAGAAAAGTTTTAAAAAATCTTCTATCATGGCAAAAAAAATTAAGCAGTACGACGAAGGCGAGTTGATAAAAATGTTTGGTTTAACGCGTTTAGCGGGTAATACCGCGACACCACTTATGCAGGAATTGACAAGTGCACGTACAGAATTAAATGCCGCAGAACAATATTTATTTGACGATATTACAGAAAACCTGTTGAGCCAAATTGTCGGTTGGAATGAAGAAATGCTCAAAATGAATCTTATCGCTTTTGTTTTGCGATTAGGTCATTTGAAAGAAACACTGCATTATAAAACTTATTATGAAAGCATTTTGGAGGCGACAGTCGATGGATATTTTTTGAAAGTAAAGGCGGATATGATGATAGCGGCTGGAATTTTAGAACGACCAGAAACGCCCTATTTTTATTTTCAGGAATATAAAAAACAAAAAGACCCGAAAGGTGATGTAACAGCGCAGCTTTTAGAAGCCTGTTTAATTGCGCGCGAAAAAAATCAGAATGGTAAACCTTTGTATGGCTGTACTGTGAATGGAAAATACTGGGAATTTTTAATTATTGAGGCAAGAACGTACTGTATTTCAAAATCGTACGATTGCACAGACAAAGAAGATCTCTTGCAAATAATTGCCATGCTCAGAAAATTTAAAGAAATTTTAGACACGCGATTGTTGATAAACTAAATAAATACAAAACGTTCGGGGAACTTTTAAAGTTCCCCGAACGTTTATTGCGGTGCTTTAAGTTTAAAAACTTTTATTGTCCCGATTTGCAAAACCAGCGCATCAAAAAATTTAGAAATTTCTGGATTTTCATCCATTGTGCGATTATTGGAATACATAAATCGCGCACCTTTGTTGTAAATCATATCAGGCATCCAAGGCGCAGGAAAATTATCCTGAAAAATAAAACCTTGCTTATCTATCAGATACGAAAAAACATAGGTTGATTCATCGTTTAAAATAATACACAGTGCATCTTGTGGCGCGGCTTTGCGAAATTCTTCGCGGCACTGGAATAAATCTTTGAATTCGCCATCTATGCCATACATCCAAGCATTTTGAGCATCTTTGTGTGCTATGCGTGGAATCACAATCAGTACGTATAAAACCACAAGCGGTTTTAAAATTTTATAATCAAGAAGTTGTTTGATACCATATCCGACTGCGACGAATAAAAATGGCAAAAATGGCATCATGTAATAATCGTGTACGGTGTTTATCATATTTAGCTCGAAAAATAAATAAGCCAAAGCGAACAAACTTCCAAAGGCAATCTCGAAAGCGTTGTATTTAAATAATCGCCCATTAAAAACAAGTGAGACAATACCAACGCAAAAAAATACGACAGCACCGCGATTTAAAAGTAGTTTCGGAAACATGACATCGCGGTGATATTCCAAAATACGTTTCGTTTCCACCCAATCTATTTTATTTTCTAAAATACCTTTAACGATCACGTTTCCACCCCACGTCGGTATCACCCAAAAATACCACGCCACAGCAGGTAACAGCAGCGCGATAAAAATGATTGAAAATTTAAAAGCAAAACGTAAATCATTCTCGCGACGCACTAAGCCGGACACTAAATATAAAAAATACACGCCGCCGATTAAAATAAAAGGTAGTTTTGCTAAAACAGAAAGACATAAAAACGCCGCCGAAATAAAAACATATCGCCAAACACGATTTTGCTTAAATTTATAAAAATAAACCCACGACCATATCGCACCGCACAAAGCGAGATTATCGGGAATAGGATTGAGCGTGTAATAATAAAAAACTGGCGAAAAATTAAAACACCACGCCGAAAGAAAACTCAGTAGCGTATTTTTAAAGAGCAGTTGAAAGAGTTAAAAAAAACCGAACACACTCATCAAGCCAATCAGAAAAATACAAATGCGCGTAACAATTATTTTTTCGCCAAATACGCGTTCAACTTGCGCAATTGACCATTGCATAATCGGAAATTCCATGCGCTGAATGTTATCTCCCCAAGAAAAATTATTATGCCGTGGATTGAGAATATTATTATCGTGCCGATAAAAGTTCTGAATATTGATTTGCGTTTGCGTTTGTCGCCAAACATGAATGCCTTGTAAATCGAGCGTAAAAATTTTATAGTGCAGCACGATGCTTGCAAGTGCAATGAGAATAATACATAGATAGGGTTTGTTTTCCAGCAATTTAAAACTGCTTGAGAAAATTCTTGGAGTAATTAATTTCATAAAAATTAATTTTGTAGCACCATACTTTGCAATGCGCCAAGAATGTGTGGTAAATCGCTGATGTAATAAATAGTTGTATCTAATTGCGCTAATTTATCTTCTAAATCTTCACAAGTAAACTGTGAATACGATTTAGCCATTGTTTTTTTTTACAAATATCGTAGTTTTCTAACAATTTTCTTAGCTTCACGCCAAATATTGTTAGAAATGTTTTTTTAGTTTAAAAACCACAGCAACATGAAAAAAGGTATTTTTATTTTAACGTTCTTATTGGCTTCAGTGGTAACTTTCGCCCAATGGACAATTGATAAAGGGCATTCTAAATTTTCTTTTATAGTTCAACATCACGGGATTTCAGAAGTAGATGGTTATTTTAAAAAATTTGATGGGAAGATTACAGCTACAAAAGATAATCTATCGGATGCCGTTTTTGAAATTACGATTGAATCTGCCAGCATTAATACCGATCTTGAAATGCGAGATGGTCATTTAAAAAGTGAGGATATGTTTAATGTCTCACAATTTCCTTCCATTACTTTTATAAGCACTTCGCTCACAAAAGTTGCAGGCAATAGATACACAATGATTGGTAATTTGACGATAAAAGGCGTTACAAAACCAGCAACATTCGATGTAACGATGAATGGTCCGTCAGCACATCCAGATCCAAAAAATAAAAAAATGCAATTAGGAATTAAAGCTCTGACAACTATTAAAAGAAGTAATTTCGGTATCGGTGGAAAATTAGATAATATTATGGTTAGCGACGAAGTTCAAATTCGCGCCACTGGTGAATTTCAGAAGAATTAAATGAGCTCAAAGCTTATAATTTATAACTACGGCGCGAAACTGTATAAAT
>ENA-OBIO01000842-OBIO01000842.1-metagenomes-genome-assembly--contig:-NODE-842-length-14155-cov-57.7734_pt1:0-7500 | contig 14155 bp, 12 predicted proteins | sample MGYA00153383_OBIO01 | MGnify analysis MGYA00153383 | reverse complement strand
CTCAACTGTGCAAATTAATAACTGGACGGCAAATTGGGCCGAATTTTGGGGAGAACATCGGATTGGCTATCAGTTAAAATTGGCTAAGCGTCGGAACGGTCATTTTCCGCAAGGGGAACGCTTATTAGAGGTAATTTTTGAGTTATTAGGAGGTTATGAACCTAAACCTTCGCTGGTTCACGGAGATTTATGGGTGGGGAATGCAGGGATGACATCTGCGGGGGAACCGGTGATTTTTGACCCGGCGACGTATTTGGGAGATAGAGAAGTTGATATCGCGATGACAGAACTTTTCGGCGGTTTTCCGGCTGCATTCTATCGGGGATATAGTCAGGTTTGGCCGTTAGATTTAGGGTATGAAAAGCGCAAAACTATTTATAATCTATATCACATTTTGAATCATTTTAATTTGTTTGGCGGGAGTTACGAGTCCCAAGCAAATCAGATGATTAATCAAATTTTGAATGAAATTCACTTTTAACCGCCGATGAACGCAGATAAACGCGGATTTAAAGTTTATCTGCGACGGCTGCGACTTTATTTTTGCTTAGCAGTTGCTTTTTTATTGGCTTCTTTTTCCGTTTTTTTAGCGGTTTTTTCAGCTTCAAGTTTGACGAACTTTGCTAGCTTTTTTTCTTCAGCAATTTTATCGAGATAGTAGTGGTAATCTCCGAGATAAGGGCGAAACTCTCCGTCTCGAATTTCCACTATTTTGTTGGCGACTTGGGAGATGAAATAGCGATCGTGCGAAACGATCATTACCGTGCCATCATAATTCTGAATCGCTTCTTCCATCATCTCTTTCGCCGGAATGTCAAGGTGATTTGTCGGTTCGTCCAAAATCAGCAAATTCACGGGAGTCAACAGCATCTTTGCCAAAGCCAGACGTGCTTTTTCTCCGCCACTCAAAGCGCCAACGTGTTTGTATACTGTTTCGCCGGTGAATAGAAAACGCCCCAATATAGTCCGAACTTCTTCATTTTTCCAGTCGGGAACTTCGTCGTGAATCGTTGCCATCACGCTTTTATTCAAATCCAAGGCTTCGGCTTGATTCTGTTCAAAGTAACCGGGGATAACGTTATGACCTCCGAATTTGACAGTGCCTTCTGTCGGTTTTTCTAAGCCCATAATCATCCGCAGCAAGGTAGATTTGCCTGCACCGTTAGGGCCGAGAAAGGCTATGCGATCCCCTCTTTCAATTAATAAGTCTGCGCCCAAAAATAGGATTTTGTCGCCGTAGGTGTGGACTAAATTTTCGATTATTGCTACTTCGCGGCCGCTGCGGGGTGCGGGGGGAAAGCGGAAATGCAAAGTTTTTAATCCGCCGGTGGGCGCTTCGATGCGTTCGATTTTATCTAACTGTTTCTCACGACTTTTCGCTTGGGTACTGCGCGTGGCGCTGGCGCGGAATTTTTCAACGAATGCTTGCTGTTTGTCGAGTTCTTTTTGCTGGTTTTCGTAAGCGTTGAGTTGGGCTTCTCTGGCTTCTGCTTTTTGGAGTAAGTATGAGGAATAGTTGCCGAGGTAGGTACTAGAGACTCCGCGTTCAGTTTCGACGATTTGGGTGCAGAGGCGATCGAGAAATTCTCGGTCATGGGATACGATTACCATCGGGGTGGTTAGCCCTTTCAGGTATACTTCCAGCCATTCGATGGTTTCTAAGTCGAGGTGGTTGGTAGGTTCGTCTAGTAGGAGGATATCGGGTTTTTGGAGGAGAATTTTGCCCAAACTCATCCGCATTTGCCAGCCGCCGCTGAAGGCGCTGACTAATCGATCGCCATCTTCTGCTTCAAATCCGATTTCTGGTAGAATTTTCTCGATTTGGGCTTCTAAACCGTAACCGTTTAAGCCTTCAAATTGTCTTTGCAGGCGATCCATTTTGTGGATCAGTTCGTCGAGATTTTCTGGGGTGGAGTTTTCCAAGTCTCGATGGACTTGCATCAGGGATTCGTGAACTTCATTGGCTTCACTGAAGGCGCGCCAAAATTCTTCTTTGACGGTGCGGGTGGGATCGATTTCAAATTCTTGGGAGAGGTAGGCGATGTGGAGGCTGGCGGGGCGAATGACTTCGCCTGCGGTGGGTTCGATTTCGCCGGCGATGATTTTGAGTTGGGTGGATTTGCCGGCACCGTTGACGCCTACTAAGCCGATGCGATCGCCCGGTTTGACTTCCCAGGTGACATCTTTGAGTACGACGCCTGTGGGGTAAATTTTACTGATGTGTTCGAGTCGCAGCATTGTTGTGGGGACTGGGGAAGGGGAGGTTTAGCGGCGGATCTGGTGCCGGCGCTGAGGTCGAGTTAATCTTAACAAATTTTAATTATATTTAGTCATTGGCAAGATTTGGGTTTGGGCGGGCAATTTTAGATTTGGGATTTTATAGCCCTGGCGGCGCGGGTAGCTAGAAACCGGGTTTTTTAGGAAAATACTTCGCACAAAGCCCCAGATTCCTAAAAAACCCGGTTTCTGTGGTGTGTGAGGGCGATCGCATTTGGGGAAGTTGAGGAAACAGGGCTACCGCGCTGTTTCAGATTGAATTTCAAGGGAGAATGGTTGAGACTTCTTCTTCTGAATCTAGATGTGTTGCTAAAACTTGGGCTGTTGCTTCTAGGAGGCGATCGCTAAACAATTTGGTTAAATCTTGCCGCAAACCTTGCCCAATGTAAAACTTAAGCACAACTGACAAAGGCATATCTCGATGCAGTGCTATTTTGTTTAGGGATTCTAAGGTATCTGTTGGGATTTTGATTGATACAGTTGTTGTTGGGCGCGATCGGACTTTTAATGTCAGTTCTTCTTCAGTGTTGTCATTTTGGGAGTAGCTGGGCATAAACATCATCCTCGGTATTATCCCAAATTCCATCGAGGGATACTCGGCTTGTCTGAAGCCAGAATTCAGACTCATTATCAGGTAGGAAAGTAACGAGAATCCTTGCACCTTCAGGAATTTCGGCTGGTTCCAACAATTCAATTTTGCCTTGGCGAACGATCGCCCAAAGTGTCTTTAGCATAGCGTGAGTCCAGAATCGTTCGGGTCGTATCTCAGTATATCCGATTGGTTAAGGAGTTGCGGAATCATGACTGATAGTTCGATCGGGCGGTTGTTTTCAATTCTAAAACAGAGAAGATCGTACAATTGCGTGATTCATATTGATATTATTGATTCTCAGGTGTGGATTCAAGCAAATAATACCGATCGCCTGATTGCTGAGGAGTTAGTTGCAGCGGGAATTCCGGCTAAATCAATTGTTTTGGGACTTCAACCGCCTGATGTTAGACCTTATACTGCTTAGGTCGTGCCTACTAGGGAGCAGCAGCGAGAATCTTTGAAAGTATGATGGAGTGGAAGCGATTTGCATTGGAGGGCGAGGATTTATGAGTCGATACAGTATGATTGTTCAATGGTCGGATGAAGATCGGCTTTTCCTAGTCACGATTCCAGAGTTTGCCGATCGCGTGGTGATGCCTTGCACTCACGGTAAAACTCGTGAGGAAGCAATTCATAACGGCGAAGAAGTGATAGAAATGTATTTGGAAGCTTGGGAAGCAGAAGGTGAATCTATCCCTGAACCCAGGACGCTTCAAATTGCTTGTTGAATGCTATTGTAAAACTCTTATGACTTACGCATGGGGGCCGAGAAACCGGGTTTTTCACCAGTATTAAAGGCTGTGACACGTCTTTTCGTAAAAAACCCGGTTTCTTTGGTCGGAGTGCGTCCAGGAATGTTCCATTAAACTTGAGTAAAATAAGACAGCCATCATCCCCAAAAAACCTAACTCACCATGCAAACCTCAACATTTGACAGTATTTTAGACGAGATCGAAACATTGTCTATAGACGAACAAACTGCTTTACTTGTGATCATGCACCGGAGACTTAGCGATCGCCGTCGCACCGAAATTGCTGCTAACATTGCACAAGGAAAACAAGACTATCAATCTGGAAAGGTGTTTCGAGGTACAGTTAATGAAGCGATCGCGGAGCTAAACCTTTGAAACTTATCACCTTTGCTCAATCGTTTATGCGATCGGCTATTTCTATCTGCTTTTTTAATAGCGAGAAAATGGCGATCGAGTTTTATGTTTGTTGGAATTGACGAAAGGGCGATCGCACTTCAAGAACTTTCAAAGCAGGCGATGGGAGAAGGTTGTAGAAAAGTGAGGGTGAGGGGGTGCGATCGCTCTTAGGAGTGAAAGGGCGATCGTCACTCAATCCCATGTTCTATACAAGTGTGTAAACAAGTTTATGTGACCAGGATTTTGACTACAGAGCAATACCGCAAACTGAAAGCCTATACAAGATGTTTAGTAAGACAGAATCATTCAGTGCCTCATTTTTCGTAAACGAACCATGTCCTTCCTCCCAGTAATAAGCTGTAGGAAGATGTCCATAGGGAGCCTGGGTTGCAAAAGTAAGATCATTATATTGTTTTGTATATTGACCCAGGTTGTCAGGATCGTACCATCCTATGCGTTTTATGAATTCCTCTCTTAATTCAATTTTCTCTTTAAGTGCCTGAGAGTCAGTTCCTTTTCCTCTTTTTTTTAAAGACATAAGGGATAGTGCATCCTCCCCTAGTTCTGATATAATTCTTTTTTGTACACTAAATCCAAAGCGACCATTGCTATATTTAAGCCAAAGTCGATCAATAGTACAAAGATCAGTACAAGGGAAGTAGTCGGCACTTTGGCAACTGACACGGTGATTATCCACCGTAGCATACTTATATTCTCCAGATTGGATTTTTCTCTCTACTGTTGCATTTCCTACATTGAGCATCATCTTGCCGGTTTCTTGATCGGCTTCTCTCCATTTGCCTTCTGCTAGTAGGTCACGAAGGCGTGTGTAGCTGTAGTAAGTAGAGATGCTGCTCTCAAGGGATACTTCAAGATTTGAATAATCAACTTGAAGACTTGAATAATCAACTTGATTAGCTTGAGTCTTACTTGATGCCTTACTAGGTTGATTGCTGCTTGATGCCTGTGACATTACGAAGTACACAACTACAGCCAAAACAATTAAAATTAAAATCAACATTGATAGTTTCCTTGATTAGGTAATCAGGGGAACTTAAACTAAATCCCCTGATTGTTATGTCTACTTGTAAAAATCAATCAAAATTGATTTATCCGCCATAATTACCGCTACCGTATCCTGTTTCTTTGGCTATCTCTAGCATGGTCGATTGATTTGATTTTACTTTTTTTAGTTCCCTTTCTACTTCCTCTCTTTCTTCCTGGTCTGCTATTCCGATTTGCTCTTCAAATTGAGCTATTATTGTCGAGTTAGGAATATCAGAAACCTGTGATGGCGATAAGATTCCTTGAGCCAAAGCCAAAGCAGCCATAATATTCCGAATTGCCTCGACAAGGTTGTATGGTAAACTCACTTTTGTCCACTCCTCTATTAGGGTAATTTGTAAACATAAACGCGAGCCATCTGCTGGCATTTGAGTATTTTAAGGAGTCAAGTTCAGCTTTGTCAGTGAGAAAAAGTGACAAAAAGTGAGAAAAAGTAATGACTTTCCCCAAATCGCCCTAAAATCTCCTCTCAGATAGATACCCGTAGGGTTAAACTCTTCTCATCACCCCTCACAACCCAACTTCCTTGGCCTACGACAACACCTGCAAATATCTAGCCGAAAAATTCCCCGCCGCCTTCGTCCGCTGGCTGCTACCAATTGACGAACCCACCGACGTTCAGGTACTCAAAACCGAACTAATTCAAGAACCCATCCGAGCCGATTCTCTCGTTTTCCTGCAAACGGATAACCAAATCCTACATCTGGAATTTGAAACCCGACCCTACTCCGACCCGCCGATCGCCTTCAGGATGCTAGACTACTACGTCAGGCTGAAACGGCAATACTCCTGTTCCATCAATCAAGTAGTAATCTTTTTGCAGCAAACAGCCTCAGAACAATTTTTTGTATCGGAGTACACAGACGCGAACACCCGACACGGCTACCGAGTCCTTCGCCTCTGGGAACAAGACCCCGCTTCACTGCTGTCAGTCCCCGGCTTGCTCCCACTCGCGACACTATCTCAAACCAACTCGCCGCGAACTTTGTTAGAGCAAATAGCTACTCAGATTGCTACAATAGAAGAACCTACCCAACAAGCGGATTTACTCGCTTGTACCCAAGTGCTCGCAGGTTTGAGATTTGAAAAAGACTTAATCAGACAACTATTTAGGAAGGAAACTATGCGCGGTTCTGTGATTTACCAAGAAATTCGCGAAGATGGCCTCCTTGAAGGAAGACAACTAGGCCTCCTTGAAGGAAGGAAAGATGAGGCGCTGTCGTTGCTCACTCGCCAGTTGACTCGACGCATCGGTTCGATCGCACCTGAAACCCGCGAGCAAATTCAGACTTTATCCGTAGAAGAATTAGAGGATTTAGGAGAAGCGCTTTTGGACTTTTCCGAAGCCTCAGATTTAACCAATTGGTTGAACGATCGCCAGCCTTAATTGCTAAGATATAGCCGCCTATTTTCAAAACTTCACCAGATATATACTTTAAGGAAACTTAAGCCATGACCGTTGATGAAGCAATCGCGATCGCAGAAACAGTCCTTGATGGCGAAGGCTTAAACGACGTACAAGAGCTCATCTTCAGACAATGCTGGGAAGGCAGACATTCCTATGAGGAAATTTCTCAACTCTCTCAATATAATGATGAATACATAAAAGCACTGGCGGCTAAACTCTGGAAACAACTCTCAGAGGCTTTTGATGAAAAAGTAAAAAAAAGTAATTTACGCTCTGTTTTTAAGCGATACTTGCGGCGACATCAAGTGAACGTACACCGCCATCAGGAAATAAAAATAAACCTCAGCGGTGCCAATCTGAGTGGAGCCACCTTAAATTTAGCTAGTCTGATTGGAACAAGACTATTATTTACAAACTTTAGTGAAGCTGTATCGTGCCAAGAAAAGTTAGAACAAGGATTATTCCCTGATAATAACACGAACTCCCAAGAAGAAATCATACAATCTGAAGAAGATAACCAACAAACTCTCTCTAACCCTGAAGAACGGATTTATCACTGGAATAATTTGCGTTTTCACTGCGAAGAAGAAGTGAAAATAGCCGAAGCGCTCGATCGCACAAACACCCTCTTTTTCCCCAACTCCAAAGCCCGCCTCACCACACCCTCCGGCCGACAAAACCAAGAACCCGATTTCCTGATCTTCCACCAAGGCAAATGGGGTATTCTGGAAATATGGCATCCCGACATAGAAAAAGATGAAACGCGCGATCGGCTGTTTGCATCTCACGGTATCAGCATCATCCACTATTGCGACGCCCAAAGATGCTGCGAAGATGCCGATCGCATTGTCCGAGAGTTTTTAGATATTTTGAGTCAGGGATAGGGCGATCGCATTTAGTGAATTGTTTGAACGATTGCCAGCCTTAATTGCTAAAATATCGCCTCCGATCGTTGTAAGTAGTTAAGCAAAATTAATTACATAATTATTTCCAAATTCTTTAAGAATTTT
>ENA-OBIO01000841-OBIO01000841.1-metagenomes-genome-assembly--contig:-NODE-841-length-14186-cov-27.2511_pt1 | contig 14186 bp, 12 predicted proteins | sample MGYA00153383_OBIO01 | MGnify analysis MGYA00153383 | reverse complement strand
GAAAAAAGTCTCTTATGTTCTTTTACCACATAATGTTACTATTTTGGAGATGTCTATTCCTCTGGCGCGTGTGGAGCTTTTGGCATGGGCTGCATCACCGATTAGGATAACACGCCCATCATAGATTTTCGGTAGGGGGTCAATGTCGTAGGAAAAACGACAGACAATATTTTCTATAGGGGTGGATTCAATCACTTTGCGCGCATCTTCTGGGAGTTTTGCAAGTTCTTGGGGAGGTATGATGATATCATTGGGTTGGAGTTTTCCTATTTCTGAATCTTGTCGCTTTTTTTCGATAAAGAAACCCCAATGAGTTTGACCTCCACCAATGTGAAAGAAGTTGGCATAGATTCCTCGCCCGCGTACATAGACAAAGAAGTTTCCTTCGGGACAGAAGCTAGTATCTTCGACAATTCCTCGCCACACAATATCGCCTAAATAAAACAGTTCTACATTGGGAACGATAAATTGACGAACTTTGGAGACAATCCCATCTGCGCCAATTAAAAGGTCGCCTTCCCAGTGAGTGCCGTTTTTAAAGTGGACGATCGCGCTATGCTCAGTTTGGGCGATCGACAATAACTCAGAATTAAAACGAATACAGTCAGCGGGTAACTCGTTGAGGAGTGCTTCTAGAATAGCTTTGCGGTGTACCAGCATCCCCGGAAGTTCATTTTCCCCATAGGTGACGGGTTCGGAATTGATGACACCGCCGCGCAGGTTGCGAAACTCGAATACTTTAACCGCATCGCCGGAGTTGATAATTTTTTGGGTGACTTGATGGTTTCCGCGATCGAGCGCTTCCATACCTGCTTGCACGATCAGGATACCACAGCCATCGGTACGCGGATGAGGTGCTTTTTCAAACAATGTAACTTGAAACCCTTGTTCAATCAGCAAAATTGCCAGATAAACCCCTGATGTTCCTGCGCCGATAATGCCTATCTTGCTGTTTAAAGAAACCATCTGTACCTCTCGTGATTTAATTAATAACCTGTTCGACATTTAAATTGCATTTTTTGTGCGGGCTCTTAGGCCCACCCCACAAGAACTTTATCAAATTTTGACTGTGTAGTTTAAATGCACAACAGCTTAAGGGAGAAGTCATTAGTCATTGGTTAGTTGTTATTTGTTAGTTATTATTTGTTGATTTTAATAACTAATAACAACTAACTAATTCAAGACTATTTTAAGCTTTAGGAGTTGTAATTAAAGCTAGTTCAACTTTGTCATCAGGCTTCTGACTGACTTCTGCGTGTAAACCGGGGCCAAAAAAAGTAGTTATTTTTTCTTGCTTTTCTTCCCAAAGTTCGATCGGCATTAGCGGCGAATAAAACTCTAGAATCAACCCATAAGCACCGTCAACATCCACTTCCCGCAACCCTTGGAGGAGGGGCCGTTCCTCGTCTGTCGGGGCCAGGCCCAAGCGCTCCAAAGCATCATCCAAGTGCGCCGGTTGGCCGTAGCGAAATCGGGTAACATCTTTGCGGACTTGGTTTTGAGTATCTGTGGCCAGACTTTCTCTCAGGAGAAGAACTTCGCTAGAGCTAGGTTCGGTGAACTCCGCCGGTTCGAGTTCGGCTGCTTTGAGGGCTAAACCTCCTAGCAATAGCGGAATTCCATAAAAAAATCCGGCTAAGTTTAGGGTAGGTTTGTCTGTGAAGTAAGCATAGAACCCGACTGCTGCTAAAATACCGCCAACAACTAAGGCTAGGCTTGCTAAAGAAATTTTACGTAACATATTAGTGTGGTAAGTAGTCGGACAGAAATAATATACTTTAATTATTATCGGCCAATAAGTCTTGAATAAATTTAGTTTTTTTGCAAAAAGACCCGCGAAAACTGGTAACATCTATGAGCGCGGGAGCAGTGTGCATCCACAATTTTCTCTCTAGCTTCAGAAACTTATCCCGGTTTGTCGCCACTAGGCTGCGAGTAAATATCCGTGTAAATTGCGCGGCGTTGGTTCGAGAAGGCAATCTGCGCGGCAGTATCATTAAAGTATAGAGAGTTGAGGTCGCGATCGACCTTCTTGCCCTTTCAACCACTTTTCGGACATGATTAAAGACGAAGACAGACAGACTGCTGGAGCAAATAAATCGGTTCTAGAGCAGATTAACTCGCTCAAACGCGAAGATGAAAGACTTTATAATATCTTAGCGATCGATGTCTGGGCCCTAGCCAAGACCATGGACGAATATCAACCCGGATTTTGGTCTGCTTTCATGAAAAACCGCGAGAAGGCTCTGAAGCGATTTTTAACTGAAGTGATGAAAAACAAACCCGTAGATACCAAACGTCCGCCTTTTCTGCGCTGAAGTTTTGATGTACAATCAAACTATAACACAGACTCAAAAACCCTGAGCAGGTCGCTCGCTGACAATCTAAAAACAGTGAAGAACTAGCTCAGAATAGGTACGTCGGTGAATTAAGAATCCTCGTCTGTTCGCAGCGGGGAATGTCAAATATTTTTGTTAATAGTAGCAAAAGGCAACAAACAATGGATGCACAGACAATCAAAGAGCGCGTAGCAGAAATCGAAGTCAAGCGGGAATCTCTCGTGCGGCTGTTAGACCGATCGGACTTGGGAGCCCTGAGAATAGATGTCAGTCAGGCGATCGAAGAAATTGACGATTTGTTAGAAGAATTCAAGCGTACTTTTAACAGTTAGAAGTCATATCAAATTCGTTAGCATCCGAATCATATAAATGGAAGACACGGCAGTGCCGTTTCCCTACAATTAATCTGGCGTAGGGACACGGCACTGCCGTCTCCTCTATATCTTTTCGGCGCAGCCGGAATTGATATAACCAATAACCAATAACTAATTCATTGCCATATCCATCAAAATCTGCTGAGAACTCACTTCCGGGGAATTCGCAGGTGGCCGCCGCTGAGAGTAGTGTCCGCCAGAGTGCAAATCCCAAGCTTGGCGGTTGTCAGCCAGCATCACTCCTAAAATTTCTTGCAACTCCATCAAAATGGTTGGATCTTCCACTTGGACGATCGCCTCTACCCGTCTTGTGAGGTTACGCTGCATCCAATCAGCAGATCCAATATACACCTCTTCGTGACCACCGTTGAAAAAATAAAACATCCGAGAATGCTCTAAAAAGCGACCGATAATACTGATCACTTTAATATTTTCGCTAACACCCTCAACGCCGGGACGCAAACAGCAAATCCCCCGAATAATCAAATCAATTTTCACCCCAGCTTGCGATGCTTCGTACAAAGCAACAATAATTTGAGGGTCAACCAAAGCATTCATTTTAGCGACAATCCGGCCGCAGCTACCGGTGCCAGTTTCAGCATTCAAGCGGCAGAATTCAGATTCGCGGCGGATTAATGCTAAAAATCGATCGCGCATATTGACCGGCGCCACCAACAATTTGCGATAAGATAGCTGTCGCGAATAACCAGTCAAATAATTAAACAAATCCGTCAAATCCGACCCCAAATCCTCGCGACAACTCAACAAACCCACATCCGTATACAGTCCCGCCGTCTTCGGATTGTAATTTCCAGTACCGATATGAACGTAGCGGCGGATACAACCATCCTCACGGCGCACAACCATCACAATCTTGGTGTGTGTCTTGAGTCCCACCAAACCGTAAACTACGTGGACGCCAGCTTGTTCTAACTTGCGAGCCCAATTAATATTATTTTCTTCGTCGAATCTAGCCTTGAGTTCAACTAAAACAGCTACCTGTATGCCATTTTGTGCGGCTTCAATTAAGGCACTGACGATCGGCGAATCACCAGAAGTCCGGTATAAAGTCATCTTAATCGCTAAGACCGATCGATCGTGCGCCGCCTCAGTAATAAACCGCTGCACAGTCGCCGCAAAGGAGTGATAGGGATGGTGTAGCATGATATCCCCCCGACGGATTGCGGTGAAAATATCCTCGCCCTCGTCAGAATGGGAAATCGATTTGTCTAAAATCCTTGGCGGTTCCGAGTTCCGCAAACGGGGCGGCACAACCGGAGTCCAAGCTGGGTCTTTGAGTTCCGGCACCGGCAGCCCCATAAAAAACATCAAATCCTTGAGGCCTAGCAGCCCCTCCACGACGTAAACATCTTGCTCGCCGAGTTCCAACTCATCCCTCAACATATCTCGCAGTGCAGGCGGCATAATCCCTTGAATTTCCATCCGCACCGCAGAACCTGTAAACCGGCGTTTGCGGAGTTCCTGTTCTATAGCCAGCAGCAAATCCTCTGCCTCATCTTCCTCCACCGTTAAATCGGAATTGCGAGTAATGCGGAACGGGTGATATTCCTGAATGTCCATCCCCGGAAACAAAGCTTCTAAATTGTGAGCAATTACCTGTTCTAGGGGTACGCCAGTCCAGACAGGAGATTTGCCCCTCTGCTGCCACTGCAAATCCGCTGGTAGTGTCAAAAACCTGGGCAACACCTGCGGGACTTTGATACGAGCAAATAGTTCTTCTCGCGTGTCGGGATCTCTGACTACTACTGCTAAATTGAGACTGAGATTGGAAAGGAAGGGGAAAGGGTGGCTGGGGTCAACTGCGAGGGGAGTGAGTACGGGAAATACTTGTTCTTTGAAGTAGCGGTGCAAGTAATTTCGCTGTTCTTGATTGAGGTCAATGTAGTCGAGAATGTAGATGCCGCTTGCTGCTAATTTGGGCCGTAGGGTTTGCTCGAAATAGGCGTGCTGCTGAGTAACCATCGGCAAAAGCCGCTTATTAATGGTATCTAGCTGTTCTTGGGGCGTGCTGCCGTCGGAGGTCAATTTGCTGACTTTTGCTTCTACTTGCTGTTTGAGGGCTGCTACCCGCACCATGAAGTATTCGTCTAGGTTGGAACTGAAAATAGCCAGAAATTTGAGTCTTTCTAGGAGGGGCGTGCGGGGGTCTAGGGCTTCGTGGAGCACGCGGTTGTTGAACTCCAGCCAACTCAGTTCTCGGTTGAAGTAGTATTGGGGGTCGCTGAGGTTGATTTCGGTGTAGGTTTTGGCGGGAGTCTTTTTTTGCTTGGACATGGTTTGGGGGAGTCTTGGGGAGGCTCGGTTGATGGCATCTGTGAATTAGTATTGTAGGTTAAAGGATTTGTTGATATTTGTTTTTGGTCGATCGCGCGTTCTGATAATACCTGTAGGGATACGGCATTCCCTATTTGTGTCACTTAAGCTGTCAGTCCGCCCAGCCCTCTCGCCCACCCGTCAGTCCGCCAGGGGTTGAAACCCCTGTCTAATAGCTAAAGTCCTCTTAAGAGGACTGAGAAGAAGAATTTTTAAACTTACATACAGCAGATTCCTGGTAAGCAGAGTACACCTTAATCCCAAGCACTTACCAAAATGGTTTAGGAACCCTTCCAACCGTATATTCCATAAACCTGGAATTCTCTACATTAGTCCTCTTCAGAGGACTTTAGCTATTAGACAGGGAATTCATTCCCTGGCGGACTGCTGGGTAGGCGGGAGGACTGGCGGACTGACAGCTTAAGTTGACACGACGAAAGGCACGGTGGGGTGTCCGGCCCCTGAATCACGAACCAATCCCCCCAATCCAATTCTGCACCGCATCCAACAAATCATCTCCATCCACCCGAAAACCTGTTAACGGCAATTCCAGCGGTGTATCGGTAATCCAGGCGATGTGAATTCCCATGTGAATGTCGGCGAGTTTGCGGGTGAAAGAGGAAAGCGCATCTTCGCAGGGACAGGAGTGCAAAATTAAGGCGATGTGCTGTTTTTGCAGGCGATTTTTGAGTTGCGGAATTAATCGCTTGAATTCGGGGGCGTTGCGAATGGCGGGAATGTCTGTATCTGCGGGGAAGATTGCTTGATATAGTTGGGTACAGAGCTCTTGGGCGATCGCGCTTGTATCGGTTTCGCCTTCTAGGGCGCGAATATTGAGGGGAACGGGGAAGGTTTTATCGGTGGGTTGGAGTTGTTTGAGGAGTGTGGGGATATCTGGATTTTGTCGGTGGTTGTCGGGTATTGGGGAATTGGTGGGTTGGGTGTGCCATACTTGATAAAAGTCTGGGTAAGCCATATTTTGGGCACAGTCCCAGATGACTTTGAAGCAGTTTTTATAAAGATTAGAATTGTTTTTGTAGATTTCCGAAGTTAGACAATGTTTCAAACCTGAGACTGCGATCGCGAAGTGTTTACCTTTCATGATTTCCCGTAAGCTAAATCCTGCTAGCAACCTAGTATTTTCATCACCTGGATTGCGGATTAACTCGACTAAGGCTTGGACTGAAACTGGGTTATCTTCGCTTATTTTACCTAAACTATATGCCGCTTGCCACCGAGTATATCCATCCTGAGAAGTACGGATTAACTCGACTAAAATGCGGATTGCTTCTGGGCTATCTTTCCCTATTTCGCCTAAACTCTCTGCTGCTTGTCCCCGGGTAGATTCATCCTGAGAAGTACGTATTAACTCAACTATAATGCGGATTGCTTCCGGGCTATCTCTGCCTATTGCTCCTAAGATTTCTGCCACTTGCACCCGAGTATCTTCATGACCTAAATTGCGGATTAATTTGACTGTGGTGATCGCCAGTGGAATATTTTTGTCTATTTTCCATGAGCCATATGTAGGTGTCATCCCGGTATATTCATCACCAAAATTGGGAATTAACTCAACTAAAGTGGCGATCACAACAGGATTATCTTTGTCTATTTCCCCTAAGCTAAATGCCACTAGCGTCCGAGTATCTTCATTCTGTGAAGTACCGATTAACTTGACTAAAGCGGAGATAGCTCTTTCCCTATCCGTCTCTTTCAGTATGTCCCTCGATCCTTCGGTAAGTGAATAGAGAAATGTTTGCCACTTCTGTTTTTCCTCATTAAAATAGCCAAATCCCCACGTAACAATTTGCCGCACAATCTCATCGCCCAGGCCACAATCCTTAAACTCAGCAATCCCCGCAGCCGCTAGAAAATAAGCACGATATCCATAAAATTCATCACACCCATCCTCAAACTCAACCAACGCCTGAATAAACCCTTCCTTCTCCTCCTTCCCTACCTCCTCACGCCCCAACCACAGTAAAATAACCTCCTTCCACTGCTTCTCAAAAATCCGGTACACCCCATTTTTCGTAGGGGCGGTGCCCCCGTGCCCGCCCTCTGGGGGAATATGATTCAAGAAAAAGTGCCAATCCTCAACCGCCAACGCCGCAAAATATTCCTGAAACGTCGGATGGTAAAAAGCATAAATCCCCTCCAGCGTCTCCGCATCCCTCGCCACTAAATTCAGCCAACCCAAACGACAAGCTAACTCAAACTGCGATACACCCATCACCCGATATCCCACACTTTCTCGCAACTGAAACCGCGCAGTTTCATTTAACATCCCAGAAAGTGCCAATTTCCCCAAAGCCGCATTCAAATCCTGCTGCTGAATCCAATTCAAGTGCGGTTTTTTCCACTGATACAAAGTAGTCACAAACCGCTGATAAAGCTTAGCCTTAGTATCCGGCAAATCCCTATCCAATGATTGCCAAGTGCCGCACAGCAGCGAACATCTCAGAGGGTTTTTTACTAAGTCTCGAATTCGCTCTTTTCCTGATGCTGCTAATGCTTCCCGTAGCTGTTGCGCGGAGGGCGGGCACGGGGGCACCGCCCCTACATTGAGGGGATTCGTAGGGGCGGTGCCCCCGTGCCCGCCCTCTTCCCCGTGCCCGCCCTCTTCCCCGTGCCCGCCCGTGGGGGATCGAAACCACTTATCAATAAACATTTCTACTTGTTCGGGATAGGAAAATTCCAGAGTGCGATAAGTATCAAAACTATCCAACGCAGAGCCGATCGCATCCCAAACATTCTGCCGACAACTTAGCACAATTCGCGCCCTTTGAATACAGCCGCCCGTCCTAATTTGCCGCTCAATTTCCGCCAAAGGATTCCCATCTCTCACCGCCATCTCATCCGCCCCATCCAACACCAACCAAACGCGAGCGGCATTAAATTGCGCTAAAAAATCCTCCTTAATATCCGCCGTCGCCTCAGCCTTCCCAATTCTCTTAATTGCCGCCACCAGCCAATTGTCAAATAAATAGGTTTCTAATTCCTTCCCCTGCAAATCTGCCAAGGATACCCAAATTACAATAGCCTCGGAAATGCCCGTCGCTACCCAATTCGCAATCTGCCGCAACAGCGTTGTTTTTCCCGCCCCCGGTTCCCCAATAATTCCTAACCGCTTCCCATTGCTTTTCGGGCTAATGCTTTGCTGGATCACTTGTTCTAGAAACTCGCTGTGTTCAAATGTTTGAGTAACTTCTTTTTCTCGATACAAATCCGAACCTTCCTCAGCCCCAAGATTCTCGCGCTTCTCAGTCACTTTGTGCCGTTCCACTAATCCCAGTGGCACATAAACATCATCTATTTGATGGTTACCAAAAGTTAGCTGATTGCTACTAAGCCGCTGCTGTTCTTTTTCGTCTAAAATCTGCTGGCAAATATCCTGCCAATCAATCGGTTGATAAACAATCCGGCTTTTTTTAACTATCTCCTCCAGCCAAGCATACATCTCTTGGGTTCTGCTATCAATTCGCGTTAAACTCTGCCCCGTAAAAATCTGAAAAACTTTGTCATTTTCCTTGATTTCCTGAGCAAAGTATGCCGATACCAAGGCAAATAATTCTTGCTCTAACTTTGTCTTGTAGGGTGCGACATCGCAATTTTCTAGGGCGACTTCCAGCAGTTTTTGCTTGAGTTTTTCAACCTGATTCTGCTTTAACTCATCTGCGGCAGTCAGCAGCAATTCTATCTCATCTAAACTGGCAATCGGAATGCCAGATGGGACTATTTCTCGATCGACTTGTTCTAATTCTAATTTGAGCTTTTCGAGCTTTCGTTTCAACCAATCAAAATCCCTGCGCCTGTCTTGCAGCGAATAGGCAAAACTGTCTCGGTTAGCTGCATTTTTCGGATCGATTTCCTGTTTGCATTCTGAAGCGATTTGTTGCTGAGCTTTCAGGAAAGATGTTTTCAGCGCTTTTTCTAAATCGTGATTGACAAGTTTTCCGTTTCGTGATAGCTTTTTTATCCCCGTCAAACAAGCATGATTTAGTGCATCATTGACTTGAGTGCCCAGAATGCCTTGCCAAGCGACTGGGAAAAGCAAGCCCAAGGTAATCGGATCTGACATTTGACGATTCTCCTAATTTCAGGCGGCAAGGGGATTTGGTTTAATGATAGACGATCGAGCTTGGTTGCGGGCGATCGCTTCAATATAGCGATTTTCAACAGATATCGGATCGGGAAACGGCACTACCGTGTCCAAATATTGGGACGGTTGTTGATCCGATTTAAAACTATAATGTCTACCAAAGTTCGATCGCACTCAGCATTGAATTTAAGCAAAACCTTCGGCTACTTTTCGAGGATTACCACGAAATCCTCAATCATCACATCAAAAGTACGAGCCAGCTTGTGCACTGCGGCAAAATCAACCATTGCCATTCCCTGAGAACGGGCATAATTGCTAATCGTACTGTACCCCACGCCCGATCGCTGGGCAACTTCCTTGAGCGTCCATCCCTTCTCAGCCGCCAACTCTCGAACCCGCAACCTGACTAAGCCTTTGCTCATATTCACTATTTACAAAATTTTGGATTTAGTATACTATCAAAAGGCGATCGCCCCCGGTCTGCAAACTCAAGACGATCGCCAGTTAAAATTAATCGTGACAGATAATTTCTGTCGATCGCACCGAGCAGATACATTTATTTACCACCAGGTGCAACTACTATGATATCAGAGAATCAGTTAAGATCGTCAGAGATCGGCGCATCAAAAATTATTCATAAGTCTTCGGTTGTCAATCCGCGATCGAGATTTATCACCGAAGAAACAGTAGCACTTCTGTTCAACATCTCACCAGACGAAATTTATCGGATCGAATGCTGTCACAACATGGTGTACGTACACGCGAAAGGCATGAGTCGATTTGTCAGCTACGCCGATTTCCCCCCAATCTTACAAGTAAAACAGCCCTGCGCTCAAGATTTTGCCGGCTGGTATAAACGTTGGAATGCGAAATTAGCACCTCAGTTTTGGACTCAATTCTATACCTACAATTTCAAAGAGGCTGTTTCAGTTGACAGCTTGCTTGAATGGGGCCTCTTAGTCGCTATAGTCAAATCCGTAATTTCTGCCCCAGCATTGCAACAGCTAAGAGATGTTTATGCCGAAGAAAAAACATTAATGGAAACTTTTTAAAACAGTCGGGGCGGACAAACTTAAGATTGTTCACCACCAGCAAATGTAAGGTGCGCTGAAGCGCACCCTACTAAAAACTCTTCTTTACCTTCCAATACCCACATATTGGAAACCAGCCGCTTCTAAAACCTTCTTGTCTAAGAAATTGCGGCCATCAATCATCACCGGATGATTCATCAACTTCGCCATTTTTACATAATCTAAATTGCGAAACTGCTCCCAATCAGTAACTAAAACCAAAGCATCACAACCATCAGCCAGCCTTTCCGCGTCAGTTTCTACCAATACCCCAGACAAACCGTGGCGCATTCCAGTCTGAGAAACAATCGGATCGTAAGCTTTAACTTTAGCTCCCAACCGATTCAAATTCTCGATTAAATTCAGCGAAGGAGCATCCCGCAAATCATCAGTATCCGGCTTGAAAGTCAAACCCAAAAGTCCGACAGTTTTGCCTTTGAGAATCTTCAAAACTTGCTGCAATTTTTCAATCGCAATCAATCGCTGACGTTCATTAACTTCCACTGCTGCTTTCAACAAATGTGCCTCGTAGCCGTAATCGTCAGCAGTGTGAACTAAAGCCGAAACATCTTTGGGAAAACAGGAACCACCCCAACCAATGCCAGCTTGCAGAAACTTGCTGCCAATTCGTGAATCTAAACCGATTCCTCGCGCGACTTGGGTAACATCTGCACCGACACGATCGCAAATATTAGCCACTTCATTAATAAAGCTAATTTTTGTTGCCAAGAAAGCATTAGCAGCGTACTTAATCATCTCGGCTGAACTAATATCAGTCATCACCACGGGCACTGGTGGTAAAGAAGCATTTTCTGCAAATTTGCGATCGACAATCGGCTTGTAAAGTTGTACCATCATCTGCATAGCCCGCTCAGAAGTGCTTCCGAGAACAATGCGATCGGGATTAAAGGTATCATGAACCGCACAACCTTCTCGCAAAAACTCTGGGTTGCTAACTACATCAAATTGAACACCAGTTTTTGCTACTACTTCTTCGCCAGTAGTCACTTCGCTACTTTGAGGTTTTTGACGTTCAGCTAAACCGTCGAGGACAATTCTTCGCACCCAATCCCCCGAACCGATAGGCACGGTGGATTTATTTACTAACACTTTGTAGTCACCATCGAGGTGAGCTCCAATGCCGCGCGCAACTGCCTCCACGTAACGAGTATCGCTTTCTCCTGTAGGCAAAGGAGGGGTACCCACGGCAATAAATAAAATCTCTCCGTGAGCAACTCCGGCGGCTAAATCCGAAGTGAATTCTAGATTGCCTGATGCAGATGCAGAAGTCATTAGTTCAGACAATCCTGGTTCAAAAATTGGCGACTGTCCAGACTTCATTAATTTGACTTTTTCTTCGTTGTTGTCTACACAAATCACATGATGTCCGATGTGAGCTAAACAAGTGCCAGTGACTAACCCAACATATCCAGTACCGATGACACATACACGCATAGAAATATCCTCAAAGTAATTGAATTAGATGGAAATTGGGAATTGGAATTTGGAAATTGGGGAATTGGGAATTGGGGAATTGGGAATCGGGAATTGGGGAATTGGGAATTGGGGAATTGGGAATTGGGAATTGGGATGATTTTCGCAATTATTCATCTCCTCCTCTCCCTCTTTCCTCTTCTCCCTCTCCCCATCCCCCACTCTCCCACTCTCCGAATCTCCCGCTCTCTTCACTCTCTACCGTTTATTTCCCTCAATGCGATCGCGAAAATCCTTGATAGTCAACTCTAAGCCTTGATCCAGCGGAATAGTCGGCTCCCATCCCAACCAATTTTTAGCACGAGTAATATCCGGTTGTCGCTGTTTCGGGTCATCTTCTGGGAGTGGTTTAAAGATAATTTCCGCACCTGGATTAATCATGTTTTGAATTTTTTGTGCCAATTCCAAGATAGTGTATTCGCCGGGATTTCCCAAATTCATCGGCCCGATTTCGTCACAATTCATCAAGCGAATAAACCCTTCCACTAAATCGGAAACGTAGCAAAAACTCCGAGTTTGTGAACCGTCGCCGTATACTGTCAGCGGTTCGTTTCGTAAAGCTTGAGCAATAAAATTGCTGACAACTCGGCCGTCGTTTTCTAGCATTCTCGGGCCATAGGTATTGAAAATTCTGACAACTCGAATGTCTACCCCATTTTGCCGATGGTAGTCAAAAGATAGGGTTTCAGCTACTCGCTTTCCTTCGTCGTAACAACTGCGAATTCCGATACAATTAACGTTGCCACGATAATCTTCTGTTTGCGGATGAACATCAGGATCTCCATATACTTCGGAGGTGGAAGCTAGAAAGAATCTGGCTTTCACCCGTTTAGCCAATCCCAACATATTCATCGTGCCGATGACGTTTGTTTTAATTGTCTTGACAGGATTGTACTGATAGTGTACAGGGGAAGCGGGACAGGCTAGATGGTAAATTTGATCTACTTCCAGGCGAATCGGTTCGGTGATGTCGTGGCGGATCAGCTCAAAATACGGGTTGTCGAGCCATTTGAGGATGTTGCGTTTAGTCCCGGTGTAAAAGTTATCTAGGCAGACTACCTCGTGTCCTTGGGCCATTAGGCGATCGATTAGGTGGGAACCGAGGAAACCTGCACCGCCTGTGACTAAAATTCTCATAGTGGAAACTGCCGTTCTGTTTAGGTGGTAGGACTATGGTACAAAAATTCAGGCGATCGAATGAAACTTGCTAATAGAATAACAAAATTGCGATCGACAATGTAAACACTTATGCGTCTCCTTCATCAAATCTTTAATTAACTTAGCATTTTCAAATACATTGAAGTGAGTGCGTGCGATCGTACATCTAAGTTGGCAAATTTTATTTAAGGTTCGATATTTCCGAGAAAATACTGTTGACAATAATTCTGTTTTGAGTTAATAGCTATTAATTGTTTGTTATTTGTGATTGGCGATGCGATCGCATCACGTCTTGAGTTATCTAAGAAAAGGCTGATTCCCTAGGCAGGGCTGCGCTTCACGGGCTGGTTTGAGAATATGTTAATCCAGTTTATATAAACAGGGCTGACGCACGTCGAGGCGAGAAACCGGGTTTCTTCGTAGATATCTCGTTGAGAAAGCAAATATTTTTCAAAGAAACCCGGTTTCTTTGGCCTTAGTGTCGATCGACCAACTGCGACGACGGGAATTAGAATTATATCGACCATTGCGATCGGAAAGTTTTCATTAGAGTAAAACTTTAGCATTTTTAGTTACTCATTTTCAGCAAGCCACAGCTCGATTTCTTCTCGGTTGCTTTCGTAATAGTTCGTCACCGCTTGCAAATCTTGAAGGGTGAGTCCTGGATAATTATAGAGAAGTTCGGCTTCAGTTGCGCCCTGTTGTTGATGAGCAACAATCGTCCAGACGGGAATTCGGGTATCGCGAATTCGCGCTGCACCGCCACAAATTCCGGGAGTTTTGTGAATGGGATTCTGAAGGGTTTGGACTAATTTCAGGGTTTGTGCAAGCAAGTCATCAGGCAGTGTTTCAATGGTTTGGAGAAGTTGTTCTTTGATGGTCATAATCGATCGCCAAAATCTAAAATAGTATCGAGCAAATCCATTAGAATTGCAAATTTCCTAACCTATTCTTCATTCTCTTCAAAAAAAGCTTCTAAATCCCGCTCGCCTCTGATAATTCTCATAATTTCAATTCCATCGTTGGCGATGCGGTAAAAGATAATGTAGTTTTGCAGAGGAATACCGCGCAAGTAGGGGCGAAGTAGACTATAACTGCGTCCCATCAGAGAAAATTGTGTCAAGTAGCGGCATTTTTTAGTGAATTCGTCGATGAATCGTTCGCCTGCTTCAACGTTGCGGGCGACGAAATAGTCGGCGATTTCGTCAAGGTCGCGAATCGCTTCAGGTGAGATGATACAGCGGTTCCCGCTGTATAATAATACAATAAATAATAACAAAATATCATCTTGTTGTATTCAAAACTAATGAAAACA
>ENA-OBIO01000840-OBIO01000840.1-metagenomes-genome-assembly--contig:-NODE-840-length-14193-cov-3.00078_pt1 | contig 14193 bp, 13 predicted proteins | sample MGYA00153383_OBIO01 | MGnify analysis MGYA00153383 | reverse complement strand
TTCATTACCAACGAAGAGAAAACTAAAAATTTAGGTTTCATGGCAAGATAAAATAGTATAAATTTATCAATTGCATTCAGCTATCGCTGAGGGTTGAAATAAATAATATCGTACAGAGAAGGTGCAGCGCATCTTTCGTAAAATCAGTCAATAATTATTTCTAAAATTTTAATCTAAATACTCAAAAAAAAGTTATCGCGATTTAAGCCTGAGGTTTGATATTGCCAATTGAGCGTAATGACTTGTTTTAAAATTTTTTTGAGGGTACCGAAATCGCTTGGTTTTTTTATAAAAACATTTGCACCATTAATGAAAGTGTCTTCAATATCTTGCTCAGCACCCGACGTAGAATAAATAGCAATCGCAATATCTTTTAGCTTACTCATTTTTTTAATTTCGCTGAGACAATCTTTACCATTCATGCGGGGCATATTCAAATCTAAAAAAAGTACGTTTGGCAACACCACGCCATCTTTGTTCAAGTAATTGAGCAATTCTTGACCATCGTTAACCGTATTCACGATGGTATTCATTTTTATTTCGTTCAGAGCATCGCTAAAAATTAAGCGATCGTCTTCGTCGTCGTCGGCAAGAAGTATATAGATCGGTTCATTTTTCATAAATATCTGCGAGTTAGAAGCTTTGGAAAAATCAATTAATTACGCGAAAATAACAATTCATTTTATATTAAACGATTTTTTGCACAGTTTCTCTTTTTTTATTTACAATTCTTTGAAAAGCAGTAGGCGTTAAGCCGGTTACGTTTTTAAATTGATTGCAAAAATGGGCGACACTGCTATAATTTAGTCTATAAGAGATTTCAGTAAAATTTAGATTTTCAATACTGATGAGCTGTTTTGATCGCTCAATTTTTTGTAGAATAATAAAACTTTCAATCGAAGTATAAGTAACCTCTGAAAAAATATTGGCGATGTAACCGTAGCTTAAATCTAATTTTTCGGCAATGAACGCAGAGATTTTAATATTCGGCAAATCGCTTTCGGTGTAAATCATTTCGGTCACCACGTCCTTAACACGTTGAACCAAAATACTTTTCTTGTTTTCAACCAGTTCAATGCCATAATCTTTGAGATTATTACTCAAAGTAGCCAATTGTTCTGTACTCGGATTTTTCATTACTTCTACTTCACCCAAACCCAAAACTTCATGTCCCAAATTTAAGTGACTCAATTGGTCATTCAAAATTTTTTTACAAACCAAATTCAAGTCGAACTTAAAGTGTAGTTTCATTACGGTTTATTTTTCCTGTTTTAATGTACAAAAGTAAAAAAAGGTTTTTAAATAAAAAATTTTTAAATAAAAAAAACCCCACACTTACGAGTGGAGTTTTAAAACTCAAAAAATATTTGCAGTTTATTAAATGACCTAATCTAATTTTGACTAATACACAAAAAATATTCTCCTACTCTTGTTCTTGCATCTGTTTAGATCTTGAGTTTGAGCTACCATTTGAGCTACCGTTTGAACTCTGAGAATTTCCGTTTGATGAACGGCTTAAATTTCCGTTCGAGCTATTCTCATTTTTAGAAGTGAAATGACCGTTTTCATCTCGTGGATGTTGTCCGCTATTGCTTGATGATTTGTTTGAACTGTTTGAATTGTTTGACTGCGAGTAACGCTTGTCAATTTCGCCAGCTTTTGTTAAATGTTCATCAGCGCTCGCATGACTTTGTGACGCTTTTGAATGATCACCATTGCGTGTGTGCATTGCAGCATCCTTACGATGCTTTGATGCTTGCTCATAATGATCCGCAGAAGTTGAATGATCATTCGATTGCTTATAACGCTGATCAATTTCCCCTGCTCTGTTCAAATGTTCGTTTGCCTTAGCGTGGCTTTCTGATGCTTTTGAATGATTACCCATTTGTGTGTGCATAGCAGCTTCTTTGCGATGATCAGATGCTTTTGAATAATGATCGGCAGAAGTTTCATGATCTTGCGCAGATTTGTAGCGTTGATCAATTTCGCCAGCTTTTGAGTGGTGCATTTCAGCTAGCTCTGCGCTGTCGTTTGCTTTGTCCATATCACCAGAATCAACGTGCTTCGCAGCATCGTTGTGGTGTTTAGCAGCTGACTCGTGATGGCTTGCTGCTTTTTTGTGGTCAGCGGAAGAATAATTTTTTGATTTACTACCGCTGTTTGAACCGTTTGAAGAATTAGATTTTGAACCAGAATTCATTGTCTATAAATTTAATGTTTGTAACAAAATTATTACAGTGCAAATTTGATATTAGTTGCTTCTGAGAAATTTACAACATTTGTTTAAAAAGTTACATGATTTACAGATAGATGAAAATCAAATGAATATTTTGTAAAAGTAAAAAAACAAGAATAAAAAAGCGGCTTTTTTACGAGCCGCTTTTTTTAGATTCCGACAAAATGTTTTACCGTGCCGAATATTATGGTTTACAAATTATTTATTACATAGCTTGACACATCGCATAAAGCTTATTATCAGTTTGTTGCTCTTCATTTAAATTATCTTGTAAAAGTTTTGCAGCTGTATTTTCGCCTAACTTATTGGCAAAAGCAATCAAAGTGCTGTATGTTGCAATTTCATAATGTTCAACTTTGCGCGCTGCTGAAAGTATTCCTGCATCGCGCACATCGCCCATTTCCGTTTCCGACATAATTTCTTCGGCTTCTTTCGTAATGCCTGCCATAGCCTCGCATTTTTTAGCTTCCGCTTTTTCACCTAAACTTGAAAAAACATCTTCTAAACGTTTCACATGATTTTGCGTTTCAGCTAAATGTTTTTCAAATCCTTTTACCATTTCAGGATTAGAGGTATTTGATATCATTTTAGGAATAGCTTTTGTGAGTAAATTTTCTGCCCAGTAAATGTCTTTCAATTCATCTACAAATAAATCGCGCAGGCTGTGTGCTGCGTCAGGTTTTGCTTTAATAGTTCCAGCTTTAGAATGTTGCGCAGTGTTTGTGTGTTCTGCTACACTGTTTGAATTTGTCATAATCTCATTTTTTTTAAAATTAATTTAAACTTTCCGTGCAAAATTACTTGCAACAAAAAATGAGTTAGTTGTACAATTTCAGAAAAAAGTTACAAGTTTCGCAGATTGTGAAGGTTGTTGAGAAGTAAGAAAACAAAAGCAATTTATAACTCCAGCCTGAAGACTGGGGTTATAAACTTTTTCACTTAATTTGAATATAATTGAATGTCAGAAAAATATGTCCAATACCCGAAAATTTTGTGTATTGTTGAAGTTTTTCAAACTTATTAAGCACTCAAATGTGATTGCTCATGACGTCAATAATATCTTTTTCATTTGCTAATGCCGGAAAATATTTAAAAAGGAGTGAAGGTTTTGTCTCTTTAGTCTGTTCGACAAACATTTTAAGCAATTTAAGTGCCGTTTTTTTGCGATTGAGCGTGTATTGAATACCCAAATTAAAAATTTCGAGACGCGGTGTAGTTATATTGAGTAATGCTTCTTGCGTAATTTGTTCTGCCGTGCGCATTTGATTTGCCTCTAATAGAAACGCAATAAGTTCTACCCAAGAAGTTTCTAAATCGGGTGCAACATCGGTTGCAATGCGATAAGCGCGCAATGCCTTAGTTAATTGATTATTGTTTTTGTAAGCGCGCGCCAAATCTAAATAAAAATTCTCATCGCTATCATCTATTGCAATTGCAGAATTAAAAAACTGAATAGCTAATCGAAATTGTTTTTCTGCCATGGCACACACTCCCATTCTATAAAACGAAGTGGCATCCTTACCATTTAAATCAATAGCTTTTAAATAATATTGACAAGCCGTTTTATAATGAGACATTCTCTCGAAACAAAAACCCAACTTATGCAAACCCATTATACTCACACCACACAAAGCAATAGCTTGTTTATACACAATTACAGCGCGCCTGAAATGTTTTTGGTGAATTAAAATCTCGCCCATTTCCATGTAAGCGTCATAATTTTTGTCGTCTATGGCGTAAGCAAAACCGAATGCTTCTCCTGCTGCCTCGTATTTTTCTAAAGCGGAATATGCATAACCCAAATTCATCCAAGCTAAAGCATTGAACGGATTTTTATCTAAAAGAAAACTGTGAAATTCAATGCTGTCTTCATACGCGCCAGCGTATTCCACTGCGCAAAGCATTTGCTTGTAGCCGTCTTCGTAATCGGGGCTTTGTAAAAGGGTAGATTTAAGTGTTCCTAACATTTGTTTGTAATTTCCTTGTAAAATAAATATTAATGAGAATAAATGTAATTCGATTTTTTTTAAACCTTGTTTTAAAATCCATGAAACGTGACATTAATAAATTCCACATTTTTCAATTTTAATTCTAAAGCAGCGTTTCTTTACTATAACTTGATTTATAAAGTTCGTTAAAAATTTAAGTAAATTTTCAGTTGAAATTTTTGGGTTTGCTAAGTACTATCTTTACAAGTTTAGAAATTTTATAAAGGTCCTTTACCTCGAAATCCAATACCGTTTAGTCAAAAAAAATTACCGATTGATCTAAAAATTACGTTTTTAACTTTGTTTTCTTCGTTAAAACTCAACTGTTTTTTATACTATTTAACTCTAAAACTTGTACAATGTAGGTACTAATTTTTAAATTTTTTACTAAAAATTAAAAAAAGAGGTTTGATGTGGAAACATTTTTCAAAAAACTGAGCTAAATATTTTCAATTTATTTTCTAGCATAATTCACATTTTAATGAATCTTTATCTCATTGCAAATCGCGCAATATTGGTGAATTCAAGTTTACAGAAATTAAAGTCTTGTGACATGGAAATATAAAATAAAAACGAAAAAATTTCGTGCTTCAAATTTAAAATCAGTCTAAATCGTTTTATAAGTGTGATCTCTCTTTACATTCACATCAAAATCTGTTTTTTGGTGTTTATTGTTTATTGTAAATTTGCAAAAAATTCAATTTATGAAACCTATTTATATCGTTGCCATTTTGTTATTAATGGGCGGAATTGCAGCACTCACCGTACAAGCTAAAGACGTTGCTACTTACTCAAGCTTTTCGGATGCCAGCACAACAGGTGAGCGCGTTAAAGTAGCAGGGCAACTCTGTAAAGAAAAAAAAATGCTTTACGATCCCACAAACAATCCGAATGAATTTCTTTTTTCCCTGCGCGATGCTAAAGGAACAGAAATGGAAGTGCATCTGATGAAACCTAAACCGCAAGATTTTGAGCTTTCGGAGCAAGTTGTTGTAACAGGAGAAGTTAATAAAGGTGTTTTTGTAGCGAACGACATTCTGATGAAATGCCCGAGTAAATACAAGGACGAGGAAATTTACATGAAGAAAAATAAATCGTAGTGCGTCAGGTATAAATAAAATCAATGCAAAGTTTTTTAGGGGAATATCTTATCCCACGTTATGTGGGTCATTTCGCAATCATCGCAAGTTTTTGTGCAGCGTGTTTAGCAACTTACGCCTTTGTACGAGCTACGCAAACTTCAAAAATTGCGACGCAACAAACTTTATGGCAACGCATTGGTGTGTGGTCATTCAGCGTGCATGGCGTGAGTGTGATAACTGTCATTATTTGTATTTTTTATGTGATGATGACGAAAAGGTTTGAATACTTTTATGCACATTCACATACCGATAAAGATTTGCCTTGGTATTATGTTTTCGCAGCTTTTTGGGAAGGACAAGAAGGGAGCTTTTTACTCTGGATGTTTTGGCATGTGATGCTCGGCGGATTTTTAATTTACTATCTTTCCAAATTTGATAGAAAAAATGCAGCGAATAACGCGGATAATTTTAAATGGTTACCTCCAGTTGTTGCCGTGCTTTCGTGCATTCAAATTTTCTTGACGTCTATGATTCTCGGCGTGCACATGGGTTGGGGTGAACACATTATTAAATGGGGAAGTAATCCGATTTTACTTTTGCGCGAAGCGAACGAAATGCCTTTTATAAAAGATGGTTATGTTGAAAAATTGGCGCAGTCTGCGCGCGGATTAAATCCATTGTTGCAAAATTATTGGATGACGATTCACCCACCGACTTTATTTTTGGGTTTTGCGTCAACATCAATTCCATTTTGTTTTGCAGTTGCCGCACTATGGCAAAAAAAATATACGCAGTGGCTGCCATTAGTGCAACCGTTCGCTTTTTTCTCTGCGGCAATTCTTGGTACAGGCATTTTAATGGGCGGTGCTTGGGCTTATGAAGCGTTGAGTTTTAATGGTTATTGGGCGTGGGATGCTGTAGAAAATATGAGTTTAGTGCCTTGGCTTGTGATGGTTGCAGGTATTCACACGCATTTAATTGCACGCGTAACGGGTAATTCTTTGCGTTCTACGTTTGTTTTTTACTTGCTGTCTTTCAGTTTGGTGTTGTACTCTACTTTTTTAACGCGCTCAGGTATTTTGGGCGAAACAAGTGTTCACGCGTTCACGGAATTAGGTCTCGAAAATCAATTAATCTTATTTCAAGTTTTCTTCTTAGTCGTAGCTGTATATTTATTTGCAAAAAATTACAAATCCATACCGACAAACGAAAGAGATGAATCGGTGGCGAGTAAAGAATTTTGGATGCTCATTGGTGCGCTCATTTTAGTTTTAAGTGCGGTGTTGATGACTTTCACAACTTCGATTCCCGTTTTTTCTAAAGTACAATCTTTTGCTGGATCTACATTTGGTTTTAAAACTAAACCCATCACTTCTCCAATTGATCCACTGGCGCACTACAACAAAACGCAACTTTGGATTGCTGTTTCGATGGGATTAATTACAGGTTTTACGCAATCATTGCGTTTCAAAGAATTTAATTTTGCCAATCACAGCAAAAAATATTTACTCAATCTCGCAATTTTAGGTGGGATTTCTTTTTTGTTAGCAATTCTCGTGGCTACCGTTTTTGCTTCGCAATATTCCACACGAGATGTTACAGGAACGTTTGAAAATTTGAAAGGATTTTTTGTAATGCCTTGGCAATACGCATTAATGTTGTATGCAGGTGTTTTCACTTGCGTCTGTAATATTGATTTTATAATTTCTCGCGCCAGAACAGGATTAAAAACAACAGGCTCTGCGTTTTCGCATTTGGGTTTTGGAATTTTAGTCGTCGGTATTTTAATCAGTGGAATTAATAAAAACTGGATTTCTAATAATCGCTTCGCGATGGAAGGCATTGCAGGATTCACGGATGAACAGTTTAATAAAAATATTTTATTGATAAAGGGCGCGCCGATGTTTATGAGTGGTTACCAAGTCGAGTATCAAAGCGACACAGCGTACGGATCACATCGCGATTACACTTTAGTTTTCAGAAAAAAATCACCCGATTTAAAAACTACTTTGGATTCGTTCGTCACGCATCCGTATGTGCTGTATGATAAAAAAACGGGAAAGCTCGCATCAACCAATCCTGATACGCGACATAAATTAGGCTACGATATTTTTACTTATATTCCAGCACTTCCACCGAGCGAACAAAATCCAGAACTTGCCAAGCGCGAAGAAGACAGTTTAAAATACACGAACTATTCTTTAAAGTTGGATGATTCACTGCGCATAAGTGCAAAAACTAACGATACCACAACACAAAAGTATGTTATTACCCTCGATAGTTTGAGTTTTAAACCCAAACATCCAAAATATGTAGCACAAGAAAATGATATTGCAGTGAGTGCGCATTTAAAGTTTCATAACGCCCAAGGGAAATCTTTCGAGGCGGAACCCTTGGTTTTAGTGCGCGGTGGATTTGTTTATCAATTGCCTGCAACTGTTAACAATTTAAGTGTTCGCGTGAAGCTGGAGCCAAATATTTTTGATGCTTTAATGAAGACCGAACAAAACAAACAAATAAAAGAATTAGCATTTTCTGAAAACGAAACGCAAGTTTTGGAAGACGGCGCGCGCGCAACTTTTGTAGGCATTAATGCGCAGCCTAATTTGCCCGAAAGCGAAAAACAAGCGGGCGATATTGCTTTTTCTGCCATCGTTAAAATTGAAAAGAATAATCAAACGTCTATTGTTCAGCCTGTTTATATCATTCGCGATAATCAACCATTTTCCATTCCTGCCGACATTACTGCATCGGGTTTGAGTTTAACGATTACTAAAGTTGATCCGAAGAATAAAAAAATAATTCTCGGAATCAATAATGCTAGAAAAGGATTTGTTGTGCCGATAAATATTGCTGAAAATGCGCCGCGTACAGATTATATTGTTTTAGAAGCGACAGTCAATCCTGGAATCAATTTAGTTTGGTCGGGTTGCTTACTCATGCTTTCAGGTTTTGTAATGATGCTTTTTTTGCGAATACGGAAACATTAAAAGAAAAGAAGTTAGAAGTATTGATGTTCGTGCCCTCCTAGATAGTGGTGCTTACATGATGGCAATCAATGAAAATATTGAAGATCAATTAGGTTTAGATGTTATTGACAAACGCACTGCGCAATTGGCTGATGGTACTTTAGTAACGCTTGATATTGTTGGACCTTTAGAAGTGCGTTTCGCTAACCGTATGGCAATGTGTAATGCCATGGTGTTAGATGGTGATGTTGAAGTATTATTAGGTGCGATACCGATGGAAGAAATGGATGTGCTCATTCATCCAAAAGATCAAAAACTTATTGTTAATCCTTTGCATCCTTACAAACCGCAACTCTCTTTAAAATAAATTTTTCTATTTTTGAATCAACCGAATTGAGAGAATTACGTTTTGTATTTCTTATGCAAATCTTTCCAAGCTAAAATATATTTAACAGCGAGCGATTTATATGGCGACCAACCTTCAGCCACTTCCAACATTTGCGTTTTCAATTTCGTTTTCGAATCCAATCCGTACAATTGCACCATTAAATTTTTAAGATGGTAATCGTCGGCGGGAAAAATATTTGGTCGTTCGAGTGTGTAAAGTAAAATCATATCCATCGTCCAGATTCCGATACCTTTTATTTCCGATAGTTTTTCGCGCACTGCGTCATCGCCTAAAGTGTTCCAATCAAAAGAAGTCAATTTATTTTCTTGCCAATATTCTGTCAAACGTAATAATGTTTGATATTTTGCATCAGACATTTTGAGCGAAGCAATTTGATCATCGGGAATCGTAAATAAATTTTCTGCCGTCGGCAAAACGCCATTTAAAAACGCAGTAAGTTTGGTTACGACATTAAACTTACTGCGGTAATGAATTTGTTGATCGAGAATACAACTCAGTAAATCATAAAATACATTGTGGGTACTTTCAACGCGAGGTACTTTTTTTATTTTTTCGATAATGTTTTCTATTACAATATCTCGGCGCGATAAATGAGCAATACCTAATTCTTCCATAATTACAATTTCTGATTCAACTGCGTTTTTAAGCGGTCTGAATCGCTGATACGTTGCTTTAAAATTTCGATGTAATCTTTTGCTTCCGAAACGGCATAATCGCTGTATGCACTGTTTGCAAAAACTAAAGCCGTTTCGAGTTTTCCGAGAACTTCGTTAGCGAGTGCTAAATTATAAGTTGCTTTACCTGCCGATTTTTTATCGTCTTTTTGTGCCGCAATCGGAGCCCAAATATCTTCTGCTTTCAACCATTGCGCAGTTTCTACATCGCGCACTGCTTGCTTCATCGGTTCTTTAAAAACGCCATCGCCCGAAGAAAAATAAGTGCGATGAACGGTAATCCATGTTGGCGCAATGCGTTTACCATATTCATTACCTGCTTGCAACGATAAATCTTCCACACACGTTGTGCCCGAACTTAAATTTGTGCGCGCCGACTTTTCGGTTTCACCTTTGCCCGTGTGGGTGGCATTTTTTGTAATGACATATTCATCGAGCACTTGTCTTGACTGAGGATCATATAATCGCCAGCCAAAACGCAAATTCATCATACGATTCGCCGTGAATTCTGTTCTTTTAATCTCTTTGCCATCTTTTTTTTCTGTGACTTCTCCTTTCGTAATTCTTATATCATTACGCGGCTCAAACATTTCAATCGCTGCAACAGCATCTACTTTGTAATCCTGACAAATGCGTTCAATATCGCGCCAATCAATCGGCACCAGCATACTCGTTCCTGTTTCGCTACCGTTTAATTCAACTGTCGTTGATTTTACAGCAAAGCGCGGTGTTTGAGTAAGTGTTTTTGTTAATCCTTCAACGGCTTTTACTCTGCCGTTTCTATCTTGAAAAAGTGCATTATCATTTAATAAATTAAGCGCAGCAGTTGCCCAACCGCTCGAAGGTTTCGATCTATCAATAACAGCAATCGTGTTGACGTGATCTGGAATAACTAATTGTGCAGGTTGTAAAACTTGAATACCAACAGATGGTGAACAAGCTGAAAGATAAATTAGTCCAGAAAAAATTAAAAAGCTTGAAAAATTGTTTTTTGTTTTTGACATTATACTTGATTTAAGATTTAACTAAATTTGATACAAATTTATGTCAAATTTTTATTTTTGAGCTTCAAAAATAAAAATCAATTAAATATAAATCCTCAAACTATTCAAAAGCATTTTCGATGGCGCGATTCGCATTAATGATGGATTGTTTTTCTTTCCACGTTTTCCATTGTGCGCCTGCCACGGCGTTAAATCCTTTATCTATTGCAAAGTGGCGCGAAATATTCCATAAGCCGCGCAATTTTGTCGCTGTGCTATTGTGCGCGCGCAGCGAAATTGAAAATCCACCATCCACATAATGAATAAAATGCCAAAAAGTACTCGGTATATAAACCGTTTCGCCGTGTTCAATCGTTGTTTCCCAACCTTGAAGATATTTAAGTGCTGGATATTTATCGTAATCAGGATTTAAGATATTGACATGGCTTTGCACCGTAAAAGGGTGTTGATACAAAAGCTTTGATTGTTCAGGTCCGAACAAAATGACGCGTTTGCGCGTGTGGAACTGCGTTAAAAAAACGGAAGAGCAATCTATATCGTAATGTAAGTTGACCACCGCACCTTCACCACCAAAAAACATGAACGGATATTCTTTCACAAAACCGCCCATGATGGTTGGCATTATCACATCTTTCGCTAAATCGGGTGCATGGTTAAAAATATTGAACAAAAACATTCGCAACTCGGTTGGTCCCGCTTGAATGAGATCGAGATATTCTCCAAAAGGCATTTTTATGCGCGGCACCATATAATTTTTGCCTGGCTTATGATAATCGTTACCATACAGCGGAACAATGATGTGACCGTATTTTTCTTTTAAATAATCGAAAGTCCATAAAGTTGTTGCAGGCCATTGCGCAGATAAATCTTTAAAAACAACGGGGGTTTTACTTGAAAAGTGATCTCTCTGAAATGTTTCTAGAGTTAAACCTGATTTTTTTTCGATGGGTTTTAAAAGCATGATAAAAATTTTAACCTTTATAACGAAAAAAATAAATTGAAAAACAACTGAGTTTAAACTAAATGAAAAACGCCATTCCTGAATCAAGAACAGCGTTTTTTGTTGGGTTATAAGGATTCGAACCTTAACAAAGAGAACCAAAAACTCTTGTGCTACCGTTACACCATAACCCAATCTGCTTTTCGCGCTGCAAAGATAGCGGTTTTTATCTTTTTTCAAACATTGAGAGAAAAAAAATATTTTAACCGCCGAGTTGAATGCGGTTTTTACAGAAAAAATAATCTGTTTCTGTGTTCGATGCTACAATTAAAATGCCTTCTGCGGATAGAACATATTTTTCAATCATGGCGCGATACCATTCAATTCCTGCTGCATCTAAATTTGTTGTTGGTTCATCGAGTAAAATAATCGGCGTATCCGTGAAAAGAGCGAGTACTAATTTTAAACGTTGCTTCATGCCACTCGAAAAGGTGCTAATCTGTTTTTTCTTTTGTTTTGTATCTAAAAGAACGCTTGGTATATCGCTCTCAGAAAAAAAAGGTTTAAATTTTTTAAATTTTAAATGAAAATCAATCAATTCTTCCAGTGTGAATTCTTCGATGAGTTCCATGTACGGCGCAGAAAAGCTAATAAATGGAAAGTGTTTATCATTTGGAATTAATTTTTCGGAATTAAATAATTTAATGCTGCCACTCGAAGCATTTAAATAACCCGCAATAATTTTCATTAGTGTTGATTTCCCAACACCATTTGCGCCTAAAACCGCATAAGTTTCCGAAGATTGAAACGTATAGTTAAAATCGGTAATAATTTTTTGATTAGAAAAATTTTTGGAAATATTATCGCAAATAATTTGAAGGCTCACGCGAGGAGGAAGTTTTAATCAGCTTTTGTTTCTGCTTTATAATTGATGGTTCGATAACTTTTAATCAGACCGCGTGTAGAATCATTTATAAAATTGACAATTTTTTCTTTTTCGGGTGAGTCTTTAACTTTTTCGTCAATCATATTCAATGCATGTGAAACGTTACTGTTATCAACGAATAAAATCCTGTAAATATCTCGGATATTATCAACTTGCTCATTCGTAAATCCGCGTCGGTACAAACCTACACGATTAACACCTGTGTATGAGAGCGGCGTTCGCGATGCTAAAACAAAAGGAGGAATATCGCGTGGCACTAATGAGCCACCGCCGACAAAAACATCTTGCCCAATTTTCACAAATTGATGCACAGCTACCATGCCACCGATGCGCGCAAAATCGCCAATTTCAATATGCCCAGCGAGCGTAACGTTATTAGCCAGAACAACATTATCGCCTACAACGCAATCGTGCGCAACGTGCACATACGCCATGATTAAACAATTTTTGCCAATGACCGTTTTTCCAGTAGCTGTTGTGCCGATATTAAGTGTGCAATATTCTCTTACAGTCGTGTTATCCCCTATGAATAGATACGCTTTCTCACCTTTGTATTTTAAATCTTGTGGCGTTGAGCCCATAATTGCCCCTTGAAATATTTTACAGTTTTTACCAATGCGCGAGCCATCCATAATATTTACATTAGGGGCTATCCAAGTATTGTCTCCTATTTCGACATCTGCACTGATGAAACAAAACGGGCTAATAGTTACATTTTTGCCAATTTTCGCATCCTTATGAACTACACTTAACTTACTAATATCCATTCTAAGAATAATGGTTATAAACAGATTTTAACTATAACGTATGAAGAACGTTTTTGTGTACCAGTTGTTTATGTTTCTAAGGTGGTTTTTTTGACTACATATTTTGCAAAAATACGTTTTAGATTTAAAATTAACGAATTAATATCTATCCAAGTTCAATTCTTTTAGCTTATTGGTCTTTTTTGAACAAAAGCTGTTAATTCTGCTTCGGAAACTTTTTTATTCCCTACATAACATTTTCCGCCCATTCTTACAATTCCGCGCCGCATCGGTTCTAATAAAACAATCGAAAGCATTAGAGTGTCGCCTGGTAAAACTTTATCTTTAAATTTACAGTTTTCAATTTTAATGAAATACGTATCCCAAATTTCGCCTTCAGGTACATTTCTGAGTGCCCAAACACCACCCGTTTGCGCCATCGCTTCAATTTGTAAAACGCCAGGGAAAACGGGATTTTCTGGAAAATGTCCTTGAAAAAACCATTCATTCATCGTTATTTGTTTGAAACCGATGATGTGTTGATCGGAAATTTCGGTGATAGCATCCACTAATAAAAACGGATAGCGGTGCGGTAATTTTTTCATTATTTGCACAACATCCATCACAGGTTTTGCGCCAGGCGTATAAACAGGTATCGCTTCTTTCGATTTGTGTAACTCGTAGGCTTTTTTAATCAATTTAGCAAAATTGATATTCGCTTCGTGTCCTGGTTTAATAGCAATGATGCGCGCCTTTAAGTGTTTACCCACCAACGATAAATCGCCTAAAACATCTAAAAGTTTGTGCCGCGCCAATTCATTCGGAAAATGAAAATCATTTTGGTTGACTAAACCTTTAGAATTTATGGTAAACTCGGATTGGTTGAATTTTTTCTTGAGATGTTCGTATTCCGAGTTTTCGAGTTGCTCGTTGGCAATAACAAGTGCATTGTCAAAATTTCCACCGCGAATTAATCCACTATCGTAAAGCATCTCTAATTCGTTCACAAAAACAAAAGTTCGATTAGGCGCAATTTCATCCACGTAGCATGTACTCTCATCGTAAAAAGCAGATTGCTGACCAATATAAGGCGAATTGAAATCTATAAAAACTTGAACAGAAAAATTTTCATCTGGAAAAGCCATTAATTCAGCCCCCGTTTTTTCGTCTCTGTAATGAATCGGCTCAGTGATTGCAAA
>ENA-OBIO01000839-OBIO01000839.1-metagenomes-genome-assembly--contig:-NODE-839-length-14200-cov-4.53517_pt1 | contig 14200 bp, 9 predicted proteins | sample MGYA00153383_OBIO01 | MGnify analysis MGYA00153383 | reverse complement strand
CATCGGTCCACCCATGTGGCCGAGGCCTATGAATCCAATTTTCATATGATCCTTAGTGAAGGCTACGCGCTTAAACGAAAACTCATGTAAGCGGCAATAACTCTTGCCAAGATAATTAAAACTACAAAGATACTAAAAATCCAATAACTCCATTCTGAAACTATGTTCCCGCGTCTTTGGCTTCGCCACTCTTTTTTCTTACGTGCTCAAAATCCGCGAGAGAAAAAATATAGGATACCGATTGCCGCGGCCCACAGCAGTCCAATTCCCGTCAGTGCGGCTGATATTGGGTACGAGGGACAAAATCACTTCAATGAAATTGTCGTATTCACACCTGTATTCACCGACGAATCATCAAACCACCGCTCTGTGACGGTTTTTGTCTGTGTGTAAAACTGGATGACCTGCTTGCCATAGGGGCCCAAATCGCCGAGCTTTGAGCCGCGTGAACCGGTGAAGCTGAAATACGGGACGGGCACGGGAACGGGCACGTTAATGCCGACTTGACCGACATCGATTTCGTTTTGAAATTTACGTGCCACCGCGCCTGACTGGGTGAAGATGCCGGTGCCGTTGCCGTAGGGGTTCGCGTTAACCAGCGCGATGGCGTCATCCAGCGTGTCCACATTCACGAGTACCAGCACCGGCCCAAAAATTTCCTCGTCATAAATTCGCATACCCGGCTTCACGTCCGAGAAAATGGTCGGCGCGATGAAATTACCCTTCTCGTAACCCGCAATGATAGGATTGCGGCCATCCAACTCCAGCTTTGCCCCTTCGGCAACACCTTGCGCGATGAAGCCCTCAATGCGCGATCTGGCGGCTTTGGAGATCACCGGCCCGACATCGGTTCCGGCAACGATACCGGCATTCACTTTTAGCGTTTTAGCTTTGGCAACAATATCGGGTATCCACTTGTTTGCCTCACCCACCATCACCACCACTGAAGTCGCCATACAGCGCTGTCCCGCTGCGCCAAAACCCGCGCCCACGAGCGCGTTTAGCGAGTGGTCTTTATTTGCATCGGGCATCACCACCGCATGATTTTTAGCGCCCATCATGCACTGCGCGCGCTTGCCGTGATTGCTCGCGAGTTTGTACACATGCTCACCCACATGGCAGGAGCCGACAAACGACACGGCCTGAATTGTCGGATGGGTGCACAGCGCGTCCACAGCCTCTTTGCCGCCATGAATCACGTTTAAAACACCGGCGGGCACACCTGCTTCCATCGCCAGTTCAGCAAGCAACATCGTGGTCATTGGATCTTGTTCGGATGGCTTGAGTACAAACGTATTGCCAGTGACAATCGCCATCGGGAACATCCACAGTGGAATCATGGCCGGGAAATTAAACGGCGTAATGCCTGCGCACACACCAATCGGCTGGCGAATAAAATAGGTGTCGATCCCGTTGGCCACGTTCTCTGCGATTTCGCCCAGCGACAACGTGCCAATCGAACAGGCGTGTTCGACCACTTCGAGGCCGCGAAACACGTCCCCCTCTGCATCCGGCAAAGTCTTGCCCTGCTCGGCAGTTAAGCAGGCTGCAAGTTTTTTCATGTCACGGCGAATGAGTTCTTGCAGCTTCAACATAATTCGCGCGCGCGCGCCGATCGGCGTGTTTTTCCAGGTTTTGAAAGCGTCCGCTGCCGTGGAGATGGCAAGGTTAATTTCGTCTGCTGTTGCAAACGGCACACGCGCCAACACCTCCTGCGTGGCCGGGTTGACGATATCTTTCCAAACCTTGGTTTTTGATTCGATCAACTTGCCGTTAATCAACAGCTTCACGGTTTGGGCGGCGGTGGAGGTGGTGGAAGAGGTGGAGGATGGTTCGAGTACGGCTGACATGGCTGATCTCCTATTAATGCAGCGATTTAAAAGATTATTTTGTCAATTTTAGGCCGAATCCATCTCGCCTGCAGGCTCGTAACTTCGTTTGCGTGAATAAACGCTCGTTACTTTGGGTTACAAATTGAATTCGCAACGTGGCGAAATTTCCAGTGGCGAGACGTCAACCAGATGAAAATGCGCAGCGTTTAGCGCGTGTAGGTTACTAACAAGGAGGCAGCATGAATAAGCGTCTTTCAGGTGTTTTTACCGCCATGTCAGCTGTGGGGTTACTGTCAGCGGGTGTATCTCTCGCTGCGAACGCCAATCAATATGGCTCAAATGTGCAGTATGACAATGCACAAGTTATCTCATCCACCCCTGTTTATGACCGGGTGTCTGTGCCGCGTCGCGAATGCTACAACGAACAAGTGACAGCCTATGATGAACGCAGCCGTGACCGCGTGGTTTATGATGATCAGTATCGCTACGGTGACAATTACCGAGACTACAATCGCGCAGGTGGCGGTGGAATAGGCCCCGGTACCATTTTAGGTGCGGTTCTCGGTGGCGCGATTGGTCACCAATTTGGTAATAGCAGCGGTGGTCGTGATCGCGGGACCGCAGCAGGTGCCATCATTGGTGGTCTGATTGGTAACAATGCAGAAAACAATAGCTACCGTCGGGCCTCATCGCCGCGTGAATATGCCGAATTTGAACGCGTTCCCTTCACGCGCGATGTTCAGCGTTGTCAAACAGTTGCCGATTATCGTGATGAGATTCGTGGCTACGACGTGCGTTACTTCTATCAAGGCCGCGAGTACAACACCAGGATGAATTACGATCCAGGCTCAACGCTGCAAGTGGAAGTCGGCGTGCGTCCTACCTATCGCCAGCCCACTCCTACTTATTCACGTTCGTATTAGGCTGGAACAAGTAAATAAAAACAGCTGCATAGAAATATGCAGCTGTTTTTTCTTGCGTGAGGTTAAAAATGAAACCCGCACCCAGCTTGCCGTTTGGGGCGTTTGCTCGTAAAGCTTGCTTAATGTCGGTGTTTCTTCGACCGAGGCATATATGAACAGTGCCATCCCGACACTCTGTTGCGAGGGAAATGTTGTTAGGTTTCTCATTTGCATTAAAAAAAGCTGATTCCTCGCAGTAGAATCTTCGGAGGAAAGCTTTGGGCAGGTAAAGTGCGATGAATTAGTGGAACACGAACCCGCGCGAACTATTACTCCTCAAACGCGAACAGAACCGCATCTGCCGGCACCATATCGCCGACCCTGAAGGCTACACGTTCGACCACGCCGTCTCTCGGGCTGACAATGGTGTGCTCCATTTTCATTGCTTCCATAATGATGAGGGCCTGCCCCTTTTTTATCTTGTCGCCAGCCTCTGCCATTACTTTTACGACGCGACCCGGCATCATCGCAGTCAAGCGGCCGTCGTTGGTGTCATCACTGGTCTCAAAGTAAAAAGGATCCACTAATCGCAAGCGGTGACGAGTGCACGAGAGCAGCACGGAAAATTGCTCCTGATGTGCCAGCACTTTGAGGTGATGAACGACGCCATTTGCGGTGAAGTGAATTACATCGCCTTCAACAGAGTTGCGGGTGACATTGAATTCGCTGTTTCGAATATCGAACTTGATATTGAGCTTATGGCCTAGCGGCGAGCACTTGATATGGACCATTTCGATGGTCGCATCTGTGGGCTGGTTATTTCCTGCACTGCTTGCCGTATGAAACTCCAGCGTGCGCGTTGCGCCGCGATTCAGCCACCATCCCGTTTTGCTGTCCCACACACCGCTGCCCGCTGATTTTTGCTCGCGCGCGAGCTCAAATAACGATGCGGCAATTAACGCCTCCGCAGGGCAGGCCGTCTCATCGGCTATCAACTTTTCGCGATGACGCTCAATGAAGCCGGTATCGGTTTCGCCATCAATAAACGCCTGGTGTCTGACCAACTGCTGCAGAAAGCCGAGATTAGTTTTAACGCCAATGACATCGGTTTCAGCCAGCGCAATTTGCATGCGGCGAATTGCCTCGTTCCGGTCGCCACCCCAAGTGATGAGTTTGGCAATCATCGGGTCGTAGTAGATGCTAATTTCGTCGTTCGCAGATTTGCCAATCCCGACGCCGGTATCGAGGCGAATATCGCCTTCAAGATCCAGTGTTGGGGTGGCGAAAACATGCATTGTTCCCGTTTCAGGCAGAAAATTATTGGCCGGGTTTTCAGCGCATATTCGCACCTCGATCGCGTGGCCGCCTGTGATAATTTCTTTCTGTTTCAGTGGCAATGGCTCACCTGCCGCTACCCGCAGCTGCCATTCCACCAAATCTTCGCCGGTAATCATTTCTGTAATCGGATGCTCTACTTGCAGGCGCGTGTTCATTTCCATGAAGAAAAATTCACGATCCTCACCGGCGATAAATTCAATCGTTCCTGCGCCGCGGTAGGCGATGGCGCGTGCGGCAGCCACGGCCGCATCGCCCATTTTCTTCCGCATATTTTCATCAGTAGATAGGTACGGCGAGGGCGTTTCTTCGAGGACCTTTTGATGACGGCGCTGAATTGAACACTCGCGTTCATACAGGTGAACATAGTTGCCATGGGTGTCGCCAAATACCTGGAATTCAATGTGATGGGGGCCCAGCACGAAGCGCTCAATCAGCACATCATCATTGCCAAACGCGCTTTTGGCTTCACGGCGTGCGGCCTCCAGCTGCGAAATAAATTCTTCGGAATTTTCAACCAGCCGCATCCCTTTGCCGCCACCGCCTGCCACCGCTTTTATCAGCAGCGGATAACCGACAATATCGGCTTGCTTTGCCAGAAAAGCGGCGTCTTGATTTTCGCCATGATAGCCCGGCGTCACGGGCACTTTGGCGGTTTGCATCAGCGCCTTGGCGGCACTTTTTGAGCCCATTTTTTCAATAGCCTCAACGGTAGGGCCGATAAAAACTATTCCTGCGGCTTCACAGGCGCGGGCAAATTTTGCGTTCTCCGACAAAAATCCATAACCCGGATGAATTGCCTCGGCACCAGATTTTATGGCGACGTCGATGATTGTTTCGCCTTTAAGATATGAATCCACAGGGCGCGGGCCGCCGATCAGGTAAGCTTCATCGGCCTGCTTCACATGCTGCGCGTTTGCGTCAGCTGTTGAGAAAACGGCGACTGTGCGAATCCCCATGCGCTTGCAGGTGCGAATAACACGGCAGGCGATTTCGCCGCGGTTAGCAATCAGAATTTTATTAAACATTTATATTTTCTACCTTAGTGTCGCTTGGGCATTAATTGAATGTTGACGAGATGTAAGCAATTCAGCAAACGGCTAGGCGGAAATCTATGCAAGCAGCTTTTCTGGCTTTTCGGCCTCCTACGTTGTCTTGCCGGACCAGACGGGCGCACGCTTTTCAAGAAACGCGGCTAGACCCTCGCGACCCTCCGAACTAGCGCGAACTCGAGCAATACGCTGCGCGGTTTCCGCCACCAGATCATCATCCAAAGGGCGATTAGCGACGGCTGCGATTAATGACTTGCACTCCGCCTGTGCGTTTGGCCCCGCAACCAAAAGTGCTGCGCACAGTTCGCCAATCGCTGTATCCATTTCAGCGTCGGTAGATACAACTTCGTGCAATAAGCCTAAGCGGTGTGCCTCATGGGCATCAAATTTCTCGGCGGTCAAAAAATAGCGATGCGACGCGCGCTCGCCAATTGCGGCCACGACATAAGGTGAAATGACCGCAGGAATGAGGCCCAGCTTCACTTCAGAAAGCGAAAATGCCGCAGCCCGTGTGCCGACCGCGATATCGCAGCACGCAATCAAGCCCACACCGCCGCCATAAGCCGCACCTTGCACGCGCGCGATCGTCGGTTTTTTCAAGCCGTATAGCGTCTTCATCAGTGTGCCCAGGCCCATGGCATCACGAAAATTTTCGTCTGGTGAATAGCCCGCGATACGCTTCATCCAATTGAGATCGGCACCTGCCGAGAACGATTTTCCTGCTGCCGCAATAACGACAATGCGCACTTCAACTGCTTGCTCCATTGCAACCAGTGCAGCGGTTAATTCAGCAATCAATACGTCGTCAAAGGCGTTATGCTTTTCCGGGTTATTGAGCTTTATGACGCCGATAGAGCCATCAATTTTTGAAATTAAATAATTCATTTTTGGGCGCTTCCATCACACTCATTTCGTAATTTATCCTTTCGGCAATGTGGCAATTTAGTCGCCTAGCCTTTCTTCCGATATTTCTCGCCTGCTTCCACGAGTGTCTGCATGATGTTTTGCTTAGGTGGCAGAGGACAGGTGGTGAATTCCGAAAAGGCGCATGGCGGGTTATAAGCTTTGTTGAAATCGAGTTTGAAGGTGCTGTTTGGTGCAGGCTTTTTTTCTACAAACAGGAAACGTGAAGGGCGGTAAGTGGTGTCGCCCGAGGTGCCATCTCGGAACACGAAGAACAGGCCGTCATCGTTACCTATCACATCCATTTTGTGGGTTTTGCCTTTGAGTTTAAATTCGATATAACCGGGGCTGGGCTCTTCTGAAATTTCATCGATGATGTTCACAATCGATAGCGTCCGACCAGGCGGATACGGTATGAATTTTGCATTCACTATAAATTGGTCTTTCGCTTCGTACCAGAGGCGACCCGGGAAATTTTTACGTACCAAGGATTCATTGTCAGCCAGCCGCAACACAAAAGTGCCGTTGCGTTCAATGATGTGCATCGATATCCGCTGCAGCGACACCCAATCGCGTTTTTCGCTGGAGGTTTTCATCACGCGTTCGCCTGAAAATGGCGCGCCATCGCTTGTCATCGAGACGCCGTCGGCCAGCTTGAGCGTCACGGTGAGCGCATCTTTATCCACGATTAACGCGCCGATTGTGTCAGGGCCGGTGCCTTTCAATTCGGGCGGCAGCACGATGTCGTTGTTTTTGCCGGTGCCAAAAGTATTGATGCCCGGTTTCATGATGAAGCGGCCGGCAAGCGTGAGCCAGCCATTGTCACGTTTTAAACTGGTTTCAACCTTGTCTCGCCAGGCTTCAATATCAGCGATGTATTCAAGCGACAATTCGTTCTTGTTTTTGTTTGCCGCTGAAGGTGCAGCCTGAACTGAAAAAGTTAGCGTACAAGTGGCGGCGAGGATGGCCGTTGGTAAACTAATCCACCGTAAAAAAGTTGCTGGCATCGTCTTCATGTGTTGACTCCATTGGCGTTTAGTTCGGACGCGATTAATCTGCTAAATCCGATTTTAATGCGGATTAGGCTGGATTACGCTGAAGCACGTTATTTTGCGCGTCGCTTGTTTGCGCCGTTGGTAGTCGAATTGTCCCAAGACTGTTGCCCAAGCTGGTTTCGAGACCCATCTGCCACATGCGAAGCAGAGTTAGCAAGGTATTGTGCAGATCCTGGCGCCAATTTCGATTCAAAATTGCGAACCCGGAACGCTGCGCGTCATCCATAATTAGACAAAATTAGCTAAACAACGAAAGGTCGATGACTTTATCGTGTGATATGGGGATGACTTTGTATGCCTTCAGATGAAACGCGTGTCCGCCAGTCCGGGGTAAGCCAAATCCAAAGCCCAAGTGGTCTTCGTGGCTTGTGGAATGGCCTGCGCCAAAGCCTGCAGCAGCGCATGCTGGGGCGCAAATTTGGGCGAGCATCAATTGGCAAAAGCCGTAAATCAATTACAGCCAGCAACGCGCCGTCCACTAACTCCATCGGCCTATCGAATCTTGGGGCGGGTGCGGAGCTATACGCGCAGCTAAAACGTGAGCTTGAAGCGATCGCGGATTTTCAGCGAAATGCGGCCGGGGCGTTTGGGCACCGCTTGGATCAGCTAGCCGCGATCAACGGTGATGTTGAAGCGCTTTTGATCGAACTATTTCAACCGGACATTGCGCACAAATGGCAGGGCAATTTGGGGCTGCGGGCCGCATTTGGGCAAAGATTGGCGCAGATTTCCACGCGGCTCGAGATTGCTTATCGTGATTTGCTGGATGAAGGCCGTCGCAAATACCCTCGTGGGTCGCGGGGCGCACAGCGTTTGCCGGATGTCGCGTGCCGAACGATGATGCAGATTGGGTTAACCATGCGCTGGCACTGCTATGCCAACAAACGCGAGCCGTCCACATCGTGGGGCCGTCTTTACCGACTTTATCGGTTTGTTGAAAAACGCGGCATCGTCCGCGAGAAAATTACGCTCAATGGCCGCGTCACGACCACCTGTCATCAAGAATTTGCGCGGATTATTTTGTTTGGTTTGGCCGAGCCAGCCGGGCTTTCTCCGGAAATGATTGACGCAGCCTATGCCTGGTGCGGGGATTGGGGCGATTTGGTCGAATTTGCGCCAGCCGACAGTGTGGAGGGCGAGCAACACTGTTTCGATATGGAAGGTAATTTGCCGCCGTCGCAGTTTCATCCGCAAATGCAGTCAGACCGGATGCGTTGTTTTTCAACCGCGGCAGTCTGTTTCAAAGTAGTGTCAGTGCGCGAGATTGCACGCGGTGGGGCCAGTCACATTGCGGTCGACAACAGCACAGCTCAGGTCGGCAACCAAGGTGCCAAGGGTCGACCGGGCGCGACCCAACCTGCTGCCCCTGTTTTGTCGAGCGTGCAACGCGATGACCTGATTCGCCATTTGATGAGTGGCTGGGTCAAGGCAAGGCCGGCCCGCCGGGTCGAGCGTGAAAGTGATGGCTTGAAAGTGGCACGCGTGGCGTGCGGTGCTGATGCGATCAACGAACTTTTATACGCAGAGTCAAAATCGAATGCTGGTATTCCACCTGAATTTTCATTCGAACACTGGTCGATTGAGAATGAAAGTGCTTCAGGCTACGGACTCCGAAAAAAGAAGGTGTCGGAAGATCCGGAGGCGGGTAAATTGGTCTGTCTGCGCGCTGACGGTTCGCCGATTTGGCAGGTTGGCGTGGTGCGCTGGCAGCGTAATGCAGAAACGGGCGAGCCGCAATTGGGTATTGAAACGCTGGCCGATAACCCGAAGGTGGTTGAGCTTTCGTTGGCACCGGGCATAAATGGTGGATTGCCGCAGACCCAAACCCAGACGCAAATACCAATTCCAGTGTCGGCCGTGGTATCTGACCGAAATCAGTCGCCCGGGATCGCGACCGGTTTACTGCCTGCGGAAATTGCCGAGCTGGCGCGTCGCGGCACGAAAATTCCCAACAGTGACATTGCGCACCTTGGTTTGGTGCAGAACTTGCCCGCTCAGAACGCCCAAATGGCGCAAAGTTTGCAGGCTCGCCAAGTATCCGGGCCACTCATCAAGGCGTTGCTATTGCCGCGCGGCGCTGGCCGTGGCACCGCCCATTCGCTGGTGATTTCGGGGCAGTCATTTACGGTGGGTACCGTGCTCAAAATTTCTTCAGATGCAGCCGATAATGCCAAGTTCTGGATTCGGCTTAATGGTGTGCTGGACTACACTGATAGCTGGGCGCGGATGAGTTTTACGGTTATGTCCCGCGCTCAATAAGTCACATTATCCGTGGCGCGTTGCCATGCTGTGTGTTTCAAATGCTCAAGCACCAAATCGGGTTGCAGGTCGTTCATGCATTTAAAATGTCCCAATGGGCATTCGCGTTTGAAGCACGGGCTGCACACTAGCTTGAGTGAAATAACTTTCGCTTTGGGTGAGAGCGGCGGCGTAAATTTTGGCGAGCTTGAGCCGTATAGCGCTGTGACCGGCACACCGACCGCGGCGGCAACATGCATCAGGCCCGAATCGTTGGTCACCACATGTGTGGCAAGACTGAGTAAATCAATCGCCTCATCCAGCTTGGTGGCACCCGCAAGATTCACACAAACGTTGCCGGACAGCGCATTTATCTGCTCGGCAATGGCGTGGTCTTTTTGGGAGCCAAATAACCATATCTGATAGCCGCCGTTTTGTTCCCTAACAAGCGATACTGCGAGCGCCGCAAAATGTTCGACTGGCCAGCGCTTCGACGGACCGTACTCAGCACCGGGGCAAAACGCGATGATCGGTTTGGCGAGATTAAGGCGCAAGCGCTTGCCTGTTTTGGCGCGCCGCGCTGGATCGATTTCAAGACGCGGATTCTCTGACGACAGCTTGGTGGAGTCACGAGTTCGTGCGTTTGGCAAAGCGGCAAGTGCCGTAAAACGTTCGACCATTGACGGCAGTGCCACCTCATCCAGGTCACGGCAATCGCTCAAAATCCAGCCGCGTTTCTCGCCACGGTAGCCAGTGATGAGCGGGATGCGGGCGAACCACGGCAGGAGCGCGGATTTAAAGCTATTCGGGAGCACCAACGCCCGATCGTAGCCCACGGCGGCGAGCGATTGGCCCATCGCGCGGCGTGCGAGCAGTTTCAGGTCACCATGGGCGAACGGGTTTTCGATGGTGCGCGAAACCTCAAGCATGCGCTGATAAACCGGCATCACCCAGCGCGGTGCGGCAACATCAATGATTGCGTCGGGGTGGCGTTGTTTGAGCAGCCGCAGCATCGGCTGTGATAACACCGCGTCGCCCACCCAGGCGGGCGCTATGACCAAAATTGGCCCTGTTGTTCGATCAAGCGTCTTCATATTATTATCACAAACACCAGCTTTGGCGGATATCGCAAAGCATAAATGCCTGTAAAGCCGCTCTGGTGTTGATGTTTGTCAATGGCCGTGCTTTACGGGGCCGGATAATTTATAGACCGTGCCGCAATACTGGCATTTCGCTTCGCCCGTGGTGGTGACGTCAATAAACACCCGGGGATGCGTGTTCCAAAGCTTCATGGACGGCATGGGGCAGTGCAGCGGTAAGTCTGCCGCGGTGACGTCAATATGCTGGAACTTCAATTCAGTGGGTGAGCTCATGTGCGTTCGTGTTTTGCTTATTTATCGTTGCTGATCTGTTCGGCCTGGGCCAGCGTTTGCATACCTGCCGGTTCATTCAAACTATACTTTAACGTATTCGGCATGTCGTCATCTTGCGTATGCTTGGTTGGCTGGATATCCTTCTTTTTTGTAGGAAACCTGTTTACGCAATGTGAGATAATTCGCAAATGCTGATGATGGATGAAAGCGCTGAAAAATTCGCAGGCGAAGTCTGCTTCAAATCGTTTCTGTTGAAGCCGCACGCATCTACTGCAGTTACAAAAAAGCGATATTACAAAAAAGCGGTAAGCTCAAAGCTATGAACATAACGACATGAAAACTAAAGCGTTCGCCCAGCCAATCTCAAGCCCAGCCGCGACTAACGCTGTCAACATCCCATCGGGTGACGCGATGACCGCTGAAAATAAAATTTCGGGCGATATGCTGTTGTTCTCATCGGGTTTGATGGTTTTTGCGTCGATGTTGTGGCTCGCGATCTACTGGGGTTTTGGCCAACGTTTCTCGACGCTGATCCCGCTGATTTTTCAGGCGATGTCAGCGTGCATGATGCTTTTTTATTTGAAGACCCGAAAACTGCAGCTGTTTTGTCTGATGCAGTTGTCGTTATTCTTGTTCACGCCATTCGTGCTGCAGTGGTCGATCGGTAATTTCGTCAATTCAAGCGGCGTTTCGCTATGGGCGTTGCTGGCGCCAGTCGGTGCGATTGTGATTTTAGGTACCAAGGAATCGGTGCCGTGGTTTGTGGCCTACATATTCATGACGGCCATGTCGGGCATGTTTGATTACGCATTGCAGTGGGACGTTCGCGCTCTCGATATGCGCACGATTGCGGTGTTTTTTGTGCTGAATTTTGTCTCAATTTCGGCCATGGTTTATGTGCTGCTCTGGTACTCGACGCGAGAACGAAATAAGCTGCGTTCGGTCGTGGACCAGCAAGCGCAGGATGTGTTGGTTGAGAAAGAATTATCAGATCGATTGCTGCTTAATATTCTGCCGAAGCCGATTGCCGACCGTCTCAAACGCGATGAAACAAACATCGCCGACGGTCATGCTGATGTGACCGTGATGTTTGCAGATATTGTGAATTTCACGCATATGTCAGAAGAAATGTCGCCCAACGAAACGGTGCATTTGCTGAACGATATATTCTCGGCCTTCGATAGCCTGACTGAGACCTACGCGGTGGAAAAAATCAAAACTATAGGGGATGCCTACATGGTGGCTGGCGGGCTTGATAGCGCCAAGCTGAATGATCCTAACCAGATCCCGTACGTTGACGCAATGGCCGATATGGCGCTCGAAATGCACGCGTTTGTGTCGCGCTACACGGCGCCGAATGGCGAAGCACTGGGATTGCGCATCGGTATTGCCACCGGCCCGGTGGTGGCGGGTGTGATTGGTCGTCGCAAGTTTGGTTATGACCTATGGGGCGATACCGTCAATGTCGCGAGTCGCATGTGTTCCGAAGCAGCGCCCGGTCATACGCAAGTTGATGCGATCACGCATCGACGTTTATATAACCGCTATCGGTTTGACGAGGTGCAGCAGATTCAGGTGAAAGGTAAAGGGTTGATGCAGGTTTATAATTTGCTCGCCCGGAACCAATTTCGGAACACGCCAGAAGTCGACAAATCGGCTGATAAGCCGGTGGCCGCAATGATCATCAATCTGGCAGACGGCTTGCCGTTGAGGCGGTAGTGAACAAGGCTAACAAAGCGCTAGAGCTCAGAATGGTGCACGTCATCGCCCCCATTATTAGCAGGCACCGATGATGGGCATCGCGAAATACGCTTCATCCATCCCGCGATACTTGGCAGTCTGGACAAAAATCGCAGAGCGTGTTCGCGATTAGGCACCACAACTGGACACCACATCAGATTCACAACGCTGGCAAAGAAAGCAGTGGTTAAAAAAGTGTTCCCGTGAACGAAGAAAAAGCCACCACAGAATTGCCGCAAGCCGCGCTCGATGGGGAGCCGAATCGCCGCGCTGAAAGCTCTGCGCGCAACCCGGCTACCGTTCGCAACGCCCGGCATCCCGGCATTGCTCTTGTACTGCAAGGGGGTGGCGCACGCGCAGCTTATCAAGTGGGCGTGCTCAAAGCCCTATGTGAAATTCTAGGGCATCCCAAAGACAACCCGTTTCCGATCATTACCGGCACATCGGCAGGTGCAATTAACGCGGCGCTATTAGCGTCGCACGCCGATAATTTTACGGCAGGGGTCGCGTCGCTGGTCGACGTGTGGACGAAATTTTCACCTGACCAGGTCTACCGCACCGATCTACCCGGCGTGCTGCGCAATAGCAGCAAATGGTTATCAGCATTTTTGTTCGGGGCATTCAAAAAAAATGACGGAAAAAGCAACAAAATTTCTTTGTTTGATAATTCACCTCTGGCCGGAATGATTGTCAGCCACATCGACCTCAAGCGCATCGCCGGGCACATCGAATCGGGCGTTCTGCGCGCGGTTTCAGTTACGGCCTCTGGCTATACGTCAGGACAAAACTGCGCATTTTTTCAGGCGCACCCGGAAGTGCAGGGCTGGCGACGCTCCCAGCGCGTCGGCATACGCGTAAGCCAGATACGGGTCGACCATTTAATGGCGTCTGCCGCCATTCCGTTCGCGTTTCCAGCGATCAAAATTAACCGTGAATTTTTTGGCGACGGTTCCATTCGCCAAATGGCTCCCGTCAGCCCCGCGCTGCATCTGGGCGCGGAACGAGTGTTCGTGATCGGCACCGCCAAGCTCACCAAAAAAATGGACGAACCCATTGAAGATGGCGTCTACCCCTCGTTCGCGCAGATCGCCGGCCATGCGATGGCCAGTATTTTTCTGGATTCATTGGCGGTGGATGTCGAGCTTTTGCAGCGCATGAACGCCACGCTTAAATATGTGGATCGTGACCGCCTCAAAGCATCAGGCGGCAATCTGCATCACGTAGACGTGTGCATTGCCTGTCCCAATGAACCGCTGGAAAAAATTGCCCACCAACATGTCCGCGACCTGCCCGCCACGATTCGATTCCTGATGCGCAGCATCGGCGCCATGCGCAAAGGCGGCGCTACACTTGCTAGCTACATGCTGTTTGACTACCGCTATTGCAACGCCTTGATCGAAGTCGGCTACAACGACCTGATGGCGCGCCGCGAAGAAATCCAGATTTTCTTCGACGCCGATGTCTGCCCGCTGCCCACACTGATTCCCATATCAATGTTCGATCCGGGAAGGACGGTGCAGTTTGGGGCGCAAGTTTGATGTGATGCGCCAAACCAGCGGCTTAGAAAAGATGCGATTAGCAACCGGCGATTCACCCATGAGCTTCAAAAAGCCCCATCGTTTAGCGACTTCTAAATTGTTTTGTAAAAATTTTGGTCACGTCAGGTTTACTTCGTCGCATCGTAGTTTTTCTGCCTAAACGATGTTTGACTGAGTCCGGCCTGAAATTGTGGACGGGCAAGTTGATGTTACTTTATCAACTTGTCAGGCG
>ENA-OBIO01000837-OBIO01000837.1-metagenomes-genome-assembly--contig:-NODE-837-length-14217-cov-27.0229_pt1 | contig 14217 bp, 14 predicted proteins | sample MGYA00153383_OBIO01 | MGnify analysis MGYA00153383 | reverse complement strand
AGAGTTTCCTTTGTCTCAGAACTGAGGAAGTTTTTAGTAGGCATTGACTTTTTCTGAAAATTATCATATTATACCATACAATATGCGTTTTAGATGCTGAACAGCTTAGCTTGAAATGATATAAAATATGAAGCAGCAGAATTTTTTAAAAGAATGAACGATCAACTTGAAACGAATAAGAAGTATGAGATACTAGACGGCGATGATGATGTTTTGCTATTCAATCAAGCTACTTTTACGGTGCGGCGATTTAAAGAGCTAGCCTCCAGTAAGTTTAACAAGATAATGGTTCAGACTTATGTAGCAGAAAAAAACCAACATCTGAAGGCGATAATTGATTGGATGAGAGAACTGTGTATTAATGAAGAAACAAAAATTATGGGAGGGGATATAAACTGGAACTCCCCTCAAGAAGGAATTGATTGTCAAATTATCAAAATAGGTTCCAAGGGTTGGGAAAAAGGAAAGGTTCAAATCGAAGTCAATAAAAATATAAAGTCTGGGGAAACGCATACATCTATAAAGTTTTGTGCTGATGAACCGCCAGAGCAAAAATCGCCTTTAGATGATATCAGACAATCCGAGGAATACAAAAAACTGCTCGAAAATAACTAAAAGCCGATCGCGATTACAATACAGTAATCGATCGCACCTATATCTGAATCTTAGATTTTAAACCGCAGATGAGGGCAGATGTACGCGGATGAACGCTGATGTTTTTTTGGGATGGACTATGACAAATATAGAAGAATATGTCGATCGCACCACCGAACTGATAAACTTACCCTTAGACCCAGAACATCGGCCCGGTGTTGTGGTAAACTTCGAGAGGATAGTGGCGATCGCCCGACTTGTTACTGAATTTCCTTTGCCTCCAGAAGTAGAAGTCGCGCCGGTGTTTGAACCTTAGATTTTTAACCGCAGATTAAGGCAGATGAACGCAGATGAACGCAGATGTTTTTTAGATGGGGCTGATGCGGTTGCTACGGCAGCGGCGGTTAAAAGCGGTAAGATTACGGCTACTGCGGCGGTAAGTGCTGCTTTGGAACGGATTGCTGTTGCCGATCGAGCTTTTAACTGTTTTACTAATGTGATGGTTGATCGCGCGCTTGCGGATGCCGAAAAAGTAGATAATGCGATCGCAAATAACGAAAACCCAGGCCCGCTAGCAGGTGTACCCTTCGCCGTTAAAAACCTCTTCGACATCGGCGGAATTACTACCCTAGCAGGCTCAAAAATTAACGCTGACAACCCGACCGCAACCCGCGACGCGGCGGGGGTAGCTCGACTGCGACAAGCGGGTGCGGTGCTTGTAGGTACTCTGAACATGGATGAGTATGCCTACGGTTTCGTCACTGAAAACAGCCACTACGGGCCCACGCGCAATCCCCGCGATACTACCCGCATCGCCGGCGGTTCGAGTGGCGGTTCGGCTGCTGCGGTGGCTGCGGGTTTAGTACCGATAACTTTGGGTTCGGATACTAACGGTTCCATTCGCGTACCGGCTGCTTTGTGCGGTGTTTTTGGTTTTAAGCCTACTTACGGTCGTTTGTCAAGGGCCGGCACTTGTTTGTTTTCGAGCAGTTTGGATTGTGTGGGGCCGTTTGGGCGATCGCTCCGAGATATTGCAACGCTGTACGATATCATGCAAGGGCCTGATGCGGATGATCCGGTTTGCACCAAACGTCCGCCAGAACTTTGTTCGCCGCAGTTAAATCAAGGCATCGAAGGATTGCGAATTGCGGTTGCTGACGGGTATTTCGCGACAGGAGCTCAACCGGAAGCATTGGATGCAGTAGAAATAGTTGCCCAAGCCTTGACAAATGTCCTAAAGTATGGTACGGAGACAGTAGCAACAACAACAAACCCCCCGAAAATTGGGGGGCTTGGAACTGTCAGCATACCGGAATCCGATCGCGCGCGGGCTGCTGCATTCATCATTACCGCCTGCGAAGGGGCTTCCTTGCATTTAGACAATTTGCGATCGCGCCCTCAAGACTTCGATCCGGCGACGCGCGATCGTTTTTTAGCCGGAGCCCTGATCCCGGCGACTTGGTACTTGCAAGCGCAGAGATTCAGACAGTGGTATCGCGATCGAGTTCGGGAAATCTTCCAACAAACAGATATTATTCTCGCACCCGCCACCCCGATTGCGGCCCCTTTAATTGGCGTCGAGAAAATGGTAATAGCCGGACAAGAAATCTTAGTGCGTCCCAATCTCGGACTGTTTACCCAACCCCTATCATTTATAGGCTTACCCGTACTTTGCGTGCCCGTACAGCGCCCAGGGGCTTTGCCTTTGGGGGTACAAATCATTGGTGCTCCCTACAGCGAAGCGGTGATTCTCCGAGTCGCTGCGGTATTAGAAGCCCAAGGAATTGTATCTGCCGAAATTGGCCCCTAAACTTAGGGTTTGTTGTTGCGGTGGAAGCGTCTTTTAGTTCTTCTGGCAATCGCTTTGCGCTTTTGCTTTTCCAACGGGGTTTCAAAGTGGCGGTGCTTTCTCATGTCGGGGAAAATCCCTGCTTTGGAAACTTGTCGCTTGAACCGTCGTAGGGCTGACTCAATCCCTTCATTTTCGCCGATTACAACTTGGGTCATTCTTTCTCCTTAGTGTTTGTTAGATCAAATTTTATGATATCAAGCTTTTTGGCAGCGCGATCGCCCAAAACCTCAAAATCATACCAGAAAATTGGTTGGTAGTCAGAACTTTAGTCCTCACTACCAACCGCTTTGATTGTGGGTATTGGTTTAAGAGGTTTGGGTGACCAACTGATTTTCCTGTCGCAGATAAGCTTGAATAAACGGGTCTAATTCGCCATTCATCACATCTAGGATCGCAGTTGTTTCCACTCCCGTACGTACATCCTTGACCATTTGATAGGGATGAAAGACGTAATTGCGAATCTGCTGGCCCCAAGCCGCCTCTACCATATCGCCGCGAATCTCGGCAATTTCCGAAGCCCGCTGTTCCTTCGCAATCACCAACAGCCTAGATTTGAGCAATGTCAGAGCTTTTTCCTTATTTTGCAACTGACTTCGTTCCTCTGTACAGCGCACGGCTAAACCGGTGGGAAGATGAACAATACGGACTGCGGTTTCTACTTTGTTGACATTTTGCCCACCCTTGCCGCCTGCGCGGGAAGTCGTGATTTCCAAGTCTTTTTCGGGGATGTCCAATTTTACATTGCGATCGAGAATTGGCATCACTTCGACACCCGCAAAACTGGTTTGACGCTTGTCATTAGCGTTAAAAGGCGAAATTCTGACTAAGCGGTGAGTCCCTTTTTCCGATCGCAAATAACCGTAAGCATAGCGCCCGGCAATTTCCAAAGTTACAGATTTAACACCCGCTTCCTCTCCCTCGGAAATTTCGTTTAAATGTACCTTGTAACCTTGACTTTCTCCCCAACGCGTGTACATCCGCATCAACATTTCCGTCCAATCTTGAGCATCAGTACCACCAGCACCGGCATTAATTGTCAAAACGGCTCCACTTTGGTCGTAGGGCCCGGAGAGTAATTGTTGGAGTTCCCAGGAATCGAGCTCGCGGGTTAACTGAGAAAGACTCAATGTTGCTTCTTGAAATAGGGATTCATCCGCTTCTAACTCTAGCAATTCTAAAACAGCTCTAGCGTCTTCCAAGCTAGTTTGCCAGCCGTGATATTGTTCTAAATGAGATTTGAGGTCGTTAAGTTCTTGGAGAGTTTCTTGGGCTTGGTTTTGGTCGTCCCAAAAAGCTGGTTGAGCGGCAATTTGCTCTAAATCTTGGATTTTTGCCGATAGTGCGGGGATGTCAAAGATAGTCCTGAGTTTTACCCAGGCGATCGCACAATGTTTCGATGTTGTGTTTGATGTCTAGAACTTCCACTGTTAGTTCTCCTAGTTTTGTGGTGTGATGTTAATCTTAGCTTCCCGCTGACTTGTTGTTGCACAAATACGAAGAAAGATTTTTCAACGCAGATGAACGCGGATGAATGCATATTTGAGCGGACACTACTCTCAAGACCATAAACAACCGCAGCATCGAAATCGATCTGCGGTTGTTTTTAAGGTAAAATTTCAATTAGTCGCGGCCGTTGAGAGCAATCATCAGACGCAAAATGAAGATGAACAAATTGATGTAAGTCAAGTACATCGACAAAGCAGCGGGCAAATACTGGTCGTCGCGGTAGCTGCGGGGTAATATGTAAAAATCAACAATTGCAGCACCGGCAAATATAAACACGCCGATACCAGAAATGCCGATTTCCAACCAAGTTGGAGTGTAAACGCCGAATAGAGATAGCAGAAATTGACCGCCAACGACGACTAACAAAGCAATGACACCCAAACTGATAGTTTTGGTGAGTGCCATGCCATCTGTTTCCGACAAGTTGGAGCCAATTTGGCGGGCGGCGATGAAGGTAATGCCACAGCCCAAGGCTGCAAAACCGATGCCGGAAATACCTACGCCTTCGCTTCTGAGGGCTACAGAGATTAATCCGCTGAGGGTGTAGCCGGAAAGCAAGCTGTAGGTGACCAGCAAAGGCAAAGCTGTATTTTTGTTGCCTTGTTCGGCGGCACCGCGAGCGACGAAGAACAGAATTAATTCTAGGACGATCGCGGCGATGAATGTGGGAAAAAAGATTGCCGGGTAGTTGCGGATCACTCCGAGGCCGCCGTAGGCGCCTACCGCAGTTAAGACGAGCCCACCGCCCACAAAGGGGAGGGCGTTGGCGATGACGTTGGGGCCTACCAGCGCGTGGTTTTTGGCCTCGCGCACGGCTTCGCGGAAATTGCTAGTGTTACTCACGAGGGTTTACCTAATTTTGGCTGAGAGTTGCTATCTCTATTTTGACAGCTTTGCAGTCTGTTTACAAAGCGGGGAATAGTTTAAAGATTTGATAAAGAACGGGGGTGAGATCACTCCAAAGCAGGAATTGATTGTTTATGATTGACGGCGTACAAGTAAGTTTGTGCCGTGTGGCTGTTGTCTCGGGACGAAATCGCCCCACTTGCAGTATGTGGGCGTCGCGGTCGGGGCTATCTGCGGTGAAAGGCACGTTAAAGTCGATCGAATTGCAGATGGCTGAGGTCAATCAATCTTGGATTTCGGATTTACGATTTGAGATTGCAGAGTCTATGATTGAGGCAGGGGCCGTAGTTGATTGGGGGTTTTCGATTTGGGATGTGAGTTGAAACTAGGGACAGCAAAAGCTAGTAATCTCAAATCTGAAATCGGTTGTGTTGGTTGTTAAGGTAGCTGAGACAGGGAATGCTCAAAAAAATAACGATCGAGCGAGTTCGATCGACAAAATGCTAAACAGGTAATCTCTAATGCCAACCTTCTTTGAACGCAAATTATTTCCACTTACAGCCGGAATTTGCTTGGCTGCGGCCGCCGTTATTTCCGGCAATCAAGCTGCCCTTGCAGCTAATGTCGCGCAGGGTTCAGAAAATTTGCTGCTGGCTCAAATCGGTCAACCTCCCCAAGGCAGAATTTCTCCAAGCCCAAGCCCGGGAACGTTAAGACGGGCAGCTTTGCCAGTGAAAATTCCTGAGCCTTCGACGGTAGTAGGGCTGGGTTTAGTTGCGGGTTCGCTGGTGGTAACTCGCCGGAGAGTCAGAGTTAAAAATTAGACTTTTTAACCACAGATCAATACGGGTATCAGGATTTTAGCCGATCGCGTCGCGCAGAGCATTTTTAGTCATGGCTGCGATCGACTGTTCAGTAGCTTTCGGCAAGTGATAGTATTTCCCGCCAGAAGTTTTGGCCAACTCCTTCGCAAAGCCAGTCGAAATAAATTTACTCTCAGTATCAATCACCAGTAACTGCATTCCCAAACCGCGAATTTTAGCAGCAATTTCTAACAATTCCTTCTTAATATCCGGCTTTTCGCCATCTAAAATCGGTTCGCCCAAAGAACGAGCCAAAGGAATATTACCGCGTCCGTCAGTAATGGCGACAATCGCAACTTGACCAATATCTCCAGACTGGCGCGCATTGACTCCCACGCGCACGGCTTGAGTCAAACCGTGGGCCAGGGGCGAACCACCGCCGCAGGGCAAAGTTTCCAAACGCTTGCGGGCCAAGGCTATGGAGCGAGTGGGTGGTAGCAGCACTTCTGCTTGTTCTCCGCGAAAGGGAATCAGAGCAACTTGGTCGCGACTTTGATAAGCTTCCGTCAGTAGCTGCATCACCGCACCTTTGGCCGACTGCATCCGATTCAGGGCCATCGAACCCGAAGCATCCACGACAAATACGACTAGAGCTCCAGCTTTTCTGGCCAGGCGCTTCGCCCGAATGTCTCCCTGTTCGACAAATACACGTTTCTCTCGGGCGGTTGCTTCCTGATCTGAATTCTTGAGGCGGCGGGCTTTCTGGTAAGGTGCGGCGGCTCTGAGAGTGGCATCAACGGCGATGCGGCGGACGGGGCCTTTGGGCAATATTGGCTTGACGTAACGGCCTCTATCTTCGGAGAAAATAGTGGTTCGGCTGCCGGATTTGCCTTGTTTGTTGGCGGATTGTTGGGCGAATAGAAGCACGCTGGGGTCGAGAATTACGCCTTCGGGGTCAAACAGAAATTCTTCGGGAATGGTATCTTGTTCTGGTTCTTCTTGAGGTTCCGGGTTGTCTTCATCCTCTTGGTTTTCTTCGTCTTCTTGCTCGTTTTCTGGTTCGTCTTGTTCTTGTTCTGACTGCTTTTGGGGTGGTGGTGGCGGTGGGGGAGGAGGAGAGTTTTCGTCTGGGGGAGATTGGATGACTGTGGCGCGGGGTACGATGACTAATTCTACGGCGCGGCGCAAGTCTTCGGCGTTAACTTCTGTGCGTCCTTCGACGGCTGCGCAGGCCCGGGCGACGCGCACGGCGAATATTTCGGCGCGGTGTCCTTGAACTGCGCCTCGGATGGATTCTTCTACTAAGTAGGCTATTTGTTCGCGTTTAATGGTGACATCTTTGAGCCATTCTCTGGCGAGGATGATTTGGGTTTTGAGGTTGTCGGTGTCTTCGGCGTATTGATTGAGAAATTGTTGGGGGGAGCTGGAGTAGGATAAAGCTTGTTCTACTGCGTAGACTCTTTGTTCTAGTTCGAGTGCTGCGTCGGCTGAAAGTACGATCGCGATGCGATCGAGCAAATGTTCTCTCAGCGGGCCTTCTTCGGGGTTGTAGGTGGCGATAAATAGAGGTTTGCAGGGATGTTGAAAGCTAATGCCTTCGCGCTCTATTTGGTTACGTCCTTCAGTTAATACTGTTAGTAATTGGTTAGAAATATTGTCGTCGAGTAGGTTAATTTCGTCTACATAAAGTACACCTCGATTTGCTTGGGCCAAGAGTCCGGGTTGAAATACTGTTTCGCCAAATCTTACGGATTGTTCGACATCGACGGAACCTAAGAGTCTGTCTTCGGTGACACCGAGAGGAATTTGAATGAATGGTGTAGGAATTATTTCTGTATTTGAGGAGTTAGTATCGGTAGCGTGAGTATTTTGCCCATTTTCTTCTAATATAGAGGATGCCTGTTCTGCCAGATTTTCATCAGGTTCGGCGTTGCAAAAAGAGTCTTTTATGATTTCAATTGGCGGCAGTAAGGAGTGCAAGGCGCGGGCCATGACTGATTTGGCTGTGCCGCGGCGGCCTGCGATCGCAACTCCTCCCAATCCGGGATCGACTGCTGCTAAGAGCAGGGCTAATTTGATTGCTTCTTGCCCGACTACGGCGGTGAGGGGAAAGGCGGTTGTGGAAGGGCTAATATTGGCTGCGGGCATAGGATTTTGGGATGTGGAAATTTGAACTTAATCTTTAGCTTACTGGTTGAAGAACTTTGACTTCTAGGGGCAGAATCACGGTAAAAGTTGAGCCGACTCCTATTTGTGATACTAGCTCTATTTTGCCTTGTAGCAGTGTAACGAGCCGCGATACTATTGCTAATCCCAGGCCGGTGCTTTCAGGGGAAAAGTGCTGTTTGCCGGCTTCTCCTGCTTGAAAGAAGGGGTCAAAGATGCGGTTGGTATCTTCGGGGGCGATGCCAATGCCAGTATCTGTAATTGCGATCGACCAATTTGCGTCCCCGGCGTGGTAGCAACTTAATTCGATGCTACCAGATTCTGTATAGCGAATGGCATTGCTTAGCAGGTTGGTGAGAATTTGTTGCAGGCGTTGCGCGTCGGCGATTACTTTTTCTGGGGCGCAGTCGCTGGTAACAGCGAGCTTTAATCCTTTAGCATCTGCCAGTGGCTGCATCATTTCTACTACGGTGTTAATTACCGATCGTACATTAGTTTGCCGCAGGTGAAGTTTAATTTTTCCACTGTCGGCGCGAGAAAGTTCTAGTGCGTCGTTAATCAGGCGCAGCAACTGTCTCCCGTTGTGCAAGACTCGCTCAATGTGTTCTATGCCGGGGAGGGTATCTTTGATTTCGGATTGCCATTTTTCTCGGCGCAAAAACAGTTCGGAATAACCGATAATTGAGTTGAGGGGAGTTTTGAGTTCGTGAGCTAAATGATAGACATTTTCTTGATGGACGCTGACGAGGCGATTTAGTTCTTGATTTGTGAGTTTTAACTGAGTTTGGATTTGTTGAAGTTCCCGCAGCCTCTGAGCGACGTAGCTATCGAAACACTGGGCAACTGCTTCGTCTACTACGGCATCTATGAGCCGAAAAGCTCTGAATAAGTCTGCGGTGGTTCCTGCTATCAATTCTGCTTCTAAGTGGGAGAAGATTACTTGACGTAATAAATGATATTCCTTGGCTACTTCTGCGGCATCATAACCTTGTTCAGCTCGCAGAAATCCGTGTTCTAAACTGGCTTCAATTATTACTTTTATTTCACTGTTTTGATATTGAGAAAGCACTGTGGCCATTGCTGCCAGCAGATGAGGTATGTGATTTTCAATCGCTGAGTGCGGTAAGGCATCAGCGGTTTCAATTTTCCGATCCTGACGAACTGCTTCAATCCAGCTTTTAACGATAGTATCGGTTTTGTCGGCGAGCACTTGGCTGTAGTCCATGATGTCTGCGTGGGGGTAGATTTTGGCACATATTGCCTATTCTTTATTGTAGTTGAGCGATCGCCCGATCGCCATACCAAACTTCGGGCGATCGGGACAGTGCCAAAAGAAATAGTTTTGATGTGATTTTTTCCCTGTGCCGAATCTCTCTCGATTTGTCGATTCCAGATTGTCCCAATACACGACTTAGAAGGAAGAAAGAAGCAGGAAGAAGCAAGAGGGAAGAAGGCAGAAAAATTGGTTGGTAATACCAAAATTGAAAATCGCCAATACACGACTTACGCAGAACATCTATTATGTGTAGGTGCGCTGAAGAAAGAGTTACCGATATAAGTAGGGCGTTAAACCACTTTTTAGGTAAGTTTTGCAATAGCTACTCCTCAAAAGCTATTGACAAGATTAGACGCTCGTGATAATTTAAGTTAAATTGGCTGTCAAAGTCAAGCCTAATCCAGCACTGCGCGATCGCACAAGTTGCAAAGACTAGCGTGTCGCTGGAGCGGAGGAACCAATTTTCGGGGCGAATTTCTAGAGGATTAAAGACCAAAGTTAAAAATTCCTAAATTTGAGTGTAATTTTTGATTCTGAAATCTCTAGAGAAGGACATCTCTCAGTCCTAGCCCGTCAGCTAACTTCGCAGGCATTGAGAAGAGACTGAAGAGTCAACTTGTCTTTAATAGATAGTTTGGCTTCATCAGTGTCTCCGGTTGGTATTGTTCAAGATTCTTGTACCGCCCCTGACTCTGAAGGAGATTAAAATGTCAATTCAACTTAATTTATCTGCGATCGCAGTTGCCGGAGTTGCAGCATGGAAACGAGCAAAACCCGCTGTTATCAGAGATAGTGTATTGTTGCCGGCGGCTGGTTTTTTGGGAATTATTGGCCTGTGGTGGATTGTTGCCAGTTTTAAAAGCGATTTGATTCCCACTCCATATCAGGCTTTAATTGCTAATTTGGATTACATATTGCATCCATTTTACCAGCGCGGGCCGGGAGATTTAGGCATTGGCTGGCTGTTGCTAGCGAGTTTGCGCAGGGTATTGCTAGGATTTTTGTTAGGTGCAGCAGTGGCGATTCCGGTGGGATTTCTGATCGGGATGTCGAAAACAGCAATGATGGTGCTGAATCCGGTGATTCAAATCTTCAAACCGGTGTCGCCACTAGCTTGGTTGCCGATCGCCTTATCGATCTTTAATTTAGCAGATCCGTCGGCAATTTTTGTGATATTTATCACGTCTTTGTGGCCGACAATGATCAATACAGCTTTGGGAGTTTCTAGCGTTTCCAAGGATTATCTGGATGTGGCGCGAGTGTTGGAAATGTCGAGCTGGAGGCGGATTACCAAGATAATTTTGCCTGCAAGTTTGCCCTACATTTTTACAGGTTTGCGGATTAGTTTGGGGATTGCTTGGCTGGTGATTGTGGCGGTGGAAATGCTTACAGGCGGTGTGGGAATTGGCTTTTTTGTGTGGGATGAGTGGAGTCGTTTGAATCTGAGTTCGGTATTTTTAGCGGTGTTTGTAATTGGTTTGACTGGATTGTTGCTCGACGCGGCGGTTGGCAAAATTCAAGAATTGGTAACGCATCGACCGATTAATAGTCAATAGTCATTAGTCATTAGTCATTCGCGAACAGTTAACTATCAACTGTCAACTGTAGGGTGCGTCGCTCATCGATGGTCAATTTTTATTTGTGATGGTTGATGGGGACGCACCCTACAACTATCAACTGTCAACTATCAACTGTCAACTATCAACTGTCAACTATCAACTGTATATGAGCAACACGTTTTCAAATGAATGGAACCGCCGAGATTTTTTGCAAGGGATGGGAGCGGCGGCGGCGGGAATGGCTTTATCTTCTTGTGCAATTAGCGCGGATCGATCGGCAAAAGGACTCACTGAAGAAGCGGAAGCGGTAAAGCCGATCGTCGATTCTCAAACCTTAGAAAAACCAAATTTAACCATAGGATACGTCCCCGTTAACGATTGTGCACCATTTGCGATCGCCTGGAAAAAAGGCTTTTTCCGCAAATATGGTTTAAATGTCAAACTGAACCGCGAAGCAAGCTGGGCAACTTCCCGCGACGGCCTGATTTTCGGCCGCCTCGACGCTTCCCCAGTCGTATCTGGCGCAGTCACAAACGCCCGTATTGGGGCTGAAGGAGCGGGCCACGCACCCATGTGCGCGGCAATGACAATTCACCGCCACGGCAACGCGATGACGATGAGCAAAGCGATGTGGGATTTTGGTTTGCGCCCGTGGCACGAATACAACGGCAATTTAGAAGAATTTGGCAAACAATTTCGAGGTTTTTTTGAGAGTCAACCAGTAGAAAATAAAGTTTGGGCAGTTGTACTAAGTTCTGCTATTTACGAATACTTTGTCCGTTATATATCGGCTGCTGCGGGTGTCGATCCGTTCAAAGAATTTCGGGTAATTATTGTGCCGCCGCCGCAGATGGTAACGAATATGAGAATCGGGGCGATGCAGGCTTACATGGTGGCAGAACCTTGGAATACGCGGGCAATTAAAGGTAATTTGGGTATCGGGTTTACCTTCGCACAAGGCAAGGAAATTTGGCAGGGACATCCCGATCGCGTTTTGGGAGTAATGCAATCATTCATTGACGAAAACCCGAAGACTTATTACTCGCTGGTTAAGGCAATGGTAGAAGCTTGCCAGTATTGCAGCAAGCCAGAAAATCGCGATGAAATAGCATTGCTACTGACAGAACGTTCGTTTACGGGGGCGAAACCGAAAAAAGGGGCGATCGACAAATTTACGCGACCGGGAATAGTTGGGGAGTACAATTATGGTGGCTTTGACGATAAAGACCGCACTATAATAGCAGAAGATACAACTATTTTCTATGATATTCCTAAGAATTTGCCTCAAATACCGGGAAATCATTCAACATTTCTGTGGCAGTCTCACAGTATTTGGTTGATGACTCAAGCCGCCCGTTGGGGACAGATTAAGGAGGTGCCAAAAAATGCAGATGAATTAGCTAAAAAAGCTTGGAGAACCGACCTTTACCGCAAGATTGTTGCCGAAATGGCGATCGATTGTCCCCAGGAGGATTACAAAGTAGAACCTGCGGAACTTTTTATCGATAAAAAGGCATTTGATCCAAGCGATCCGGTAGGTTATTTGAATAGTTTTGAAATTAGAGCCAATCGCCCTCAATCTTTCTTTCAGTCTTAATCTCTAGACTCCAAGACGCAGAAGCTAAGGCAGAATCCTGAGTAGGGTGCTTATGGCGCACTACATAATTAGGTTATACGTCCAGCACCTTACCGCTTACGCACAATAAATTAAAATTAATACTTTACTACTTTTTAGGAGAATACGATGACTCAATTTACTTCTACATCTACCCAAGCCAACGATCAAGTCAACAACAAATCTAACTTTCTGCAAATTGACAACTTATTCAAATCCTATAAAAATGGTGACGGCAGTGAATCTAGCATTTTAGAAAATATCAACTTAAGTATTGAAGAGGACGAATTTATTTCAGTAATTGGTCACTCGGGTTGCGGCAAATCAACGCTGCTGAAAATAGTCGCAGGTTTGGAAAAACAGAGTTCGGGAATAGTGACACTTCAAGGCAAAGAAATTCGCAAACCGGGAGCCGATCGCATGATGGTATTTCAGCACTATGGATTGCTACCTTGGCTGACGGTGCGAGAAAATATTCGGCTAGCAGTTGATGAAGTTTTGCAAAATCTCAACCGCGCCGAGAAGATTAGCCTTGTCAACGAACACCTAGCAATGGTAAACTTAACAGCAGCAGCCGATAAATATCCCGATCAAATTTCAGGGGGTATGAAACAGCGGGTTGGGATTGCACGAGCCTTGGCACTTCGTCCGAAGATGTTATTAATGGATGAACCATTTGGAGCGCTCGATGCTCTGACTCGCGGTAAGTTGCAAAAACAGGTGCTGGATATTTGGGAAGATCACAAACAAGCTGTAATGATGATTACCCACGATGTGGACGAAGCTATCTATATGTCCGATCGCATTGTGTTGATGACAAACGGCCCAGCCGCCACGATAGGGGAGATTTTGGCAGTGCCGTTTTCGCATCCGCGCGATCGTCAGCAGTTGCGAGAATCTCAGGAGTATTACGAACTTCGCAACTACGCTTTGAATTTTCTCGATCGCTACTTTACTCAAGACGAATAACGCTCCAAAAATAGACAAAACAATTCACTTAAGAGAGGTCAAGCCTGTGAATCTCAAAACAATTTTAGCTCGTTTTGAAAGTGCATTGGGACACCAAAACTTAGCGGAAGAAATGATATTGCTGCCAGAGCCAAAAGTGCCGATTCCTAAGAAATCAAAATCTACAAAGGCGGCAAAAGCTATCAACTTCATTGTGGGTTATAACAGTTCTCCGAAAAGTCAAATAGCACTGGATATGACCCTTTGGATTGCCCATCAAACTCGTTTAGTAACAACGAAAGAAGTTACGGTTCAAGTCGTCTACGTCCTCGATGAACCGCCCAACAGTTACGTCGAAGATACTGATAATTCTGGTGTGGGAAATTCCTTGGCTGCAAAGCCAGAAATCTCAGATTTAGACGAAATATCCGCGCTGAATTGTGCAGCGTCTGCGATCGCTTTACCGACGGCCGAAATCCAATCGGTATCTCAGCGGACAACTTGGATCGATCCGCCTTATTTCCGAGCAATTTTCTGTAAGAACAATGATTACGAAGTAGCAGATAAGTTGCTGTGGGAAGCGCGCTGTTTAGCCCAGGAATGGCGCGGTTTATTCAAAGCTCATTTGCGCATCGGGCAGGTTGCGACAGAACTGAGAAACGTCGTAGAATCCGAGGCTGCAAATTTACTTTTCTTGGGTTGCAATTCTGCTAAACACCGCCTAATCAGGAAACTCGGCAATAATTTCCCTTGCTGTGTGGTGGGGATTCCTTCAGCACTCACCTATCAGATGGATTTTCCCCCTGAAGAAAGTTTGAGCAAGTTGCAGTTCGCTACAGCTATACCTGCACGTTAAACTTGTTGGAACTTACGCAAAACTTCTAGATGTAAGGTGCGCGTGGCGCACCTTACTGCTACAACTCCCGCGTCTAACTTTAATAATAAAAAAGGTTTGTAGTAAGGACTTCAGTCCAATGGCACTGAAAAAGGCTTAATCACACCCGCAGTTTAGCTTTCAAGACAGAGCGAGGTTCCTGCATTCGAGGATACGG
>ENA-OBIO01000833-OBIO01000833.1-metagenomes-genome-assembly--contig:-NODE-833-length-14317-cov-30.3331_pt1 | contig 14317 bp, 14 predicted proteins | sample MGYA00153383_OBIO01 | MGnify analysis MGYA00153383 | reverse complement strand
GCCTACAACAACCGGGGAATTGTCCGCGCTGAATTAGGAGACAAGCAGGGAGCTGTAGCCGATTTCAACGAAGCTTTGCGAATTAATCCTAACTATGCCTATGCCTACTACAACCGGGGACTTGCCCGCGCTGAATTAGGAGACAAACAGCGTGCAATTCAAGACTTTCAGAAAGCAGCAGACTTATTTCAGCAGCAAGGAAATAAAGATGATTATCAAGATGCGATTAACAATCTTAAGAAACTTCAGTAAACTGTAACAACTCCGCAAACGTCGATCGCATTACCCACTAAAAAATACAATACCCAGATACCCGATTTCTTTAAGAAGTCGGGTATCTCACAGAAGAGAAGCCACCCGCACCCAACATCCTCAAAAGCCCGATCGCACAAACTTACGCTACTACTTCGACTTTCACCCCATATTCTTAAAGTTTATACCGCCGAATTTGCCAGCAAGTATTTAGCCCGATCGACCTCATGCCTACTTCCTTCTACGATTAGTAAAACACTACCCCGCGAAATCTGCTGTTGATAAGCTTTAGCTTGCTCTGAAGTCAGCCCCAATCCAATCAAAGCCCCCATCAATCCCCCCGCAGCCGTGCAAATTCCGCCACTCAACAGCGTAAAGCCGATCGCCCCAGACATCAATACTTGGCCCACACCAGGAAGCGCCAGGAGTCCCATTCCCAACATCAGCCCGGTAGCACCTCCGAGCAAATTGCCCAAAAACATTCCTTTTTTTAGCCCTGTTGCAGTACCTGCGATCGCTCCAAACGACTCGGAGGGAAGATTTAAAGAATTTTGCCCTTCCTCGCAGCCTTGCCCCAGCAAGAACACCCGCGCTAGTGGAAAGCCTGCAAACACGAGACAATCGAGGGCTTTGCCTGCGTCTTCACGGCTGGGAAACTTTCCGATGACTTGTCGCTGCTGGGTCAATATCGTATTAAACATGGCTTTGCTATGATAATTTAATTTATTTCTGTATTTTTCACTACTATTTTACCTATTTTTTTCAAAAAGCAAGCATGAAAAAATCTGATTGTCAGCAAAAGTTGACAAAACAACGCTTTTATAAACAAACAAGATGCCTGTTCCACAAAGAGTGAATTTTCTTGTGGAACAGGCATCTTGCCTGTTGCTGATAATGTCAGTAGAAGCGGTTTCAACCGCCGAATGATGCTTAATGATGCCGAATGATGCTAACGGCGAGGTGCGTACATGATTACCAAAACGCCCAACAAAGCAATCCACCCTCCGAGAATATCGTATTTATCAGGAGCAACCCGATCGACAATCCAGCCCCAAAAAATCGACAGCACAACAAAAATACCACCGTAAGCCGCATAGACTCGCCCAAAAGCAGCCGATTCCGGTTGCAGCGTTGGAAGCACCGCGTAAACTGCCAAAATAACCGTCCCAATCACAGCTAACCAAGGGCTTTTGCCTTCGCGCAACCACAGCCAAAACAAATAGCCACCGCCAATTTCGCAAATTCCAGCTACTACAAAAAGTAACAAAGATTGAATCATTTATTTTTGCGGGAATCGCTCAGCGTTGCAGGTTCTTCGATTGTCAAAGCGACTTCATTTTCTTCGCCAGTACGAATACGAACTGTGCGAGTTACTGGAATCACAAACAATTTACCATCTCCAACCGTTCCTGTCTTCGCTGCAGCCACAATCGTATCGACAACCGCATCGACGATATCGTCGTTCACAACAATTTCAATTCGGACTTTGGGAAGAAAGTCAACCGTAAAAGGTTTGCCCTCCATATCTAGCAACCCCAAAAAAGCAAGGGGTCTTCCTTTTTGTCGCCCGAATCCTTTCGCACCGGTGACAGTCATTCCCTGAATGCCGAGTTTGACTAAGGCTTCCTTGACGGAATCCAATTTAGCAGGCTGGATAATCGCAAGCACTAATTGCATAGATTTCAAGTAATGTAGAAGGAAGTTCGGCAACGGATTCTGTAACGGATCTAACGGATTTTAGGAAAAAGATAGAATGCCTATACAGACAGTAGCTTTTGTAGCTATCTGTATCTTGCATTTAATTAGTTGGATTTACCCCCTGAAAATCGGGTCTAAAGCCTCCCGGTTTAGGGGGAAATCAAACAAAATAATTCATTGCTCCAATCCTCTTCTATCGATGGAAGAGGTAGCTGTCAACTGTCACAGGTCAACTGTCAACTGATGAACTGCCTATCAAGATTTAGAAGAAGGGACGCCATCGCGCAGGGGATGGTTAATATCCGAGGGCAAAAATAGGGGTTTGCCTTTGATTAAGCTGTCTCCAATCAGGTAAGCAAATCCTCCAACAAAGAAGGCGACAGAAATCCCGATCGCAGTTAGAGCATTTGTTTTAGCGCTACCCACTCCAGTCAAACCATAGTAGAAAATGCCACAAACCATGAATAAATTGGTGGTTAAACCCAAAAAGGGAATCACAATTGTTTTGATTGGGTTGTGTTCTTCATCTAGCAAATGGTCGAGAGTAGCAATCAGCGTCACTCCGCAGGTGATTCCGTACAGCATAAACGTGCCGATGTTGGAAACTAGGGTGACAATCGTGACATTATCGACACTCTGCACCGCATAAGCACCAATTAAAGCCGAGAGTCCACTCAAAAAGTAAATCCCGATGTGAGGCGTGTTGTAGCGCCCGTGTAAAAAGCCGAATACGGCCGGCAATTCGCGATCGCTCCCCATCGCGTAACTGATCCGAACACCCGTTGACAGCGACGATAGCGCCGTCCCGATCAATGCCATGACGACTGTGCTGGCGATCGTAATTTGCAGCAGAAATCCGTTGCCAAACAGCAGCGAATCCCCCAAGATTTTGGCGATATCGCCGATCGGCGCACCCGACGATAATGCTGCGGCAAAACCCGTTACAGTTTTACCATCAACAGTTGCAGTGTATTGGTCGCCGATGAAAAAATTAGCCGCAAAATACTCAAAGAAATAGCAGATACAAGCCTGAATAAATAAAGAGAGAATGACACCACGAGGAATATCGCGCTGAGGATTAATTGCCTCACCCGCCATCGCTGTTGCCGATTCAAATCCCACCAGTAACAGAATTGCAATTGTTGCCTGATAAATCAATCCCGATAAATCGTGAGGCATCACAACACTGAAAGCATTTGCGTGTTCGTAATTCACATTTGGATGACCCAATCGGTAAATAATCATCAACAATCCCAGGAAGGTGAGAGAGCTAATTTGCACAATGTTGATGATGACATTAATCAGCGTCGAACCGGTAACGCCTTGGAGGGCAATAAAGCCTACTAACCCAGTGAAGATAAAGCAAATTAAGGCTTTGCTGAACCAATCAGTTGCAAAATCAGCGTTAAACAACTGCCCGATGTAAACGACAAGCGTTCCCATAAAGCTAATCATAATGCCGGGGTACACCCAGTAATACAAGTGGGCCGCCCAGCCGGTGACAAACTTTGCCAAACGTGCCAAACGAAAGTGTTTGTGTTCTTCTTTTGCTAAGATTGCTGCTTCGGCGTAGTAGTAGGAACTGCCCGCACCTGCTTCAGGGTAGGCTTTGGAAAGCGTTGCATAACAACTTGCCGTCAGTAAGGCTATGCAGGTTGCTAGGGCGATCGCAGCCCACATATTTTTAGCAGAATCTGGCGGGGCTTGTAGTTGGTAAGTCGTCCACAGAAAAGCGCCCGGTGCAATCAGCGCCATCGCGTTAATCGTAATGCCTACCAGTCCCAGGGTAGGCTTGAGTTCTCCGTTAGAGTTAGTCATGGGTTTTAGATTCTAGATTTTTGATTTTAAATTGATCCCGCCGATAAATGCGGGGACTTCTGACCACATTTCTTTTGGTCATAATTTGCATACAATCTCTTGTTTAAGGGTTAATACTTTATAAATCCGTATCGCAGAATACAAGAGCTAGCTATTACTCCCGTTGATTCCTCTACAAGCTTTGTGATATATGGATTAGACGAAATATTAATTTTTCACATCAGATCGCTATCAAATCGCATTTACAGCGTATTCCAGTTTATGAAGTAATAGGGACACAGCAGTGCCGTGTCCCTACTGGGATCGATCGCGCGGTGTATTTCATAAACGTGGAATCTGCTGGAGCTAACTAAAGAGTGTTTGCCAAGCAATGATTGAAAGGGCTAAATCGGCGATCGCATGACTAATGTAACTCGCCCAAAGTGAACGATAGGTAAGATAACACCACGACCAAATTGCCCCGGCTGCGAAAACAGCTAATGAGCCTAAAATCACCCCATGCCAGTCGGTATAAGCTGCTAAAACAATAATATGATGGAGTGTGAAAAACAATGCGCTCAGAAATATCGCTGCTTTTCCAGGTATCAAAATCTCACACTTTTTGTAGACAAACCAGCGCCAAATAAATTCTTCGATTAATGAGTTGACTAGGACAAAATATGCTTGAACAATCAAGAAAATCAGGGGATTGCTCAGCCCCATTTGTTCCACCTTTGATTTGGCATCAGCCGCATCGATCCAGTGCTGACCCAAAAAATAGTAAGTACCCAGAATAATCCCGAACATTGACAGTCCTAAAACCAGACCTACTAACAATTCTTGATATTTTGGCAGGGATAAATGCAGTTGGTGGCGATCTCCCAAAACAGACCAGGCGATGGGTAGCCCTAGCAACCAAAGTCCGCCCAATACTGATACTATGGTTCCGACTATTCCGGGAGCAATAAATAAGGACATTGCTACACCAATGCTAGCAGCAGGAACTAGCAGAATTAGGGCTAATAGTGCATTTTGGCGATCGCTATGTTCGACGATCATTATACATCCTCTAGGGCTAGCTTTGATTTGAGTAGCCGAAATTAGGAGACTGCACGTGCCGTGTCCCTACAATATTATTTTGGGTAGGGACACGGCATTGCCGTCTCCTCTATATCATTCCGGTGTAACCGGAATTGATATTACTCTTCGTGAAACAGGCATCTTGCCTGTTTTTATAATGAAGGATTTTTCAATGCACCGCCAGCAAGTGCAGTCAAAATCGCCACACCAAAAGCCAGCCGATACCACACAAAAATCCACGTATTGTGAGTTTGCAGAAACTTCAGCAGCCACGCGATCGAAATATAGGAAAATATAAACGCTGAAATTGTTCCAACTATCAAAGCTACAACTGCACCTTCACCTAATCCTTCACCCAAAGCACTTTTTAATTCCACTAAACCAGCTAGAGTAATTGCCGGAATTCCTAACAAGAAAGAAAACCTCGCTGCTGTTGCTCTTTCTAATCCCAGGAACAATCCTGCTGTTAGCGTAGAACCCGATCGCGAAACACCGGGAATCAACGCCATTGCTTGAGCTAATCCCATGATCATCCCATCTTTGACCTCTAAGTGGTCGTAATCGCGTTTCCGCTGGCCAGTTTTTTCGGCGATTGCTAATAACAGCGACATCACGATCGAAGCAATGGCGATCGCACCCAAACTTCTCAGTGGCGACTCGTCAAATTTTGGAATAAATATCTTGACTAGCAGTCCAAAAAAGATAATCGGTAATGTTCCCAAAGCAATCCCCTTCGCTATGCGAAACTCTTCGGAATCGTAGTCAGAGCTAGCAATTGCTTTATAAGCACCAACCGTTATATTTGTCAAGTCTTTCCAGAAATACAATAGCAATGCCGCAATACTGCCCAATTGAATTACAGCAACATAAGCAACACCCGGATCGCGGCCCCATAGGGCGATCGGCAGGACTTTCAAGTGAGCGCTACTGCTGATTGGCAAAAATTCTGTTAATCCTTGGATAATACCTAAAACAATCGCCTGCAAGATATTAATTTGAGCAGGTCCAGAAACATCAGCAGCAGGCGTTTGGGCAAGTACGTCAAGCAAAGCAATCATTTGTTGTCAGTTCCTAGTTGTCAGTTCCTATTCGATCTGAATCTTAGTGCCGATCGCAACTAATATCAAATGCGGTAGCATCGGAATTATTAGTGGACGGAAATTAGGAGACGGCACGTGCCGTCTCCCTACAATATTTTCGGTAGGGACACGGCACGTGCCGTCTCCTCTATACCATAGGTCGTTGCAACCGGAATTGATATAAAAACAGATTAAAATTAGGTAATCAAAAACCAATTTAACCTACTGACCAGCATTTGCCGACATTTGCTGATAAAATTAATCATGTTTTGCACACTTTTCCGCCACTTTACAGCAACTGCCAATAACCTATGATATTTTCCAAGTACCAAAATTTAATTGCTACTGCTGCTTCTGGGCTGGGCTTGTGGCGGCGAATTGTGCCTGCTAGTCTTGTAACTGTGGCGATCGCCCTTAGCTTCATCCTGTTCATCGGCACACCGCCAGCCTACGCAAGTCTCACGGACGATCGCTTTGACGGTACAATCTACGCCCTCTATGCCGGCAACGGTTCCCTAGTCCCTCCTAAAGTCAAACTCACAGATTCTTTCAAACGCAAGAAACCCGCATTGCTAGTGTTTTATACAGACGATAGCAGCGACTGCAAGCAATTCGCGATCGTTGTCTCTAACCTTCAAGAATATTACGGTCGCGAAGCCGATTTTATGCCTATATTTATCGATTCTCTGCCTTCGGAACCCTCACCAGATATCACAAATCCGGGTCATTATTACAAAGGTTTTGTACCTCAAACTGTGCTGCTTGACCAATCGGGAAAAGTGGTTTATGATGCCAAAGGACAAGTGGCTTTTGAAGAAGTTGACGCTGCCTTTCGGAAAGTATTTGACTTGATACCTAGAGAAAAATCTCTGCCACTCAAACGCCGTATTGTGAACGAACTTAATATCGAATTATCGAAATAAAATGGCAATAAGAGGAGACGGCAGTGCCGTTTCCCTACCCGGATTAATGTAGGGAAACGGCACGTGCAGTCTCCTGATTTCGGGTAACATTAATTCCGAGGCTACCGGATTAGATGTAACATTTATGGAACCAATTTAACAGCCTTTTGGCGAACTCTACCAAGAAAAAACTCGGTTTCTCGGAACACTTCGGCGGAGTTTATCCTGAGCGGAGCGTCGCCCTGAGCGCAGTCGAAGGGTCGAAGGGCTCAGTGACGTAGTTTGGGCGTTTCAAGCTCTAGATGGGGAAATAGGTATTTCCCTGCCTAAGCCCTGTAACCCTTACAGCTACATAAGGATAAAACCATATCGTAATGTAACTTCAACAAATGCAAGTATTAATCATGAAAATGTATTTCAGCCAAGTAATCATTATTCAATGTCTAATAATCGAGCAACAAATACTGTATAAAAAATTCCTTTTTTTATAGCTTCGTATGTGCTACCTTCTTTGTTAGATTCTGTAGTGATGATTCCTTCTTCACGAGGATCAAACAATCCTTCTTTAAGACTAATAAGATAAATTGCAGTTATAAAAGAACTAATATTTATTGAGAAAGGTAAAGTCCTAATCACACCTTCTAAAGATGAAGTAAGTAAAGGTGTAAGACTAAACGTAAAGGTAATTAAGATAAGTAAAAAAATGTAATAACCTGTATTTAGCAAAAAATCGCCAAAAACTATAAACACTATAAATATTATTTTCTTTATATAAAAAATCAAAAAAAGTTTAATTTCGGTTGACAATTCTTCTTTTGATGCTGCTTCCTTACTTTCATATACTGTAACGGGATATTGTTCCTTCATAACAGCATTCCAAGTTTTTTTAAATGATTTTCTTGTTAGATATATCAACGAGCCAGCAAAAGAGTAAAAAGACACTCCCCAAGGTGAATTTAACGGTGGAAGAAAATCAATCATAGTATTATCCAACCAAATAATTTATTACTTTTTTCAATTACATTGTTACACATGAAAATTAAAATGTAGTTTCAATCCCTGATAGGGTTTTAGGTATTTTCCGGCCGCCCGCTCCAGAAGCCTTGGTGTATTTGGTTTTCAACGTTCATTTGCGTCTGCATCAACAAAAATATCATTTCACTCTCCGACCTGTCAATACCCCCTGTTTGACTTTGCCCCTCAAACCCTTATCAGATAAAGGCTTCAGCATTTGCGTCTGCCCTGTTCCCCAGGAATTGGCATCAAACCCATACAGCAATTGCATTACAGCCCCAAAATTTAACCCCTCGATTTTTACACCTAGTAACAGACGCAGTTTCGCAAAAAATCTAGTTTGATCGCCCTTACCATCCGCAGACAGCAACAATTCTCTCAATATTATCAAGTGTCAAGCAAAATAGATCAGAACCATTTCACTTCAAACCATGACCAAAACCTTAATTCCCGTAATCCTCGCCGGCGGTAAAGGCGAACGCTTCTGGCCACTCAGCCGCAAACAGCGCCCCAAACAGTTTCTCAGTCTCGATGGTAGCGGCAAAAGTTTGCTGCAAGCCACAGCCGATCGACTATTAACATTAGGTAACGGTTGGGATGATTTGTGGGTAGTAACATCGGAAATGTTGGCTGCGGGAGTCCGCGAACAGTTGCCGCTACTACCTCCTGAGAATTTGCTGGCGGAACCCGAAGGCCGAGATACTGCGCCGGCTGTGGCTTGGAGTGCGATCGAAATTGCCAAGCGTTACGGTGAGGATGCAGTTGTCGGGTTTTTCCCGGCGGATCACTGGATTGGGGAACCGGAGGAGTTTGTCAAGACTTTGGAGGCGGCGGCTGAGTTGGCGAGAAAGGAAAGTGCGATCGCCACTTTGGGAGTCAAGCCGAGTTATGCTTCCACTGGCTACGGCTACATCGAACAAGGCGAAGAAATTGGCAATTTTGGTGGTTTTCCAGCCTATCGCGTCGCTAGGTTTACGGAAAAGCCCGATCGCGCCACGGCTGAAGAGTTTGTAACTAGCGGTAAGTTTAGTTGGAATGGCGGAATCTTTGTATTTCGAGTCGGAACAGTCTTGACAGAATTGCGAAATCATGTGCCAGAAATGATGGCAGCTTTGGAAGCAAAAGGCGCTGCTGCTTACTCGGAATTACCGAAAATTAGCATCGATTACGCGCTGATGGAAAAGACGCAAAAAGCCTATGTTTTGCCTGTAGGCTTTAGCTGGGACGATTTGGGTGACTGGAATGCGATCGCCCGTTTGTTGCAAGGAGACAAACCGAATGTCGAATTAGCAAAACACATCGGAATTGATACGAAAGGCGCTATTTTCTATGCAGCGGATGAGAATGAAGTAATTGTCACCATTGGTTTAGAAGATGTGGTAGTTGTCAGAGATGGCAATGTGACTTTGATTGTGAAAAAAGACAGGACGCAGGAGATCAAACAGGTGATTAAAATGTTGGGAGAAGATGAGAAATTGAAAAAATTATTGTAAGGCTAATACTAAAGAACTGGTTCGTAGTAAGGACTTTAGTCCTCTTTTTTCCGATTCTAGAACAAGGACTAAAGTCCTCACTACGAACTTCTGGACTGAACCGAATAAAAGCCCACTTATTCATTATAATCTAATTTCTTCTTAAAATGTTGAGCAAATTCACTTAATGAGTTGTTTCGGGCGATCGTTTGATCGGTAATCTCTAGTTTCTCGGCAACTTTATCTGAGTCATTCTCAGAATATTGCTGTTTTTTTAAATCTCTATCTTTCAGTTTAGGATTTATCTTTTTAACAATATCTTTAGAAAACTTGACTAAATACTCCTTAGCATTTTTTCCTCCCGGCTCAGCTTCTATTATTAAGTGTGTTTCACCTTTTTGATATTTTTTAGCAAACTTTTCCCATTTTGGATCGCTTCTAGTGCCCAGATTTTTTGTAAAATAGCAACAAATTCTAAGACAGTCTACCAACAACCAAGCTTCAAGTTCTTGACGTATAAGTATTAACAAACATTTGCCTTGAGATTGTTCTACAACTCTATTAATTCTATTGATTAGAGAATTAGGTTCTTGCAATCGTTGAGCTTGAGATTGTACACCATCTGCATCAAGCAAAAAAATTACTAATTCGCTGTTTTTAAGATAAATATCAACTGCCTTTTTTAGACCATCCCCTCCGGTTTTTTTGATTGCTTGATTAAAAGCTACTTTAGAACTATCCAAAACAGTTATATTGGAGTCATAGTATTTAACAATCTTCTTAGCTATACAGCAAACAGTTTTACTATCAAAATCTGACTCTGGAGCCCAGATAAGAATATTACTCATACTATTGTTCTAAAATTCCTTGTAGTAGATGACTGTGATAAATTGCACTGCCTACTCCAAAATCTCTCATCCATTCAGATAAATCATCCCGACTCTTCCCTAACTCATCTACGGGAAAAGCCTGTGTTCCAACGTCATCTATCTTGCTTAGAAGCAGTACAGAAACATCTGAGTTTATTTCATCCAAATTGAAACAATCAAGTAACTGGGAACTATGAGTGGTAATAATTACCTGTGTTTTTTGAGACAGTCTTTTTACTACAGATGTAACCTCTCTTAGCAGTCCTGGATGAAGATTGCGTTCAGGTTCTTCAATCCCAATCAGTGTAGGTAGCTGATCTTGATGAAGTAGCACGTAGTAAGCCATAATTCGGAGAGTACCATCTGACATATTGGATAAAGGAATCTCTAGACTATCTTTTTCCAATACTTTAATGATTTTTTCTCCTTCTTCGTCCACTAACTTTAAGCTTATACCCAGACAATCATCCAGTTCTTGACTAACTAATTCAAATTTTTCTCGATCCTTCTCAGCCCAGTATTGTAAAACATCTTGAATTTCCCTACCTGTGCTACCCAGACTGGGAATATTTTCTCTGTTCATTACAATATTATCGCCAATTACAAGCATAGGGCTGCCTCTCATCACATCAGGATCTAAATCGTAGAAGTCCCAATTTCTAATAAATTCTGCAAGTCGGCCAATAAATGGTCTGTCCCCAAAATCACCGGCAGACTTTAATGCTAAGTTGCCAGCTTTAGATTGATATCTCTGAGAATTCCTTCCTTTTTCATCTCGCACTGTACCCTCGCCATTTTTGGCTTCTATTACTTTATGCTTACCTATTACAAGTTCCTCGCGCGAATAAGATAATTTTCCTTCTTCTAGAGACGCAGATACAGTATACTCGGCTGTCTTCTTAGCTTCTTTGACAGTAATAGAAAAAGTAATATCTTCATTTCCCCCAAATCTCAAGAATCTTTGCATGAACTCCACAGGGGGGGGAGAACCAATTTTTAGCATCAAGCTGAGAATCGATAACGCCTGTAAAGAATTAGACTTTCCGCTAGAATTACAGCCCACTAAAATCGTTAAATCTTTAAAATTTAATGTGAGATCGCCTAAGCTCCTAAAGTTTTTAATGTTAGCCGATACAAGTTCAATACTCATAGGTAAATTTAATTTGTAGCACAGTAAACTAATTAAGGGTCAACGTGAGGAAACCCCGATCGATACTTTTTGGTAACATACCATTCATAAAACTATAGACCATAGAGTTCATAATATCATCAGGAGTAATAGCTTCATCCCGATCGCCCTTTTCCCTTCTCTCCTCCCCTCTTCCCTCGAAGTTATTCCTCAAGACAATGGTCAGCCTGCTCAACAGCGCTATCCTAGTAAGTGTAGAGTCCTTAAACCCGATCGACCCGGAGGCCCCTTGTTCAGCCTAGTTCAAAACACTTCTCGCAAAGGAGAAATTCTAGAGGTCGTCTTCCGCAACGGTTGGGACTACATGAAAAGTCTCCTCACCGGCCGCAAAACCGACGCACCCAGTCTCCCGACTCCAGCAGTTCTCCGCAACATTCTCGTCGAATTAGGCCCGGTTTTTGTAAAATTGGGACAATTGCTGAGTACCCGTCCCGACCTTTTGCCGGCTAGCTATATCGAAATCCTTTCCACCCTACAAGCGGAAGTACCGCCCGTACCGTGGTCGGAAGTAGAAGCAATCGTGCGCCTGGAACTCAAACAGTCGATCGAAGAAACCTTCTCCAAATTTAACACTCAAGCCGTCGCCGCAGGTTCGATCGCCCAAACCCACAAAGCTACCTTAAAAGACGGCCGCGAAGTCGCCCTCAAAGTTCAGCGCCCCGGTATTGATATTGTCATCGAACAAGACATCGCCGTGCTCCGAGGTTTGGCAGAACTTGTCATGCTCACAGACCTCGGTCAACAATACGATATTGTAGCCCTAGCTGAAGAATTTGCGATCGCCCTGCGTGCAGAACTAGACTTCATTCAAGAAGCCAGTTATACAGATGAACTGCGCCGCAACTTATCTAAAAGTAAATGGTTTGACCCCACACAAGTTGTCCTACCAGAAATTAACTGGGAGTTGACTACAAAAAAACTCTTAGTAATGGAATGGCTCAACGGTGTCCCGATTCTGTTAGGAGATTTGCAAGGAATTCGCCACAAAGGAGATATAAATGCCGAACGCGAAGAAATTACAACCCTGCTTTGCCGCGTTTTCTTCCAGCAATTATATATTGATGGATTCTTTCACGCAGACCCACATCCCGGCAACTTATTTTATCTCAAAGACGGTCGAATTGCCCTGCTAGACTGCGGTATGGTCGGCAGATTAGACCCGCGCACTCAGCAGAATTTGACAGAAATGTTACTGGCAATTGTCGATTTAGATGCCCAACGCTGCGCTCAATTAACTTTAGAAATGGCAGAATTTGCTCAGCCTGCGAGTTTAGCTAATTTAGAGAACGATTTGGCTCGAATGCTGCGTAAGTATTACAATGTCAGCTTGTCGCAAATGAACTTGTCGGAAATTTTTTATGAAGTGCTGGAAATCACCCGCAAAAATAAAATTCGGCTACCCAGTAATCTCGGTTTGTATGCAAAAACTCTCGCTAATTTGGAAGGAGTAGCGCGTTCTTTCAATCCCAGATTTAATATTGTAGAGCAAGTCAAACCGCTGATGACCGATATGTTTCGCCGTCAGTTATTCGGAGATGACCCGATACAAGCTCTGTTGAGAACTGCCCTGGATCTTAAAAGCTTATCTTTGCAATCTCCGCGACAGGTGGAAGTGCTTTTAGACCGGGTTACTTCGGAAACTTTGAAGTGGAACTTGAGCCTAAAAGAACTCGACCCGCTGCGCCGCACTTTGGGGGATTCTGCGAACCGACTTTCTTTTAGTATTGTCGTGGGTTCGCTGATTATAGGGGCGGCCATTATTTCTTCTAACGCGCAAACTGCTCAGCTATCTTTTTTGAGCAACGGTTTGTTTGGGGCGGCGAGTTTTTTGGGTTTTTGGTTAATTCTTAGTATTCTCAGGTCAGGTCGTTTGCGGAATTGATTGGTTTGTAGTAAGGACTTTAGTCTCTCAAAATCCGATAATTAAGGATTGAGGTTCTTATACCAATTTAATGGGTCGTTGCACATATCTCGATCCCCCTCGCATCCCCCTTAAGAAGGGGGACTTTGAGAAGAATTTTGTCCCCCCCTTATTAAGGGGGGATCGAAATTCTATGCAGCCTCATAAAAAATTGGTATTACTACAAACCTATGTTAAAATAAGATTAGAGATAAATATTATTTTGAATAATCAATATTAACCAAGTGTTGTTAAATCAAAAAAAGCCAGAATTAGGATTAGTCTGCATTACGACTTCCGATGCAGTTCGTTTCCGCACTGTCACGCGGAAGCGGCTGTTGCAGCTAACAGAAATCGAACAAGAAAAAGTATTGCGCGAGTTGTATGCAGATAACTTAAAAAGACTTGACAAAGCGATTGATTTCTGCTACGCCAATGGGATTAAATTGTATCGAATGACTTCTGCACTCTTCCCTTTTGCAGATACAGATTTGGGGGAGACAGTGCTACAGTCGATGACTGAGGAATTGCGCCGAGTGGGCGATCGCGCAATTTACCTCAACATCCGTTTAGTGCTCCACCCCGAGCAATTTGTTGTCGTCAGTTCCGACAAGCCTGATGTGGTGAAAAACAGCATTAAAATTCTGGCGACTCATGCTTTAATTATGGATAAGTTGGGACAACCCCGATCACCCTGGGCACTGATGAACATTCACGGCGGTAAGGGCGATCGCAGTTTGCAACTCAAGTCTGTCATCCGCGATTTACCCGAATCAATTCGATCGCGCTTAACCTTTGAAAATGACGAATACGCTTACAGTTCCTCGGAACTTTTAGAAGTTTGTCTCGATACCGCAGTAGCAATGGTTTTTGACGCCCACCACCACGTCATTCACGAACATTTAGAAAGTTACGACGATCCGAGTGTCGCCGAAATGCTCGCAGCAGCCAGCACTACTTGGCGCGTTCCTGAATGGCAATTAGTGCACATATCAAATGGCAAAGAGTTTTGGCTCTCCTGAACTTGCGGTGATATTTTTATCTAATTAGAAAAGCAAGCTAATA
>ENA-OBIO01000832-OBIO01000832.1-metagenomes-genome-assembly--contig:-NODE-832-length-14326-cov-5.11429_pt1 | contig 14326 bp, 12 predicted proteins | sample MGYA00153383_OBIO01 | MGnify analysis MGYA00153383 | reverse complement strand
GCTCACGCAGGTCCCCGTCGGCGTTGCACGCGACCTGCCACGCCCAGGCCGACGCCAGCTTGATCGCCTCCCGGACGCTGTCGGTGACCGGGTAGCCGATCGAGAACTCCAGCCCCTGCTCGGAAAGGGAGCGGATCAGTGCGTGGGAGTAACCGACGCCGTCCGCGCGGACCAGGATCGGCTTGTCCCGCCACCGGTCCAGCAACTGGCTCAGCGCCTGCTCGAGCACCTGCAGGTGGTCGGTGGCGGTGTTGCTGCCGGCGTTGCCCGGCCGCAGCACCGCGGCCAGCGCCTCGCCGGTGTTGTCCAGCCACGCGCCGAGCGGGTGATAGCCGAACCCGCCCTTGAAAGTGCCCTTGGCACCTTCCTTGTCCGAGTGCGCCGTCACCAGCGTCGCGTCCAGATCGAGCACCGTCTGCGAGATCAGCCGCCCGGCCGCCCGGGAGCCGGGCAGCTCGGACCCGGTCAGCTCGCCACGGGCCAGCCAGGCCCGGTCCCGTGCCACCGCCCGGGCCCGCCGGATCTCAGCCAGCATCGCGCCATCGATCCCGGCAAGGACCCGCCAGATCGTCGCGGTCGACGCCACCGACCCCGACGGCCCGTGCAGTCCCTCCTGGTCGGCCAGGCTCTGCACGTCGCTGATGGAGCGGGCGCCGTCGGCGATCGCCACCGCCACGTCGACCAGGACCCGGCCCGGGTCGTGCCCGGCCCGGCGCGCCCGCAGCCCATCGGTCGCCTCGGACAGGGCGGCGGTCAGCCCGATCCGGTCGGCCAGCTCGGCCAGCAGCACGGTGCCGGCGTGCGACACCACCCCGGTCCCGTCACAGGTGATCGTCGGCAGCGTCCGACTCGTTGTCAGTTGCACTCGCGAAGAGCCTCTCCAGTTGGAATTTCCGGTCCCTCAGCAAGACCAGAATCCCAGCAACGCCCGGCACTCTCGCGCTTTCAACCCCGTGTCGGAGCACCGAGATCAGCGGCCTACTGCAACGCCCGGGCTAGACGGCACGCCGTGAGTCGTCAAGCAGCGCCACCGGCTTCAGCCTGGTGCGTCCACGTTGTTCAGCGTTGCTGAATCAATCTCCCTGTCCGGACCTCTTGACAGCCTTCGCATGAGTCCAGCAATGTGATGTGCGCCAAACCATCGCTGAATGGCCATTCGCTCACTGTCACGAGCCGCCGGGGGAGCCGTCTATGCCCAACACCGTGCTTGTCGCCGGAGCCAGTGGACTTGTCGGAGCTGCGGTCGTGGACCGCTTCCTCGACGACGGCTGGGCTGTTGTCGCGGTCTCGCGTCGCAAGCCCGAGGTCTTCAGCGACAAGCCCTTCCGGCACCTCGCGGTGGACCTGCAGGACGAGGTGGCCTGCCAGCAGGTGTTCAGCGGCATCTCCGACGTGACGCACCTGGTCTACACCGCGGTCTACGAGAAGCCGGGTTTGATCGCCGGGTGGACCGAGCAGGACCAGATGCAGACCAACTTCGCGATGCTACGCAACGTCGTCGATCCTCTGGCCGGGGATAGGGCGCTGCGGCACGTGACGCTGCTGCAGGGCACCAAGGCCTACGGCATCCACGTGCACCCCATGCGGACGCCGGCCCGCGAGCGCTATCCCCGCGACGAGCACGAGAACTTCTACTGGCTGCAGGAGGACTACCTCAAGCAGAAGGTTGCCGATCGAGGCCTGCGGTACACGATCTTCCGTCCGCAGCTCATCGTCGGACCGAACTACGGCGTCGTGATGAACCTGCCACCGGTCATCGGCGCGTACGCCGCGATCTGCAAGGAGGAGGGTCGTTCGTTCTCCTTCCCGGGTGGCACGCCGTTCGTCTGGGAGGCCGTCGACACCCGCATCGTCGCGAACGCCATCCGCTGGGCCGCCACCGAGCCCAAGGCCGACGGCCAGCACTACAACCTCACCAACGGCGAGGTCTTCGAGTGGCACGACATGTGGCCGGCCCTGGCCGAGGAGCTCGGTGTCGAGGTGGGTCCCGAGGAGCCGCTGAGCATGGCGGAGTACCTGCCGGCCAAGGCAGACGTCTGGGACCGCATCGTGGCCAAGCACGGGCTTCGTCAGATCAGTATGCAGGAGCTGCTCGGGGAGTCTCACTTCTACGCCGACTTCTGCTTCCTCTACGGCGCCACCGAGAACCCGCCGCAGGCGTTCGTCAGCACCGTCAAGATCAAGCAGCACGGCTTCGGTGAGGTGATGGACACCGAGGAGTCGTTCCGGCACTGGATCCGGGTGCTCCAGGAGCGCAAGGTCCTGCCACCGCGCTCCTAGCGCTCGCGCGCACGCCCGAGCCCCTGCCCCCGCTGACCACCCAGGCCCGCGCCCCCACCAGCCGCACCTGTCACCTCTCCCCACGCCCGCACACCGACCGGCACCCCGTACCGGCACTGCGACCGGCGCCACCCGTCCAGGAGGACCCATGACCGAGCCCACCGCCCCCTACCTGGGCGATCTGCTCAAGGATTCTCCGAGCAACTGGGGTAAATGGGGTCCGGACGACGAGGTCGGCTCGCTGAACTACCTCGGCCCGGAGCAGGTCCTCGCGGCGGCCCGGCTGGTCACCTCGGGCAAGGTCTTCACGCTGCAGCGGCTGATCGGCGACCCGAAGGGCGACCCGGTCTGGCCGGGGCGCACGCCGGCCGAGCGGACCCAGATCCTGGACGAGTCCAACTGGGACGAGGGCGCCGGCGGCCCGGCGTACCCCGGCGGCCTGCACTACGCCGACGACAAGATCAGCGCCTTCCTGCAGGGCTCCACCCAGTACGACGCTCTGGGCCACGTGTGGTTCGACGGCAAACTCTGGAACGGCTACGACGCCCGCACCACGATCGGTGGCCTCGACAAGGCCAGCGTCCAGCCGATCGCCGAGCGCGGCATCGTCGGCCGCGCGGTGCTGCTCGACATGGCCCGGTTCCTCGGCAAGGACAACCTTGCCAGCGCCGAGACCTTCACCCACGTGGACCTGCTGGCCTGCGCCAAGGCGCAGGGCATCACCATCGAGAAGCGCGACATCCTGATCATCCGGACGAACTTCCTCAAGCTGTTCTTCGACCTTGGCGACAAGTTCTACGAGGGGTTCTGCGAACCCGGTCTGGTCTACAGCCCGGAGCTCGTGGCGTGGTTCCAGGACATGGAGATCCCCAACCTGGTCACCGACACGATCGCCAACGAGGTCACCTTCGACCCCCACAACGGCGTTGCCCTGGTCCTGCACAACGCCCTGATGCGCAACCTCGGCGTCACGCTGACCGAGATAGCCGACCTCGAGCTGCTCGCCGAGGACTGCGCCGCCGACAAGCAGTACGCCTTCCTCTACGTGGCGGCGCCGCTCAAGGTCGCCAAGGGCAGCGGCTCGCCGGTCAACCCCGTCGTCATCAAGTAGGAGCCCGATGAGCACGTACGACGACCGCCCCTGGCTCGCGCTGTACGGCGACCAGGCGCCCGACTACCCGATCGAGTTCGAGAACGCGCTGGACATGTTCCGGGCCGGCGTGGCCGAGGACCCGTCCGCCGAGGCGATCCGCTACTTCGACGGCGTCATCACCCGCCGTGAGCTCGACGAGCAGAGCGACGCCCTGGCCAGCGCGCTGCTTGCCGGCGGCTTCACCCGCGGCGACCGGTTGGCCGTCTACCTGCAGAACGTGCCGCAGTTCGTCATCTCGATGGTGGCCACCTGGAAGGCCGGCGGGGTGATGGTGTCCATCAACCCGATGAGCCGGGTGCGCGAGCTGTCCTACCTGCTCAAGGACTCCGGCGCGAAGGTGCTGGTGGCCCTCGAGTCGCTGTACGACGAGATCGGCCGGCAGGTCGTCCCCGACACCGACGTGGAGCTGGTGCTGACCACCAGCGAGCTGGACCACCAGACCCGCGCGGACGAGCGCTTGTTCAAGGGCATGACCAGGCAGCGGCACGAGGGCACCACCGATTTCGGCGAGCTCATCGAGCAGCACCGCGGCGAGATCCCGCCACCGGTGACACTCACCGCCGACGACATCGCCTTCCTGACCTACACCTCCGGCACGACCGGCGTGCCCAAGGGGGCCATGAACACGCACCGCAATGTCGTGTTCACCGCGCAGGTCTATCGCGACTGGGTGCACGTCGACGGCGCCGGCCCGATCCTCGGGATCGCGCCGCTGTTCCACATCACCGGGCTGATCGGGCACGTCGCAGTGAGCATGCTGGCGCCGGCGCCGCTGGTGCTTGCCTACCGCTTCGAGCCGCAGGTCGTCCTGGACGCCCTGCTCGAGCACCGGCCGACATTCACCATCGGCGCCATCACCGCCTTCAGCGCGCTGCTCAACGCCCCGGGCTTCACAAAGGACCACTTCGCCTCCCTCACCTCGATCTACTCCGGTGGCGCGGCGATCTCACCGACCGCGGAGAAGGCGTTCCTGGACGCCACGGGTACGCAGGTCCACAACGCCTACGGGCTGACCGAGACGACCTCGCCGATGACGGTCACGCCGTTCGGCTCGCCGTCCCCGGTCGATCCGACCTCCGGCGCGCTGTCGGTCGGCGTACCCGCGCCGAACACCATCGTCCGGATCCAGTCCGACGACGGTACGGACCTGCCGATCGGCGAGGTGGGCGAGATCGTCGCCGACGGTCCGCAGGTCATCGCCGGCTACTGGGGCAAGCCCGAGGAGACGGCCGCCAACCTGCCGGGCGGGGCGCTGAAGAGCGGAGACGTCGGCTTCATGAACCCCGAGGGATGGGTCTTCATCGTCGACCGTAAGAAGGACATGATCAACGCGTCGGGCTACAAGGTGTGGCCGCGCGAGGTCGAGGACGTCCTTGCCGAGCACCCCGCTGTACGCGAGTCGGCAGTCGTGGGAGTCCCGGACGAGAAGCGCGGCGAGACGGTCAAGGCCTTCGTCAGCCTGAAGGCAGGCGCCACGGCGACCCCAGAGGAGCTGATCGCGCACTGCAAGGAGCGGATGGCGGCGTACAAGTACCCGCGCAGCGTGGTGTTGATCGACGAGCTTCCCAAGACCGTCACCGGCAAGATCCTGCGCCGCGAGCTGCGGACATGACGGCCGGCTCCGCCCACGACGCCGGGTACCCGCACGATGCGGTCTTCACCTACGGCTCACCGAGCCTCAAGTTCGGCCCCGGCGCCAGTGAGGAGATCGGCTTCGACCTCGCCGCGCTGGGCGCCAAGCGGGTGCTGGTGGTCACCGATGCGGGTGTCTCGGCCACCGGTTCGCCGCAGCGGGTCGCGGATGCGATGCGGGCGTACGGCGTCGAGGCGCAGGTCTGGGACGGCGTTCATGTCGAGCCCACCGACGAGAGCCTGCAGCAGGCGATCGACGCCGCGAAGGCCAGCGGACCCTGGGATGCCTATGTGGCGGTCGGTGGCGGCTCGAGCATCGACACCGCCAAGGCCATCAACCTGCTCACCACCAACCCCGGTGAGCTGATGGACTACATCAACAAGCCGGTGGGCGGTGGTCGTGCGCCGAGCCTGCCGCTCAAGCCGCTGGTGGCCGTACCCACCACGACCGGCACCGGCTCGGAGAGCACGACCATCTGCGTCATGGACGTGCTGGCGCTGAAGGTCAAGACCGGCATCAGCCACGCCCGGCTGCGGCCGACGCTGGCCGTCGTCGACCCCCGGCTGACCCGCACCCAACCGGCCCTGGTGACCGCCGCCTCCGGCATGGACATCCTGTGCCATGCGCTGGAGAGCTACACCGCCAAGCCGTACACCGCATTTGCGAGGAAGACCGCCGAGCAGCGGGTCCCGTACTGCGGCGCCAACCCGGTCGCCGACATGTGGTCGGAGAAGGCGCTGACCCTGCTGGCCACCTCCTTCCGGACCTGCGTGCGCGACGGCGACGACGAAGCCGCCCGGATGGACATGGCGATGGCGGCGACCTTTGCGGGGATGGGTTTCGGCAATGCCGGCGTACACATCCCGCACGCCAACGCCTACCCGATCGCCGGCCGCGTCAAGGACTACCACCCGGCCGGCTACCCCGGCGCCGAGCCGATGGTCCCGCACGGGATGTCGGTCTCGCTCACGGCGCCGGAGGCCTTCCGGTTCACCTTCCAGGCCTCTCCGGAACGGCACCTGCGCGCGGCGTCGCTGCTCGCGCCCGACCTGGCCCGCACCGATGATCCGGCCGAGCAGCTGCCCTCTGCTCTGCTCGCGCTGATGCGGGACATCGGCATCCCCAATGGCATCGGCGGCGTCGGGTACGGCAGGGACGACGTCGACGACCTGGTCGAGGGCACCATGAAGCAGCAGCGCATCCTGGCCGTGGCGCCCCGCGAGGTCACCGAGGACGATGTCGCCCGGATCTTCATCGGCTCGATCGAGCTCTGGTAGCCGCCGTCAGGTGATGGTCAGCCCACCGTCGACCGCGAGGGTCTGGCCGGTGACGTACGCGCCGGCGGCACTGGCGAGGAAGACCAGGGCCGCAGCGAGCTCTTCGGGGTCGCCCGTGCGGCCCATCGGCACCCTGGTCATCATCTGGTCGAGATACCCGGGGGCGTACTGGTCGCTCATCTCGGAGACGAAGAAGCCCGGTGCCAACGCGTTGACCCGAATGCCCTTGCGTGCACCCCACTGCTGGGCCAGGTCGCGGGTCAGCCCGATCAGGCCCGCCTTGCTCGCGGCGTAGGCGGCCTGCGGCAGCCCGGCGGTCGTGAGGCCCAACACGCTACTTATGTTGATGATGCTACTGCCCGGCTGCATGACCCGGCCGCAGGCCTGCGCCATCCAGTAGCAGCCGTTCAGGTTCACGTCGATGACCCGCTCGAACTGCTCGACGGTCTCCCGGGTAGCGGGCACGGCGGTGCCGATGCCGGCGTTGTTGACCAGGACATCGACCTTGCCGTACGCCGCCATCGCCTCGTCCAGCAGCGCCTGGCAGTCGGGCTGGCGCGACACGTCGGTGGCGACCTCGATGCTGCGCCGGCCGGCGGCCCGCACCAGGGCGGCCGTCTCTTCGAGCTTTTCTACGCGGCGGGCACCGAGCGCAAGGTCGGCACCCGCCTCGGCCAGTGCCCGGGCGAACGCCACGCCGAGCCCGGAGGACGCCCCGGTCACGACCGCGACCTTGCCCTCGAGCGAGAACCGGTCCAGCACGCTCATCGATGACTCCTGCTCCGCGTACTGGCGGGCCACCCGGGCGCGCCGTCCTGCGCCTGACGCAGCCGCACTCGTCCTCCTCGACCAACTCGCATGTTGAGAACAATATCGCTGCGGGGCCGCCCGCCGCGAACCACCCGGTCGGATCCGGTTTCTGCCCGCCCAGGAGCACGCCTGTCTGCGGAAGATGGCGGGCGCCATCGTCAGCCTGATGTCAACGCGGCGGGTATGTCGGCGAGCTGTCGGGGACGGCCCGTCAGGGCTCGGCCGTCCCGTGCCACCTCCCGCAAGCAGCGTGGCCGTCAGCGTCGATTCCTACGCGAGCTCCGGAACCGGTCTCGCCCTCGCGGGCGGCGACCTCGACTGCGCTCAGCGCAGCTGCGTCGCGGGTGCCCTGTCGATCACGGCGCCGGCGCCCAAGCGGGTGTCGGACCGCCGGCCGGCGCAACAGCTGTTGAGCACCCGGACAACCCGGTCAGCCTGTTCGTCCGGCAGGCGTAGGCCGCTCCGCTCGACGCCGGCGCTCAAGAGATGGACATCCAGTCGTGAGACGGTCATGGCGTGGCATTCGGGTGACGTGACATGGAAGCTCCCAGCGGAGGTCCCGGTAGTACCCGGCGTTGAACGACGTGCTCAACGGGACCTCGACGACGGTGCGCGGCGGCCCCGACCCGGGTCGGCTGCTACTCAGCAAGGCCCACGATACGCCTGCCGGCGCGGCTCAGCCGGGTTCCGCGATCTTCCTGATCGCGGCCAGCGTCACGGGGATGCCGCGGTGTGCGACCTGTGTCCGGTCGACGATCTGCGCCGGCGCGCCGTCGCCGTACACCTCCTGGAACCTCGCGATGCCCGCGGGCAGGAACTGCCACGACTCGGTGAGCCGGGTGCCCCCTTCGACCGCTTCGAAGGTGAAGCCCCAGCGGACCCAGGACCCGCCCACGACGAAGGCGAACTCGCGCCCGCGCTCGGCGACGGCGACCTGCGACCGGGTCTCCCACACCCGGATCGGCGTCTGGTTGCGACCGGTGAACCAGCTGCCGACCCGCGGCCCCGCTCCGGCGTCCCACCAGCAGGCCCGGCAGACCGGGCTCCACTGCCCGGTGCGGGTCACGTCAGACACCAGGTCGTAGAGCTTCTCGGGCGAGCAGGCGACAACGATGGAATCGCTATGGCTGGGGTGCGGCACATCGGCAGTGTGCCCGGACACGCGACACTGTCCTCAATCGAGGGGGGCGGATGCCTGCTGTAGACCCGCTGCACCGGCCGATCGGCCGGCTGCTGCGCGCGGCGCAGACCGCCGACCCGGGGGACCTCGTCGACACCCTGTCGATGGCGGTGGCCGAGCTCGGCGGCTTCGACGTCGTGCTCTTCCTGATCGACTACGAGCACGTCACGCTCGTCCCGCACCCGGACACGCTCCCGCACGGTGGCCGCGTCGAGTCGGCCGCGGTCGACGGGACGATGGCCGGTCGGGCGTACCGGTCCAACACGCCGCTGGCGGCGCAGCGCGACGACGGCTGGCACGTGTGGGTACCGATGATGGAGCGGGCCGACCAACTCGGGGTGCTGTCGATGACGCTCCCGGAGTGGGACGCCGACATCGAGTACTTCTGTGTGGAGCTCGGCTTCGCAGCCGCGCACCTGGTGCTGGCCAGCGCGCGCTACACCGATCTGCCGCACCTGCTCCGACGCCGCAAGGATATGGGCCTGGCGGCAGAGATGCAGTGGTCGCTACTGCCACCGTTGTCGTTCACCGCCGCGGGGACGACCGTTGCTGGGCTGCTCGAGCCGGCGTACGAGGTCGGTGGCGACTGCTTCGACTACGCCCTCAACTCCGGTCAGCTCGACGTGGCGATCTTCGACGCGGTCGGCCACGGGCTGCAGAGCGCGGTGCTCGGGTCGCTGACCCTCGGGGCGTACCGCAACGGCCGGCGCGAGTCCGAGGGGCTGCAGCAGCTCGCAGTCAGCATCGACGCGGCCGTCCGGACCTACCCCGGCGACCCGGCGTTCACGACCGCCCTGCTCGCGCGGCTCGACGTGGCGACCGGTCGGCTGACCTGGACGGCGTGCGGGCATCCGCAGCCGCTGCACGTACGTCGCGGCGCAACGCTGCCGGAGGTCGCCGTGCTGCAGGGCGCACCGCTGGGGATGAGCGAGATCGCCCCCGTCGTCGGGGAGGTCATCGAGGTGGCGCTCGAGCCCGGCGACGGCGTGCTGCTCTACACCGACGGCGTCATCGACGCCGACGGTCCGGACGGCGAGTACTTCGGCGAGGACCGGCTGCGCGACCTGCTGGGGCGCGAGCACCTGTCGGGGTGCGCGCCGCCGGAGGTGCTGCGCCGGCTGGTCCGCTCAGCCACCACCCACCAGACGAACCGGCTGCGGGACGACGCAAGCATGGTCTACCTGCGGTGGGACGGTCCCGAGACCGTCTGACCGCACCCGGGATCGTCTGACCGGCGCTGCGCAGGTCGACTCGCGCCCCGCCACAGTCGGGCACCACCATGGGTGCATGCCTCAACAGCTCGCCGCCGCCTCGGTCCTGCTCATCGAGGACGACGCCGGTCTGGCCGAGCTGCTCGAGCGGGTGCTCACGGGGGAGCGGTACGACGTGACGGTCGCGGGCGACGGCCAGCGCGGCCTGCACCTGGCGCTGACCCGCCGCTTCGACGTCCTGGTCGTGGACCGGGGCCTGCCCGCGATCGAGGGGTTGGACCTCGTGGCGAGGCTGCGCGCCAGCGGCCTCGAGACCCCGGTGCTGGTGCTGTCCGCCCGCGGGACGACGCAGGACCGCGTCGACGGCCTGGACGCCGGTGCGGAGGACTACCTCACCAAGCCCTTCGAACTCGCCGAGCTCCTCGCCCGGTTGCGGGCGCTGCTGCGACGACATACCGACACGGCGCAGGTACTGACGGTGCCCGGCGGCGAGCTGGTCCTCGCCGAACGCACCGTACGGCGGGCGGGCGGTCCCGACGTCGAGCTCTCCGCGCGCGAGGCGGCACTGCTCGGTGTCCTTGCCGCACGCCCGAGGCAGGTCTTCAGCCGACGGGACCTGCTTGAGCGGGTCTTTGACTCCGCGGGGTCCGACAACGCGGTCGACACCTACGTGCACTACTGCCGTCGCAAGCTCGGCCGCGACGTCATCTCCACGGTGCGTGGCCTGGGCTATCGACTGGGTACGGCGTGAGCGGCCCGGAGCAACCGCGTGGCGACCTGCTCCTGGTGGGTCGCGCGACCCGCCGCCTCGCGCTGCAGGTCGCCGGGCTGGTCGCGCTGGCCATGCTGATGCTGGTCTCGCTGGTGACCCTGGTGGTCGTCAGGGGGCAGAGCGAGGCCGGGAATGCGGAGCTCAGGACCGCGCTCGCGACCGCAGACGACGTCGTCGACCCCCCGCCCGGCGCCTGGCTCGTGCTGTCCCGCGGCGGCGTGACCTCGAGCTCACCGGGCCTGCCAAGCAGCCTGGACCCGGCGCTCGCGGAGCTGCGCGCCACGTCCACCGGCGCCGTCGCACTGCGCGACCTGCCCGGCGCACAGGGCCGGGACTACCGGGTGGGCACCCAGGTCCGCGACGGGGAGCCCGTCCAAGTCGTCCTCGACCTCACCTCGGACCATCGCCAGCGCAGCCGGCTACTGCAGGCGATGGCGGGCGCGTCCCTGCTGGCCCTGGTTTTCTCGGTCGCATTGGGCGTCCTGCTCGGCCGGCGGGCGGTGCGGCCGCTGGCTGATGCGCTCACGCTGCAGCGCGCCTTCGTCGCCGATGCCAGCCACGAGCTCCGGACACCTCTGACGCTGCTCAGCACCCGCGCGCAGCTGCTCGACCGCGCCGTGCAGTCCAGCAGCCTCGACCCGTCCGTGCTCGGCGACTCCCGGGGCGTGGTCCACGACGTCCAGCGGCTCGGGGAGGTCGTCGATGATCTGCTGGTCGCAGCCGACCCCGGTGGCACCTCCGTGCAGCAGCCGACGGATGTCGCCCCGCTCGTACGGGCTGTCGTGGACAGCGCCGGCGCGCACGCCGGCGCGGCCGGGGTAGCGCTGGATTGCGAGACCGGGGACGGTCCGGCCCGGGTGCTCGGCTCCGCCCCTGCGCTACGCCGCGCCGTCCTGTCGCTGGTCGACAACGCCATCGACCACACACCGGCCGGCGGACAGGTGCACGTCCGGACCATCACCGGCCTCAGAACGGTCACCATCTCGGTGAGCGACACCGGCCCGGGGGTGCCCGCGGGCGACGTGTTCGCCCGGTTCCGCTCCGGGGGGCAGCGTGCAGGTCGGGCCCACTACGGCCTCGGGCTCGCGCTCTGCAGCGACGTCGCGAGCCGGCACGGCGGTCTGCTCAGGATCGCCCCCGCTCACGCAGGGGCGACCTTTGAGCTGGTGCTCCCTGGCCTTTCCCCGGCTCCCGGCCCGAGGCACCGCGGCTGGACCGGAGGCCGTCCCAGGAAGGCCCAAGAAAGCCCAAGCATGATGACCGAGAGCGGGTCGCCAGCCCCCTGACCCGACGGAGTTGCCCCATGACCACCAGGACCCGCCCGACGTGACCACCGCCCTGCGCCCGCTGGCCCGCGACCGGCAGCAGCTCAGGCCGGCGCCCAGTTGGTGGCGGGAAGCCGTGCGGGCGGGAGCCTGGGTCAGCGGCTTGGTCGTCGCGGTGCTGTGGCTGTCGGGCGGTGGCCTGGCAGCCCTGGGGTCGGGCCCGGCGAGCCTGCTGACCTCGCTCGGGCGCCTGTCGGGTCTCGTGGCAGCCGACCTGCTGCTCGTTCAGGTCTTCCTGATGGCCCGGGTCCCGGCCATCGAGCGCACGCACGGCCAGGATGAGCTCGCCCGGCGGCACCGGCTCGTCGGCTTCTGGTCTTTCACTCTGCTGATGCTGCACATCGTGCTGGTCACGTTCGGCTACGCGCTGCTGGACCGTACCGATGTCCTCCACGAGGCGTGGCTCCTCGTCACCACGTTCAGCGGCATGCTCCTGGCGCTTGCCGGCAGCGGCGCGCTCGTCGTCGTCACCGTGACGTCCGTGCGCATCGCCAGGCGGCGGTTGCGGTACGAGTCGTGGCACCTGCTGCACCTGTACGCCTACCTCGGCGTCGGGCTGGCCCTGCCGCACCAGATCTGGACCGGCTCGGACTTCCGGTCCTCCGCACTGGCCCGCGGCTACTGGCTGTCGGTGTACGCGCTCGCCGCCGGCTCGGTACTGGTGTTCCGGCTCGGGCTGCCGCTGTGGCGCACGGTGCGGCACGGCATCACCGTCACGGCCGTCGTGCGGGAGAGCTCCGACGTCGTGACCGTGCGGATGGGCGGCCGCGGCCTGGACCGGCTGCCCGCGCGCGCCGGCCAGTTCTTCGTCTGGCGCTTCCTGGACGGCCCGGGCTGGTCGCGCGGCCACCCGTTCTCGCTGTCGGCGGCGCCGCGACGGGGCCGGGTGCAGATCACCGCCAAGGACCATGGCGACGGCAGTGGGCGCCTCGCCGGGCTCCAACCGGGCACCCGGGTGCTGGTCGAGGGGCCGTACGGCCGACTGACCGGTGAGCACGTCACCGGCAGCAAGGTTGCCCTGCTCGCCTGTGGCATCGGCATCACCCCCTTGCGTGCGCTGCTGGAGGACCTGCCGTACGCCCCTGGCGACGCTGTCCTGGTTCACCGCGTGCACAGCGCGCAGGATCTGGTGTTCCGCGACGAGATCGCCGAGCTGGCCCGCCGGCGCGGGGCCACCGTCCACCACCTCATCGGTCCCCGGGTGCCCGGCCGCGCCTCCTGGCTGCCGGCCCACAGCGGGTTCCGCAGCGACAGCGACGCCCTGCGCACACTCATCCCGAACCTGCTCGAGCACGACGTTTTTATCTGCGGGCCCGACGCGTGGATGGATGCCGTCTGCGACGCCACCGTGGCTGCGGGCCTGGCTCCGCAGCGGCTGCACCAGGAACGCTTCACGTGGTGAGGCGCGGCGACCAGACGGGCACGCGGCGCAACGCCGCCGTCTTCCTGGCCACGGCTGCCGTCACCGGACTGCTCCTGCGCTACCCGACGAGCACCCACGGCAGCATGGCGCAGCCGGCCGTCGCCAGCGTCGCGGGGCCACCGGCGGCCGAGACCCCGCCAACCGGCCCGACCGCGCCGACGAAGACCGCGCCCACGACGACCGCGCCGACGAAGACCGCGCCAGGGGCCGTCCAGACCGTCGACGGCCCGGCCGTCGAAACCGGCTACGGTCCCATCCAGGTCCGGCTCACTGTGCGCGGCGGCCGGATCCTGACCGCGACCGCGACCGATTTCCCGGAGAGCGCCGGACCGAGTCGTTCGATCAACCACCGGGCCGTCCCGGTCCTGCAGGCCGAGACCGTGTCGGCGCAGAGTGCCCAGATCGACGCGGTCTCCGGCGCGACGTACACCTCCGCCGGCTACGTCAGCTCCCTGCAGGCGGCACTCGATGCCGCGCAGCTGCGCTGAGCGGGGGGCAACCATGCCGCTCCCGACAGCCGTGACCGACGTCGTCGACGTCGCCTCGGGGCAGGTCCACCGCGATGAGCCCGTCTCACCGGGCACGGGCGGCCCGGCCGGCAACGCCCAGCTCACCGCCCGACTCGGTCTGGCCCTGCTCGTGCTGTTCCTCGGCGAGCTCGTCACCCTGGTCAACGTGCGGGGGCTGATCACCTGGCATCTCGTGATAGGCCTGCTGCTGATCCCGCCGTCGCTGGCCAAGACCGCGACGACCGGCTGGCGCGTCGTCCGGTACTACACCGGCGCAGCGACTTACCGGAAGGCCGGCGCGCCCCCGCTGCTGCTGCGGTTGCTCGGGCCCCTGGTCGTCGTCGGCACGCTGTCCGTGCTCGGCACCGGCCTGGTCCTGGTAGCTCTCGGGCCGGGCCCGGGTCGCGCCGCCCTGCTGGCTGTACTCGGTCAGCAGATCTCCGCGCTGACGCTGCACCAAGCCGCTTTTGTGCTCTGGGGCGCTGCGACCGGCCTGCACGTGCTAGCCCGGATCGTCCCCGCAGTCCGCTTGGCCGCCCCGTCGAGATGGGCCGGAGCCCGGCTCCCGGGAGCTGTGCCGCGCGCCGGCGCGCTGCTGGCCACCGGCGCGCTCGCCGCGCTCGCCGCGCTCGTGGCGACGGTCGTCCTCGGCCTGGCCGCGGGGTGGACCGACACCGACCCCGGCCGGACCGAGCAGTCCGGCAGCATCAGTACACGGTGATCGGCGAGCCGCGACAGGTGCGCCGAGCCTGA
>ENA-OBIO01000830-OBIO01000830.1-metagenomes-genome-assembly--contig:-NODE-830-length-14345-cov-3.04528_pt1 | contig 14345 bp, 6 predicted proteins | sample MGYA00153383_OBIO01 | MGnify analysis MGYA00153383 | reverse complement strand
TCGTTGGATTTTACTGACGGTGTTTGTTGCGGCACTTTCAATCGGTGTCCACTTATTGAGTTTATTAACTTTTCCAGGTTTGGCTTTGTTTTATTATTATAAAAAAACAGAAAAACCAACTTGGATCGGTATGATCATAGCGGGCGTGATTGGCGTAGTGGCTATAACTCTCATTCAATCGCTTATCATAACAGGTATTCCATCACTCTGGGGAACTTTAGAATTAATTTGTGTTAATACATTCGGTTTACCCTTCAATATCCCAAGCTTATTTTTAACGCTGGGTTTATTGGGTGCGGGTGTTTATTTCGGTTTGCGATTTGCGCACCGCAGAAACAACGCAGCTATTCAAAACATCGTTTTAGGTTTAGCACTTTCAATTATCGGCTTTTCAACTATTGGTATGGTTGTTTTGCGCGCCAATGCAAATCCACCAATTAATATGAGTAATGCGCGCGATCCGTTGCGTTTGTTACCTTACTTAAATCGCGAACAATATGGCGAGCGTCCGCTTCTTTTCGGACCACAATTTAATGCGAAAGTAGAAGATCAAGAAACGTCTGATAGATATGGTCGAGTAGGTAATAAATATGAAGTCGTTGATAAAAAAGTAGATCCTATTTATAAAGACGAGGACAAAGTTTTCTTTCCACGCATGAGCCATAGTGAAGGCGACCGATTGAACTATTACAAATATTGGATGGATATTAATCCGCAACAAGAAATTCCTGCTGATAGACCCACTGCGACAGATAATATTTCTTTCTTCTTGCGCTATCAAGTGGGTTGGATGTATTGGCGATATTTCATGTGGAATTTTGTGGGTCGTCAAAATTTCGATCAAGGTTTTACACCCAGTGATAAAAGTAAAGGCAATTGGGAATCGGGTATTGCGCTTTTAGACAATGCGCGTTTGTTCGATTATAAAAATGCGCCAGAATGGATTAAGAACGATGCTTCGCGGAATCACTATTTTTTCCTGCCGTTTATTTTTGGTATTTTTGGTTTGATCTGGCACTATACGCGCCGCCGAAATGATATGCTTGCGTTACTCGCTCTGTTTATTATAACAGGTATTGGTATCGTAGTTTACACCAACGAACCACCAAACGAACCGCGCGAGCGCGATTACGTAATCATCGGTTCCATATTTATTTTTGCAGTTTGGGTCGGTATGGGTGTTTTAGCTATTTCCGAATGGCTGCGACAAGCTAAACTTTCACCGCAATTAGCATCCTTTGGGGCGTTTGCTTTGGTCGTTTCGGCGCCAATAATTATGGGTTTTCAAAATTTTGACGATAATAACCGTTCTAAACACACGGCTGCGAAAGATTACGCGAACAACTTTTTAGAGTCGTGCGATCCGAATGCGATTATATTTACTTACGGCGATAACGATACGTATCCTTTATGGTATGCGCAAGAAGTTGCACACATTAGAACAGACGTGCGCGTTGTGAATTTAAGTTTACTCGACGTTGATTGGTATATTGATTTGTTGCGTCGAAAAATAAATAATTCGCCTGCTATAAAAATGACAATTTCTGAAGATCAGATGCGTGGCGAAAAACGAAATCAATTACCCGTTGATCCGAGTGGTGGTGGCAAATCGCCTGCGATGAATATAAATGATGTCGTTAAATTTTTGGGTGAAAATCATCCGTTGGCTGCCAATAGAAGTTACACATTCGAATCATATGCACCGACAAAAAATATTTTTATTCCTATTGATAAAGATAAAGCCGTTGCAAATGGTTTAGCATCTGCATCCGATACTTTACCTGCGACAATGAATTTCACGCTCAACAGTAATTATTTACTTAAAGGAGATATTGCGATACTCGACATCATCGCTAATAATGCGATGACGCGCCCGATTTATTGGGCTGTAACATCGCGCCAAGAAAAAACTTTGGGTCTCGATGAATATTTGCAACTCGAAGGTTTAGCCGTTAAATTGGTACCGATAAAGAAAAAACCTTCCCAACAATTACCAGGTATGTTTGGTGTAGGTGGCGTAGCAGACGACAAAATTTTCGATCGCTTCATGACGAAGTTTAAGTGGGGTGGTTTCGATAAAGAAAAAACCTTCATCAGCAAAAACTACGGACCAAGCGTTCAGACAACACAATTTTTGGTGATGCGCGAAGTGGAAGAATTGATAACGAATAAAAAGAATGATAAGGCGGTTCAGTTGCTCGATAAATATTTTGAAGTATTCCCGAACATGAACTTTACTTTCGATTATTATTCCGCCATCATGATGCAATCTTACACGCGCGCTGGTGCACCCGATCATGCGAAGAAAATTGCGCTGCAACTCGAAAGTAATTTATTGAAAAGTTTCAAATTCTATAATTCTTTGAGTGCGTCAGCGCGGAAAGAAAGTTTCTCGCGCGAAATGCAAATGGATGGAACAACAGCAAGAATGCTTCAAGGATTTGCTGACGAAACGAAAGATACAGAGTACGCTAAAAAATTAGCTGACGAGTTTGCGCCGTATGTAGCATTGATGCCGCAACAACGTCCGCAACAAACGCAAGATGGAACACCACTCAATTAAATGAGTATTGAATGTAGCGACGCGATGCTTCGCTGCTAAAAGTGAAAAGAAAGTGCTGAAAGTTCGTCAGATGTCAGCGATGGGCGAAAGCCTGTCGAAAAATAAAAAAAAGCGCGATGAGTTTCATCGCGTTTTTTTTGTTTTATTAAGCATTTAAGGGTTAATGGACATTTGTGGTGGTAAAACCTTCATAAATGTCCATTAACTCTCAAAATTATTCTATTGAGGAGTAAAATAAAAAAACCTCGTAAGTTTCAAAAACTTACGAGGTTTAAAGAAGTCAACCCGAGTGGATTCGAACCACTGACCCCTACCATGTCAAGGTAATACTCTAACCAACTGAGCTACGGATTGAAAATATTAATCTGATTATTTTCTTGCGATTCGACTTTAACTCTTTTAACTCTAAAGTGTAGAACCCAAACTTATTATCTTCAACACAAAAGTATAAAAAAAAATTGAAACAAAGAAATGCCTTAAATATGATTCAGAAGTTTAAACCCAAACAGTAAAAATTTTCTTCTCATTCATAATTTCCCAACCATTTTTCCAAGTTTTCTTTTTTGAATGGTCGAAAATAATTAAATAACCTTCATCCAATTTTGCGCGATCTAAATAATCGCACAGTTGCAATAAACCTTCGGTGTGTGCTTCTTTACCACGCCAAATTTTTAGCTCTGCAATATATTTATGTGCTAAATATGTGATGACGACATCTAAGCGACGTTCTTCCGAAATTTGAACCTCTTTGAAATCGAAACCTGAACCGTTAATGATAGGTTTTATGAAAGCTAAAAAAATTAATCTGCCGTTGCGTTCTAAAAATTCACGATCTTTCCCACTGTATTGCTCGTGCATGAAAGTTTGGAATTTGAGCAAAACTAATTCCATATTCAGTTGACCATTTGTTAATCGGAAATTTTTATTAACGTTATACTCGCCTAATAACACTTTCGATTTTGCTTTCGAAGTCATGTAGTCGTAAATAATTTCTTCATAAATTCTGTTATGAATTGAAATGCCGTCACCATTTTTTAAAATACCGTACATCATTCCGAGACTAACCGTAGGATCGAAAACATAATAAGACTGATATTCGACTTCGACTAATTTTTTGTACACCAAATCATATAAATCGGGATGATTTTCTAAATTTTTTATCAAACTGTCAAAATTGGTGTTCGTTTCTTTTGTTATTGCAACCGCAGCTTTATTAACGTCTTCAACCGTCCAAGTTTTTTCTGTTTTTTCGGGCAAAAAATCTTCGTCAATCATTTTACACAACTTACTGACTAAAAACGGATAACCAGAAGTATAATAAAATAAGCGGTCAGCGACTAATTCAGATTGGACACTAATATTTTTATCTTTAGCGTATTCATCGAGCATCGGTATTATTTCTTCAGGCAATAAATTCATATTGACTTTAAATTCAGCCGCAATATTCCAAGGTGAATTATACTTTTGTTCTTCATCGGGGCGCAATTTTAGTTTTAACGATTTAACGTCGTGCAAACCCGCCAATACAACCGAATGGAAAGTTTTAAATGTATGGCGCTCCAAATATTTATTGCGCAGCATCGCTAAAAAACTTATAAACAATTGATTGTTGCTGCTTTTATCAACTTCATCAATCATCAACACAATTTTTTTATCGGTTCTGCTTACCATTTCGGTAATAAGCAAAGAGAGTTCATCCAAGTTTTGAATTTCATCTCTTTTACTTTTTAACCAAGGCACTAAAATAGGCGCATAAGCAGTCGCATATTTTTCTAAAATGCTTACAAATCCGTTCGAAAAAACTTTTTCATTGCCAAAAATAAGATCACCAACTCCTTCAAAACTCGTATTCAAGACAATGTAATTACCTTTTTTCTGAAGTGCATCAGAAATAGTATAGAGTGTTGTAGTTTTACCGTATTGACGTGGGCGATTAATAATAAAGTAATAGCCTTGCTCAACCATAGCCATAACGCGTTCTAATTTCTTAGAAACATCCGCCATGTAGTGTTCATTCGGAAAACACAAACCTGTTATGTTGAAGACTTTATTCATTTTTTATTTTACAAAAGGCGTTTTAACTATCGTCGCTTCCAATTTTTTTGTACCAAAATCAATAAAAATAATTGAACCAAGTTTTGCATTTTCGGTTGCCACATAACCCATACCAATCGGAATATCTAAGGTTGGTGATGACGTGCCAGATGTAACCACTCCAATTTGAGTACCTTCAGAATTTAAAATAGCGTAACCATGTCGCGGCACACGGCGTTCGTTTAAAGTAAATCCCACTAATTTGCGCGTGGCGCCATTCGTTTTTATTTGTTCGATGATGTTTTTCGCCACAAAATTTTCTTTATTTAATTTTGTTACCCACCCTAAACCTGCTTCAATCGGATTCGTTGTGTCGTCAATATCATTGCCGTAAAGATTAAATCCTTTTTCTAAACGCAGTGTATCGCGTGCACCCAAACCAATGGGTAAAATTCCAAATTCTGCACCCGCTTCAAACAATGCGTTCCAAAGTTTAACGGTGTCTTTTTCATGCACGTACAATTCAAATCCGCCTGAACCTGTATAACCTGTATTTGAAATAATTACGTTCGATATTCCTGCAACCACACCGCGCGACGAATGATAATACGCAATTTCTTTTAAATCAATTTCGGTAAGTTTTTGCAAAACTAAATGCGCTTTCGGACCCTGCAACGCAAGCAATCCTGTTTGATCACTGATGTTTAAAAATGTTACCGCTTTTCCAGCAGCGTATCGCGCCACGTGCGCAAAATCTTTATCTATATTCGACGCATTAACCACCAACATAAAAGCTTTTTCGCCTGCTGCGCAAAAATCTTCGCTCAGTCTATACGCCAAAAAATCATCCACAATTCCGCCTTGTTCATTCGGCAGACATGCATATTGCGCCTGATTAATTTCTAATTTCGACGCATCGTTGGAGCTTACCATTTGCAAAACTTCGAGCGCATCTTTACCACGTAGAATAAATTCTCCCATGTGGCTCACATCGAAAACGCCAACAGCTTCGCGCACGCATTTATGTTCTTCTTTGATGCTCGAATACGAAATCGGCATATTATAACCTGCGAATGCCGCCATTTTTGCACCAAGTGCGATATGTATCTCGGTGAGCGGCGTATTTAAAATTTCAGTTGTTTGAATTTCTGACATGGTTTTTTTTGTGCGAAAATACGCAATCAATTAATATTAGGTATTAAAAATCTCTCACGCTTTTAGTTAAATTTCATTCGAGTCTAAATCTATAAGGTAAAGTATAGCTAGTACGAACTTTTTTCCCTTTATAAATTCCTGTAATCCATTTTTTATCCATCAATTTAACAACTCGAATTATTTCTTCTTCTAAATCTCTTTCGGGCTTATGTAAACTTTTCACATTAGTAACACTACCATCTTTTTCAATTACAAATCTTATAATAGCATCTCCTTGTACTCTATTCACTCGAGCACCTACTGGATATTTTATATTTCCAGCCAAATGTTTAAACATACCCTCTTCACCACCTTTAAATTCTGATTTTTTATCTACAACTTCGTACACATAATCATCTCCAGTTATAGTTTCATCAGATACATAAACGGGTTGAAAAACATTGAAGCCCGTATTAGTTGCGGTAGTGTCTAATGTATTAGGCGACGAAATTTCAAACGGAATATTAAAAAACCAAGACCGAGATTTTTTTCCTGACGTTTCCATAATTCTTTCAACTTTATCAATCGTAGAATTTATCCAAACCTTAAAATTATCCTTTTCAATACTCACTTCATAAACTTTATAGGAACAAGTTATGTACTTGAGTTCTTTTAAAAAATAACACTTTGTTAGTGGTTGGTTAAAGATATTTTCTGCATTTTTTACAAAAGCTAAACAGTCGGAATAATTGACATCTTCAGGAATTTTATTTATCCAAATATTTCCAAGTGTCATTGATTTCCCCACACCAGAATAATAAACGTCAGAACCTATCCAAATAATAGCATTTTGTTTTGCCTCTTTTCCGCTTTGTGAAAAAACTAGATGCCGATTTGAATTTGAATCAATCTCATAATTAATGTATGGATAGTTTTTATCCTCTCGATTTCGCGTGCTCACCCTAAAAGTTGTATTCTCGGCAAAACTTTTTTGAATTTTAGTTCTAAGCATTTCACAATCATTAGTTTGTGAGAAAACAACTTGGTTTGCAAATAAATTAAAACAAAAAATGAGGAATAAGGCGGTTTTTTCCATGATTTATTTTTTTGGATTTGGATAAAACTTTACGTAAATTTAATAATTTTTTTTGAAAAAAAAATTATTAAAAATGAATTTTTCCGTGATATTTGAACAATCATATCGGGTCTGTGTTATCTGATAACAAAAATTTAAAATGAACGGAAAAAATTTTTTAGTTGTCGGCGCGAGTTCAGGTATTGGTAAACGGACGGCGGAAATATTGATAGCGCAAGGGGCGCAAGTTTATACGGCGCAACGCAAAGAACCCGAATTTACAGTTTCTCACAATTTTAGTTTCGATGCACAAAACCCAAGTGCAACGGATTGGTCGGCATTGCCTGATATTTTAGACGGTGTGGTGTATGCGCCTGGAACAATAAATTTAAAACCGTTTCATCGGTTTTCACTCGACGATTTTAAACGCGATTTTGATATTCACGTTTTGGGTGCTGTAGCAGTTTTGCAAGCAGCGTTACCAAAATTAAAAAAATCGGAAACAGCATCGGTGGTTTTGTTTTCTACTGTTGCGGTGCAAACGGGAATGGGATTCCATGCGTCTGTCGCAGCATCGAAAGGTGCAATTGAAGGTTTAACGCGTTCGCTCGCAGCGGAATGGGCGATGCAAAAAATTCGTGTGAATGCGATTGCGCCGGCGCTCACCGATACACCGCTCGCAGGAAATTTACTCAGCACCGATGAAAAACGCGAAGCGAGCAATAAACGTCATCCTTTAGGTCGTTTCGGATCAGCGGATGATATAGCAGAAGCAACTGTCTTTTTATTAAGCGATAAAAGTACTTGGATGACGGGACAAATTATCGGTATTGATGGCGGATTGGGAAAACTGCGTGTTTAGTTGTTCGTTGTAGAGCACTCTTAAACGAACAACGAACAACGAACAACTAAACTCAGTTCACAGTTCAAGCATTCCTTCAGGCAAATCTACGATAATTATTTTTTTTGCAGTATCTACTTTTTTAACGAATGCTGGATTAAGTGGCAATAATATAGCGCGACTCTGATAATTTATTGCTGCCATGAGTTGTTGCGGAAATTCTTCGAGCGATTCGATGATGCCAATTAATTCTTCATTATTGAAAACGGTAAAACCAAGGGTATTGCGATATAGATAAAAATCGTCCTCCGTGTGGTTTTCATCCGAAATATCTGAAACGCGCAAAAAAACGGCGCAGTGATTGAGTTGCGCTGCTGCTTCTGGTGTGTCAACGTCTTCGAGTTTAACGATAGTGTTGTTGCCGGCTCGGATATCCTCGATGAAGTAAGGCTTTTTTTTGTTGTTCACTTCAATGAGTACCACGTCAGCATCCATAAAATCGTCGAAGAAAGCATCTTCGATATGAAATTTTATCTCCCCTTTTAATCCGTGATTTTTGCGCGTATATCCGATTTGAACCATATTAGTTGTTGGTTGTTCGTTGTTAGTTTACAAGTGCTCTATGACGAACAACGAACAACGAAATTAGAATTTAGGGCACGCCGTATTGACGCGCGTTTTTTCAGGAGCTACAAAAATAAGTGAAAGTTCCCAAGCACCACGACCATTTGTTGGTGAAACGATTGATGACGTGTGAATATCGTAACTCAAACCAAAAATAAAATGCGATTTTTCAAACATCATCGAAATGATGAGTGCATCGAGAATTAAATTGTTACCACCTGCTTTATTAGTCGGATCATACACAAAACCATTCACGATGCGAAAACCACCGCCTGCGCGAATGGCTAATTCGTTCCAATCGTTATTCGTATATCGAAAACTGGTTTGAACCGTAGAATACATTGATGGACCTTGTAGCGTGACTAAAACGGACGGCAAAACGGTGAGTTCGTCACGCAGTGGAAATTGTCCGCCACCGTGAAAAACCAAACGTTGTCGCAAAACTTCTTTCGTATTTCCCAAAAATGAAACTTTAGGTTGATTGATATGATCAACCGCACCGCCAAAATAAATACTATGATTGTCGTCTATCACATTGTAGTACATCAAACCCAAGTTAAAATCGGTATAATTATTCGATTGTGGTAAGAACTCACCATTCGAAAGCGACGTATTAATGGTGTAAGTTGATGGATCGAATTGTCTATCGTACCACAAATTATTAGTAATTTTTTTTTGCGCCATACCCACCTGTAAACCTGCGACTAAATATTGGCTTGATGTGCTGTATCTATCGCCGCCGAGTTGCTTTAAATAGGAAGCAGCAAATGCACCCGAATTTGTTTGAAGATCGGAATAACCGCCTGCATTATCCGAAATACCGGATAAGCCAATTGCGATATAATCGTCCGCAATGCCATGAAAGCGATAATCAACGCCTGCAGAAGCGGTGCGAATCGCGACATCCGAAAAAACACCCGACCATTGCTGTCTGTAATTTACGTTTGCGCGCACACTGCCTTGAAAAATCCCCGTCATAGCAGGATTTAAAAGTTGCGGCGTATTGTAAAACTGCGAATAAATGGCATCTTGCGCCTTAATAGAGGGAATAAGGAATAGGGAAAAGTGAATAAGTAAAATTCGTTGATAGTTGATAGTTGTTAGTTGTTCGTCGTAGAGCACGCGCAACCGAGCAACTAACAACGAACAACGAACAATGAAATTCGTTGATGTATCGCACGCTTTTAAGTAAAATTTTTTTATTGTCATAAATAAACGTTTTGTCAGTGAGAAACTAAAAAGATGCTATTCGCGAATGGGACTCTTCGCTTATAGCTCATAGCTATAAGCGAAGAGCTTTTAATTCGCTTCAGCGAATTAAAGTCGTATTGCCTTTATCAATTTCAGTTGTTCCGTCGGGGTAAAGTGCTTCGGCATACCAAACATACATTCCAGAACCCATAATTTGTCCTTTGAATGTGCCATCCCACCCAAAATTTTCATCATTCACGCTAAAATTATCAGATTGATAGAGTAATTCACCCCAGCGATCGTAAATTCTGAATGTTTTTATTTTCGTTCCTGGTTTACCGTGTACGCGCAGCACGTCGTTGACATTATCACCGTTGGGTGTAAAACCGGTTGGTACAAGTATGCCGCGCTGTTTATAGACCGTTACTTTTTCGGATGCCGTGGCGCGACAGCCCACACTATCGGTTGCGACAACGACATAATCAATCGAAAACGGTGGCTTCGCTATCGGACTTATACATTTCAGACACGAGAGTGTGCCGTCGTAACTCGGTAGCCATTGGTACGTTGCATCGCCTTGATTATTCGTCACCGTTGGTGTTAAAGTTAAAGAATCACCTAAATTAATAGATACGCTATCCGTCAAAGAAATAATAAATTGTGGAGGTGATTTTATCGTCGCTTTATCAAACCACAAACAACCATTGGCATCGCGCGCAAAAACATTGTAGTTGTTGGGTTTTATTCCTACAAATCGGTTCGAGCTCGCGAAGTTTTTACCGTCTAAACTAAATTCGTATGGCGGCGTACCATTAAAAGCATTAATCATAATTGCACCTTCCGATGAACCGAAGCAAAGAGCATTGCTTATACTTAAATCGGCATCTAAGGCTGTCGGCGAAGTGATGTGTGCGGTATCGGTTATTGTACAACCATTATTATCAACAACGGTTAAAATATAAATGCCCGATTTCAGGCTACTGATGTGAAAACTATTTTGATTATTCGACCAAAGAATTTTATACGGCGAAGTACCTCCTAATGCTGAAACACTCACGCTTCCTGATGTATCGCCCACACATTTATTATTGATAATTATTTTTGGATTGAGTGCTAATTTATTCGGTTGCACGACTGTCACTGTCGTATTAATTTTACAACCCGTTGAATCTGTTACCGTCACGCCATAACTACCAGCTACTAAATTTGTAGCGCGCTGCGTTGTCTGATTATTCGCTTCGGGCGACCACTTATATGTAAAAACATTGATGGTACTCTGTGGATTAATTTGCGCTTCACCATCTGTGCCTCTAAAACATTTTACAGATTGTGTGGCTGTTGTAAAAGTTATCGGACCAGGTTGTGGCAAATAAATATAACCCGTATTTTGGCAGCCGATGGAATCAGTCACACGCAAACTGTACGTTTTATCACCTTTAACTTTTTGCGCTGTGGCAGTCGTTTGAATCGGTGTAGAATTCCATTGCAGTGCAAAATTTTTTAAATTATTTCCACCTGCGCCACCTAAAATACTTGTAACACTCACAGAACCGTCAGTAAAACTATTACACGTCGGTGGTGTTGCTGTGAGTTTCATACTGATGGAATCATAAGTTGCTACATCAATCGAATCGTTAGCGAAACAACCATTGTAATCTTTTAAAAGTATGTAGTAACGACCTTTAGAAACATTCGTAACCGTTTGCGTATTTTGCAAATTACTCCATAAATAAATATAGGTACCCGTTCCACCCGAACCAATCGCTTTCATTTCGCCATTGTTCTGACCGAAACACGCTAATCGCGTTTGCGTAGCGCTTACAGTTACGGCAACGGCTGGTTCGTCTATAAATACCGTCGCTACATCCGTGCAACCTTTTGAATCTGTTACAGTAACGGTGTAAGTGCCTTTCGATAATTTAAAAACCGTTGAAGTTTCTTGCTGAAGCGGATCGCTCCATTTGTATAAGTATTCTATTTGTGGTGCAGAAAACGGCGATCCACCTTTGGCGACAACGGTAGCTGTGCCGTCATTACTATTTTTACATTTTGCGTTCGTAAAATTATTGATACCAGCAATCAATTTGGGTGGTTCAATTAAAGAGGTGTCGCGCTGAAAAGCACAATTATTCGCGTCAGAAATGGTGACGGTATATTTTCCCGTTGGGAGTTTACTGATGGAACTATTTGTTTGTTTTGGATTTGTACTCCAGATGTAATTAAAATTTCCTGTGCCACCTGTGGCGTTAATTTTTAAACTGCCCGTTGATGAGCCATTGCACGTTATCGGTGTTGCTGTAAAATAGCCTGAAATACTGTCGGGACTTTTTATGAACGAAGTGTCATTAACAGTACAACTATAAACATCGGTCACTGTCACTTTAATTTTTCCCGAACTTAAATTTGTTGCCGTCACGCTGTTTTGACCATTCGACCAATTGTAAACGTAATTTTTAGTGCCGCCGCTCGCAAAAACTTTTGCTTGACCATTGTTTACATTGTAGCACATCTTAGGCGTAGCTACTACGGAATCAATTTTTAAAAGTAATGGTTGAAAAACGGGAACATTCAACGCAGTCGAACAACCCGAACCATCCGTAACACTGACGGAATATATGCCTGCCGAAACATTTTTAATGAAAGAATCCAAAGCATTATTCGCCCAACGATAATTGTAGGGTGCTTGTCCGCCTGTTACAGAAACGCGCGCAGTGCCATTCGTTCCACTAAAACATTTTACAGAATCAGAACTTGGCGAAAGAACAATTTGCGAATTTTGTCGCAGTGTCGCAGAATCCATTTTCACACAACTGTTCGCATCAGTTATTGTAAAGACATATTTTTGTGCTTTCAAATTTGCAATAGCAGAAGTTGTTGCGCCATTCGACCAATTGAATTTATAAGGTAAAATCCCACCAGTAGTCGTCGCTGCAATTTTACCCGTGCTGTCGCCGAAACAATGCACATCAATAGTTGCTAACTGCGTATTTATTTTTTGAGGCGATAGAACCGAAACAGAATCATTTTGAATACAATTATTGGCATCGCGCACACTTAATTTATACGCTTTGGTGGATAGACCAGAAAAAAAGTTCGCGTTACCGAATGTACTATTATTGATACCATACGTGTAAGGCGCCGTACCACCCGTCGGATTCAATGTAATTTTTCCGTCTGTATTTCCAAAACACTTCACCGAATCTGGCAGCGCATTTATTTTAATCGAATCTGGTTGTCCTAAACTAAAACTCAGTGTGTCGGAACAACCCGTTCCATCAATAAAAATAGCGCGGTGTGTCCCCGCAGGAATTTTATTTACAAAAACACCATCTGAAGTCTGTTGCAGCGTGTCAATAATAAAAGTATAAGGCGCAAAACCTTGCGCATATTTAAAATTAATGGATGGGCTTTTACCGTTATAACATTTTATAGAATCAATAATTAATTTTCTGTTTGCACCCGTCCCGATGGTTGCTTGACACGCTAAAGTTTTTGCGACGAGTGCAGAAGGTTGAATGCCGCAGTCAGTACAGACGTTGCATGTAACGTCTCTAACAGCGCGAACCGCAAAATTAGCCGTTTGTCCACTCGGTAAATTTTTGGCGGTGTGCTGCAAAATGCCATTCGCAGGTTGCCAAGCGCCACCGTTAATGCTCACTTCATAGAGTGTAACTCTTGGAGTGGCTGACCACGTAAAAGTGACATCGTGGTAATTAATTTTTGAAACCGCTGCGTTTAAAACGCGCAGAGAATCTTTAATTTGAACTTTGACGGAATCCCGATATAGACATTTCAAACTATCTGTGATACTGACAGAATATATCGCATTGCCTATAACTTGTTGAACCACAGGCGTCGGACAATTCGTACACGAAAGCGCATTAGCGGATTTCCAGGTATACTTTAAATCGTTACCCCCTTTAAAACATAAAAACCAAGAATTTAGTTGCTCGTTGCTCGTTGCTCGTTGTTCGTCGCAGAGTACTCTTAAACGATCAACGAGCAACGAACAACTATCAACTAAACTAACAACTAACTTCCAATTACCATTTAGAGTTGCACCTTTAAGCGAATCCCACGCCAATTTACCGCCTTCTGGTTGATACAAACCACTAAAAGGTGGTGCGGCAGAACTAATATTTTGCGTTGCACTCGGTGAGAAACACATTTTGTGCATTTGGTTTGCGCCAACTGTACCATGTTTATCAAATAATCTTAGTTTCTGTCCTGAAGGTGATTGTAAATCAATCATAAAATTACGCGTAGATTGCGTACTAATGTCAACGCATACCGAATCTAAAGTCTGTAAAGTAGCAAGGATTTTTTGAGGGAAAATATAATTGACTGGTAAAATCGAAACGAAAGGCGATGCTGCATTGGCAGTTGTACTATCTAATTTAGCTTGCGGAAATGCTTCAAATTTAATACGCTCATTCACTGTTTTTAAAGCTGATTTATCTAAATTAATCGGTATGCCCGTGTAACACGTCACGGTATCGCGCAGTGAATTAAACGTCTGATCGCACATTTTACAGTTGGGTGCATATTTTGGCAAAACTGAAACGGTGACAGTTGTGTCGAAAGCGCAACCAAAATCGTCCACCGTAACATATTTATACGTCGCTACACCCGCATTCGCAGGTCGCGCAAAAACAGAATCCGTATTGTACATTACAATCGTCGGATTCATTTGCCAACCATGCGTCGTAATTTTTGTATTAAAAGTTTCTGGAACAGGGTAGAGCGATTTATTAAAATCAATTCCCCAATAAAAAATCCAACCATTATCGTAGTTGAATAAATCGCGCACTTGCAATTTCCATTCGCCATTCAGTGGACAACCCACTAAGTTTGAGAAAGGTTGTTCGGGTTTGTAATCGCCT
>ENA-OBIO01000829-OBIO01000829.1-metagenomes-genome-assembly--contig:-NODE-829-length-14357-cov-4.26157_pt1 | contig 14357 bp, 13 predicted proteins | sample MGYA00153383_OBIO01 | MGnify analysis MGYA00153383 | reverse complement strand
CAGCACCAAAATCGGCCGCTCGTAAGCCGCGTCGTAAAGAGAAGAAGAACATCGCTGTGGGTCAGGCCCACATCAAATCAACCTTCAACAACACCATCGTCACCATCACCGACCCGACCGGGGCAGTGCTGAGTTGGGCTTCGTCCGGCACGGTCGGCTTCAAAGGCTCGCGTAAGTCGACGCCGTTCGCCGCCCAGCTCTCGGCCGAGTCCGCCGCACGCCAGGCGCAAGAGCACGGTGTCAAGAAGGTTGATGTCTTCGTCAAGGGACCGGGCTCCGGCCGCGAGACCGCTATCCGTTCCCTTCAGGCTGCCGGTCTCGAGGTCGGTTCGATCAACGACGTCACCCCGCAGGCGCACAACGGATGCCGCCCGCCAAAGCGTCGTCGCGTCTAACCACTGTTTCATCGGCGATCGAGTCCGTCGAGACCGTCCCACGACGGATCTCGACAGGCTCGATTACCGGGGTCTCGGGACGGTCGCAGACGGCCAGCTCGGCAATAGGGGCCACCAGCACACGATTTTCGAATACAACTCAATAGACCGACGGGTCAGCCACCCCGCCGAACGCACAAGTGTCAAATAGTGGACACTTCGCCGAAAGGAATCACCAGTGCTTATTGCACAGCGTCCAACTCTTACCGAAGAGAACATCTCCGAGTTCCGTTCGCGGTTCATCATCGAGCCGCTCGAACCCGGTTTCGGGTACACCCTTGGCAACTCGCTTCGCCGCACGCTGCTCTCCTCGATTCCGGGAGCCGCCGTCACGAGCATCCGCATCGACGGTGTGCTTCACGAGTTCTCGACGATCGCGGGCGTGAAAGAAGACGTCACCGAGATCATCCTGAACATCAAGGGCCTCGTGGTTTCGAGTGAGCACGACGAGCCGATCACCGCTTATCTGCGTAAGCAGGGCGTCGGCCAGGTTACGGCCGCGGACATCTCGGCGCCGGCCGGTGTCGAGATTCACAATCCTGAGCTCGTCATCGCGACGCTCAATGACAAGGCGAAGTTTGAACTCGAGCTGACCATCGAGCGTGGCCGTGGATATGTCTCCGCGACGCAGAACCGCAGCGAGTTCAGCGAAGCTGGCCAGATTCCGATCGACTCGATCTACTCGCCCGTGCTCAAGGTCACCTACCGCGTCGAGGCGACTCGTGCCGGTGAGCGTACCGACTTCGATCGCCTCGTGGTCGATGTCGAGACCAAGAACGCCATCACGCCTCGCGACGCGATCGCTTCGGCCGGTCGCACACTGACCGAGCTGTTCGGCCTCGCCCGCGAACTCAACTCGGCAGCGGAGGGCATCGAAATCGGCCCGGCGCCAGTCGATGCCGTGCTCTCGAGCGAACTGAGCATGCCGATCGAGGATCTCGACCTGTCTGTGCGCAGCTACAACTGCCTCAAGCGTGAAGGAATCAACACCGTCAGCGAACTGGTTGCCCTCTCGGAGACGCAGCTCATGAACATCCGTAACTTCGGACAGAAGTCGGTTGATGAGGTCAAGGACAAGCTCGTGGAGCTCGGACTGAACCTCAAGGACACCGTGCCCGGCTTCGACGGCGCGCACTTCTACAGCGGGTACGACGACGTCGAAGAAGCCAACTAGGCCCTCGGTACCAACTTTTCACACCTGGAGAAATGACTAATGGCTGCACCAACTAAGGGACCCCGCCTCGGCGGTGGACCGGCGCACGAGCGCCTCATGCTTGCGAACCTCGCGGCTGCCCTGTTCACCCACAAGAGCATCAAGACGACCGAGACGAAGGCCAAGCGCATGCGCCCCCTCGTCGAGAGGCTCATTACGTTCGCCAAGCGTGGCGACCTCCACGCACGTCGTCGCGTGCTCGCGACGATCGGCGACAAGACCGTCGTGCACGAGCTGTTCACGGAGATCGCACCGCTGGTCGAGTTTCGTGAGGGAGGCTACACCCGCATCACGAAGCTCGGGTTCCGCAAGGGCGACAACGCCTCGATGGTGCAGATCGAGCTCGTACTCGAGCCGGTGACGCCGAAGCCGAAGTCGGCCAAGAAGTCCGCAAAGGCCGAGGAGCCCGTCGCCGAGGCACCGGTCGAGGATAAGTCGGCCGAGTCCGAGGTCGTCGAGTCCGAAGTCGTCGAGTCGGACGCGCAGGAAGAGGCCGTCAACGCGGAGACCGCCGAGGTCATCGCCGAGGCGCCCGCTGCTGCGGAAGCGCCTGCTGCGGAAGCAGACGCCAAGAAGTAGCTTCAGACCGCCTGATGGCCCCGCCTTTCGGAGGGGCCATCGGGCGTTAACTCGCGCGGATGGCACAGCGCAGGATGACTCCGGCGAGTACCGTGGAACTATGGCTAGCGAGGCGGTAATCCTGTCCGTGCCCGGACCCCACGGGGTGCGGCAGATGCGTGTCTCGAGCCCGACGCGGGTGCTCTGGCCTGACTCGGGCATCACGAAACTTGACCTCGCCCGCTACATGGTGGAGGTCGGTGTCGCCTTCGTGGGGGCGAACGGTGACCGGCCGATTTCTCTCCAGCGTTTCGCTGAGGGTATCGACGGGGAGCAGTTCTTTTCGAAGAACCCACCGAAGGGAGCGCCGGACTTCGTGCGCGCGGTGCCGGTGGTCTATCCGAGTGGCCGATCGCATCCGCAGCTCGTGATCGACGAACCGGCCGCAGCCGTCTGGGCTGTGCAGATGAATACGATCGTCTTTCATCCGTGGCCGTCCCGGGCGGAGAACACCGACAATCCTGATCAGTTGCGCATCGACCTCGACCCGCAGCCCGGTACCGACTTCGATGACGCCATCCCCGCGGCAATTGAGCTGCGTGCTGTGCTCGCTGAAGTGGGCCTCGATGCCTTCGTTAAGACCTCCGGCAACCGAGGCCTGCATGTCTTCGCACCGATCGAGCCGACACGTGAGTTCCTCGACGTGCGGCACGCGGTGATCGCCGCGGCGCGCGAACTCGAGCGACGGATGCCGAGGGAGGTCACAACAGCCTGGTGGAAGGAAGAGCGCGGCGCGCGCATCTTCATTGACTTCAACCAGGCCAACCGGGACCGCACGATGGCTGGCGCCTACAGCCCGCGAGCGATCGCCCACGCTCCGGTTTCGTGCCCGATTGAGTGGAGTGAGCTCGAGACTGTGGATCCACGATTGCTCACTGTGCTGACGGTGCCGGCCCGATTGGCCAGCACGGGAGACCCCTGGCAGCGGATGGGGGAGAAGCCTGGCACAATCGACCAGCTGTGTGGCTGGTGGGAACGGGATCTCGCAAACGGACTCGGCGAGCTGCCCTTCCCGCCGGACTTCCCGAAGATGCCGGGGGAGCCGCCCCGAGTGCAGCCCAGCCGCGCAAAGCATCCGGAGCAGCCGAGTTCCTAATCGATTCCCTTGGACGCTACAGAGGCGTACGCGCGAGGCCGAAGTGGTTGGGCCCTCGGGCGGGCGGCTGGTCGGCGAGCCGCTGCAACGCATCCGTCACGGCGCGCACGTAGATGAGGCCACCGGCCGGACCGGGATGGATCTGGTCCCTGGCGAGAAGATCGAGCCGCGTCGAGATGTCTTGCTGCCAGTTGGCGAGTTCGACCGAGCGATATTGCTGAGCGAAGCGGGTAAGGGTGTCGTTGACACCGTCTGTCCAGCCTCGCGGAGCCTGCACACTCACGACAACGATCTCGTGCCGGGGGCCGACGATCGACCGGATCTGGTCGAGGGATTGCCGATCGATTGGCCCGTTGGTGCCGAGGCCGATAAGGAGCACCGGCCGCAGTGTGCCAGAGTCGTGCATCTCCCGCACGATCGCCGGGGCCGAGGACAGCTGTCGGGAGACTACGGCATCGATCTGGATCCCGGGAAAGCCCGCCTGCAGCTCCGGAGCAGAGGCCAGCATGACCGAGTCGCCGATGGCGTCGATCTGGTCTCCCCCTGGCACAGCAGCTGAGCCTGGCACAGTGGCCGGGCCCGGCGACGGCGTACCGGTTGCCGCAGTGGTCGACGGCTTCGGGCCGGACGGCAGCACCGATTCACGACCGTGCGTGATCGCCGCCTGCGCATCGGTCATACCCGGGTCGACCACTATTGCCCGTCCCGTCGCACCGGAGAGCGTCACAATAAGCGCGATCGCTGAACCGATCGCGCCGAGGCGCTGTCGGGAGCGCGGTCGACTGCCGATCCATCGACTCACGGTTGCGCGAAATCCGTCACGGTAGATCGGATGCTCGATGAATCGGTAGGAGGCTCCCGCGAAGATGACCGTGATCGTCAGCGCGATACTGCCGAGCATCCACTCGGTCCCGGGCGGCGGGGGCGTCGGCAGGGCGTCGGTTACCAACACGAAAACGGGCCAGTGCCACAGATAAAGGCCGTACGAGCGCGCACCGATCCAGCGGAGTGGGCTCCAATCGAGCACCGCACCCACGCGTGACCCGCTGATGATTGCGCCCGCGATCGCCACCACGCTGAGCATCGCCACGAGCGCGAGGCCACCGCGGTAGACGAAGGGGTTATCCGCCGGAAGTGTGATTACGAGAGCGACGATTCCGAGCACGGCGATCACAGCGATCGCGGGCAGTGAGCGTCGCGCCAATCGACCGGTGCTCGCGGGCCAGTCCCGGTGGAGGATCGCAAGAGCAGCTCCGATCGCGAGCCCAAAACTATGGGTGTCACTGCCGAAATAGACCCGAGAGGGGTCTCCCGATCCGGCGAGAACGGCCATCGCCACGGCCGAGCCTGCTGCGATTGCCAGCACGATGAAAACGCGCGCTTGGCGCAGGCGCACCGCGAGCACAACAAGTATCACGAACGGCCAGGCCAAATAGAACTGCTCCTCGACCGCGAGCGACCAGAGATTGCGGAAAAGCTCCGGAGTTGTTTCGTCGAAGTAGCTCTGGGCGGCGGCGATAGACAGCCAGTTGCTGCTGAAGGTTGCGGCACCGAGTACCTGGCGCCCCAGGTGCACGAGCGGATTGCCGCCGACCACCAGCGCCGCGGAGGCCGACACCACCACCACGAGCACAAGAGCCGGCAGAAGTCGGCGAGCGCGCCGCATCCAGAATCCGCCAATTCGGATGCGACCGCTCGAGTCCTTTTCTCGGATCAGGAGTCCGGTGATCAGGAATCCGCTGATCACGAAAAACACGTCGACACCGAGATAACCGCCGGGAAGGATGCCGGGACCGAGGTGGTAAAGGATCACCGCCCCCACCGCGATGGCGCGAAGGCCGTCCAGCCCGGCAAGGCGGGACGATCGCGGCGCGCTCTCGGCCGGCGTCCGAGCAGGCATCGGAGCGTGAGTGTCACAAACAGTAGGAGTGAAAGTCATAAGGAGACCACTCGAGTTTCGTCGCGACCGAGCGGGAGGTCAACTCCACCGGTGGTCGCGCCACTGGTTATTGGTATGGGTCTTCGCCTCAGGCTGCCCGATCTAGACTCTCCGATGTGGACGTCGAGAATCAGCATGGCGCGAACGTGGATGGGGCATCTCCGGACATGTCGGGACCAGCGCCCGGCACCACCCGCATTCGCCTCGACCTCGCCTACGACGGCGGTAGATTCCTCGGCTGGTCGTCGCAACCGGGGTTGCGCACGGTGCAGGGCGAGCTCGAATCAGCGCTCGCGATCATCTTTGGCAGGCACGGTCCGGTCTCGCCGCTCACCGTCGCGGGTCGCACCGATGCCGGGGTGCACGCCACCGGACAGGTGGCCCATCTCGATGTCACCGCCGCCCAGCTCGGCGTGCTGTCCCGTCCCCGCGGCAAGACCCCTCCGCTCGCTCCTGGCGCACGCTTCGACGGTCCGCGTGCCCTGGGGCGACGACTCAATGGCATCGCCGGACTCAACGCCGATATTTTCGTGTCGCGCGGTTCCTTCGCTCCCGACGGCTTCGACGCCCGGTTCTCCGCGACCTGGCGGCGGTACCAGTATCGAGTGGCGGATGCCTCTGCGCCCCGCAACCCGCTGCTGCGGGGCCACACCCTGTGGTATCCGGCCGTGCTCGATCTCGACCGAATGAACCAGGCCGCTCACGACCTTCTCGGCCTTCACGACTGGGCATCGTTTTGCAAGCCCCGCGAGGGGGCCACCACCGTGCGGAGCCTCGAGCTCTTCCGCTGGACACGCGCCGATGACGGAGTGTTGACCGCAGAGGTTCGCGCCGACGCGTTCTGCCACAGCATGGTGCGCTCGCTCGTCGGGGCGACCATAGCGGTCGGTGAATCCAAGCTCGATACCGATCGTCTCGTCGAGCTTCGCGATGAACTCGACCGACCGAGCGACTTTAAGGTGCTCCCGGCCAAAGGTCTTACGCTTATCGAAGTGGGATACCCCCCGGATGCCGAGATGGCCGCGCGCGCGCAAACGACACGTAATCGGCGGCCGGTGGGTGGCGCATCCGCTTCGGCCGACGAACCAACGCCGGGCAGTTTGACCGAAGCGGCGCGCACAGACTATCCTTGACCCTTGGTGCCTGCGTCCTGTAACCGGGCATCACGAACTTGAGCCCTCCACCGGCAGCGTTCGCGGCGACATCGTCTCGCGAACATCCATCGGAGTGGGATTCACGAACACCTCATTTCGACACAAGAAAGCAGTATCACTGTGACGCGCACTTTCTCACCCAAGCCCGAAGACGTCCAGCGTGACTGGGTCATCATCGACGCGACCGATATCGTCCTCGGACGACTGGCAACCCATGCGGCGGTCCTGCTGCGCGGCAAGCACAAACCGACTTTCGCCCCCCACATGGACATGGGTGACTTCGTCATCATCATCAATGCGGAGAAGGTTGCTCTCACCGGTTCGAAGCTCGCCCAGAAGCGCGCGTACCGCCACTCCGGATACCCGGGCGGCCTCAGTTCGATGACGTACATCGAAATGCTGGAGAAGCACCCGACGCGCGCTGTGGAGAAGGCCGTCCGCGGCATGCTGCCGAAGAACTCGATCGGCCGGGCTCAGCTCACCAAGCTCAAGGTCTACGCCGGCGCCGAGCACCCCCACGCTGCCCAGCAGCCCAAGACCTACACCCTCGGCCAGGTCGCGCAGTAGCGCGCGCCAACAAAACTTAAGGATCCCAAGACATCATGGCGAAGATCGAAGATTCACTCGACGAGACAGTTCTCGAAAGCTACTCAACCGAGACCACTCCTGCGGCCGAAACCAAAGCACCCCGTGCCGTGCTCAACGTTCCCGGCGCAGCCGTCGGCCGTCGCAAGCAGGCCATCGCCCGCGTGCGTATCGCGCCCGGATCCGGCACCATCACGGTGAACGGCCGCACCCTCGAGGACTACTTCCCGAACAAGCTTCACCAGCAGCTCATCAACGACCCGTTCAAGATCCTTGATCTTCTCGGCAGCTACGACGTGATCGCTCGCATCACCGGCGGTGGCCCCTCCGGCCAGGCTGGCGCGCTGCGACTGGGTATCTCTCGCTCGCTGAACCAGATCGACGAGGAGAACAACCGCGCAGCCCTCAAGAAGGCCGGATTCCTCAGCCGTGACGCTCGCGTCAAGGAGCGCAAGAAGGCCGGACTCAAGAAGGCGCGCAAGGCTCCCCAGTTCTCCAAGCGCTAACGCGCGCCAGCTGATCGGGTTCTATGCCTCGCCTCTTCGGCACCGATGGCGTTCGGGGCCTCGCCAACGATGTCATCACGGTGGAAGTCGCTGTCGGGCTTGCCCAGGCGGCATCCGTCGTGCTTGGCAAAGGGCGATTTGCTGATGGTCGTCGCGCCTCCGGACGTCGGCCGGTCGGTGTTGTCGCTCGAGATCCTCGCGTCTCGGGTGAGTTCATCGCCGCGGCGGTCATGGCGGGTTTTGCAAGCTCCGGCGTGGATGTCCTCGACGCCGGAATCATTCCGACTCCGGCAGCCGCATTCCTGATCGCGGACGTGAAAGCCGACTTCGGGGTAGTGATCTCGGCATCACACAACGCGGCGCCCGACAACGGCATCAAGTTCTTCGCTGTCGGCGGCACCAAGTTGCCCGACGAGGTCGAAGATCGCATCGAGGCCGCTCTCGGTGAGAAAAAACTCGCTCCGACCGGTGTCGAAGTTGGTCGCATCCGGCGTTTCGCGGACGCCGAGGACCGCTATGTCGTGCATCTCCTCTCGACGCTCCCGCACCGGCTCGAAGGCATCCATGTGGTGCTCGACTGCGCCAATGGTGCGGCCGCAGGGATCTCGCCGGAGGTCTTCACGGATGCTGGTGCCACCGTCACCGTGATCGGCTCAGATCCCGATGGCTACAACATCAATGACGGCGTCGGTTCGACCCACCTCGATGTGCTCGCCGCTGCTGTACTCGAGCACGGTGCCGACGTCGGTATCGCCCACGACGGCGATGCCGACCGTTGCCTCGCGGTGGATCATCTCGGGCGGATCGTGGATGGCGACCAGATCATGGCGATCCTCGCGGTCTCGATGAAGGAACGCGGTCTCCTCACCCGCGACACCCTCGTGGCGACGGTGATGTCGAACCTCGGCCTGAAGGTCGCGATGGCGGAGCATGGCATCACCCTCCTGCAGACCGCAGTGGGTGACCGTTACGTGCTCGAGGCACTCAACGAGAAGAAGTTGAGCCTGGGGGGCGAGCAGTCCGGTCACGTGATCATGAGCCAGTTCGCGACGACGGGCGACGGCATCCTCACCGGGCTTCACGTGCTGGCCGAGATGGCTCGCACCGGCAAGTCGCTCGCTGAACTTGCGGCCGTGATGACGGTCTACCCGCAGGTCATGATCAATGTGCGGGATGTCGACCACCATGCGCTCGCGTCGAATGTGGTAATCGCCGCCGCAGTGATCGCCGCGGAGGAGCGACTCCGAGAGTCCGGCCGGGTTCTTCTGCGCAAATCCGGCACCGAACCGATGGTTCGCGTGATGGTCGAGGCCGAGGACCAGTCCACGGCCGAGGAGATCGCCGAATCGCTCGCCGATGTGGTTCGCGCCCAGCTCACGCGCTGATCTCCGCTCCGGGATTGCCTGGATCAGAGCTTGCGGAGAAGCACGCTGTTGACGGCGTGATCCGATCCCTTTCGTAGCACCAGGTCGGCGCGAGATCGCGTTGGCAACACATTCTGTAGCAGGTTCGGCTCGTTGATGCGTTTCCAGATCTCGTTCGCGCGGGTCGCCGCTTCCTCGTTGCTCAGGCTCGCGAACCGGTGGAAGTACGACTTGGGGTTCATGAAGGCGCCCTGCTGGAGCTTGAGGAATCGCTCCTCGTACCAGCGGGCGATGTCGGCGGTGCGGGCGTCCACGTACACGGTGAAGTCGAAGAGATCGCTGATGGCGAGTCCGTGGCCGGACGAGGGCGGCTGCAAGACGTTGAGACCCTCGACAATCAGGATGTCAGGGCGTCGCACCACGATCTCAGCGTCGTGAATGATGTCGTAGCTGAGGTGTGAGTAGAACGGAGCGCGAACTTCCTCCGCGCCACTCTTCACCTTTGTCACGAATCGGAGCAGAGCTCGTCGGTCGTATGATTCCGGGAACCCCTTGCGCTCCATGAGTCCGCGTCGCTCGAGCTCGGCATTCGGCAACAGGAATCCGTCGGTTGTGACGAGCTCGACGCGAGGAGTGTGTTCCCACCGGGACAGGAGTTCCCGCAGTATTCGGGCACTCGTCGACTTGCCGACCGCGACGGATCCCGCGACGCCGATGACGAAGGGAGTGGCAGGCGAATCATGACCAAGAAAACGGCTCGTGTCGCGGTGGAGCTGTCGCGCGCCCACCGCATACAGGCTGATGAGTTTGCTGAGGGGGAGGTAGACATCCGTCACCTCGCTGAGGTCGAGGCGGTCGCCAAGGCCGCGGAGCCCCACGATCTCGGTCGGGGAGAGGGGATTCTCGGTGGTAGGTGCGAGTGCCGCCCAGTCGGCGCGATCAATCTCGACGAAGGGAGTCAAGTGGGCGGGCGTCGAGTGGGCCGCGGTCGAATGGGCCTTGTCGGACATAAGAATTCAGGCTACCGGAGACGCGAGCGCACGATGTCCGGAGAGGGGTTCGGCGGGCGTGCCGTAAAGTCGGTCCCATGTGTGGAATCGTGGGCTACGTCGGCAGTAACCAGAGCATCGAAGTACTCCTGGGAGGGTTGCGTCGACTCGAATACCGTGGCTATGACTCTGCCGGCATCGCGGTGATCGACCCCGAGGGCGTGCTGCACACGCGTAAGCGGGCCGGCAAGCTGCAGGTGCTCATCGACGATCTCGACGGTCTCGAGCTGGCGAATGGCGCGACCGGGATCGGACACACCCGCTGGGCGACCCACGGTGGTCCCAACGACCAGAACGCGCATCCACACCTGGGGGATGACGGCAAGCTCGCGCTCATCCACAACGGCATCATCGAAAACTTCGCCGAGCTCAAAGCCGAGCTGTTGGCATCCCACCCGGACACCGTCTTCACCAGCGAGACCGACACCGAGGTCGCTGCGCTGCTTGTAGGTCTCGAATACCAGAAGACCGGCGACCTCGCCTTCGCCCTGCGCAACGTCGTCGACCGGCTGCACGGTGCCTTCACCCTTCTCGTGCTGCACAAGGACCAGCCGGGTGTCGTCGTCGGAGCCCGCCGCAACTCTCCGCTCGTCATCGGGCTCGGCGATGGGGAGAACTTTCTGGGTTCGGATGTCGCGGCTTTCGTCGAGCACACTCGCCGCGCCATGGCCATCGGCCAGGACCAGCTCGTGACCATCACGGCCGACAGCGTCACCGTCACCGACTTCCTCGGCAACCCGGTCGAGACCGAGGAGTTCGAGATCGCCTGGGATGCCTCGGCGGCCGAAAAGGGTGGATGGTCGAGCTTCATGGCCAAGGAGATCAGCGAGGAACCCGAGGCGATCGCTAAGACGCTGCTCGGCCGCATCACGGAGGGGGTCGTGCGCTTGCACGAGCTCGACAGCCTCGGCGACGACGCCCTCCGGGACATCGACCGAATCGTGGTCCTCGGCTGCGGCACCGCCAACTACTCCGGCATGCTCGGCAAGTACGCGATCGAGAAGTGGGCCCGCATCCCCGTCGAGGTCGAACTCTCGCATGAGTTCCGCTATCGCGACCCCGTAATCGACACCCGAACCCTCGTCGTGTCGATCAGCCAGTCCGGGGAGACCATGGACACCCTCATGGCCGTCAAGTACGCGGTGGCGGCCGGCGCGAAGACGCTCTCGATCTGCAACACGCAGGGAGCCACCATCGCCCGTGAATCCGACGCGGTGATCTACACGCACGCCGGGCCGGAGGTGGCCGTGGCATCCACCAAGGCCTTCGTCGCCCAGGTCGCCGCGCTGTACCTGTTTGGCCTCCATCTGGCCCGAGTGCGTCACACGCTCTCCCCAGTGGAGATCGCCGACCTCCTCGACGAGCTCGAGGCCCTGCCCGACCAGCTCGCGACCGTGCTGGAACAGCACGACGCCATCACACAGCTCGCGGGCTGGATGACAGACACGCGCTCTGTGCTGTTCCTCGGTCGGCATGCCGGATACCCGGTCGCTCTCGAGGGCGCGCTCAAGCTCAAGGAGCTGGCCTACATCCACGCCGAGGGTTTCGCCGCAGGCGAGCTCAAGCACGGTCCGATCGCGCTCATCGAGCCGGGACAGCCGGTCTTCGTGATCGTGCCGAGCCCGCGGGCAAAGGATTCGCTGCATCCAAAGGTCGTCTCCAACATCCAGGAGATCCGTGCTCGTGGTGCCCGCATCCTTGCAATTGCCGAGGAGGGGGATGTCTCGGTGCTGCCCTACGCCGACACCGTGATCCGCATCCCGCTCGCCTCTACACTGTTCGAGCCCCTGCTGGCGGTAGCGCCCCTGCAGATATTTGCCATGGAACTCGCCGCAGCGAAGGGCCTCGACGTCGACCAGCCGCGCAATCTGGCCAAGTCGGTCACGGTCGAGTAGCACGGTCGACTAGCGGTCGGAGAGCCCCGAAATGATCATCGGCATTGGCGTGGATGTCGTCGATCTCGCTCGGTTCGAGCGGGCGACGTCGCGTACACCGGGCGTTCTCACTCGCCTGTTCGCCGACAGCGAACAGTGGGACGGGGACGCAAGAAGATCTCTCAGTTCTCTCGCCGCGCGGTTCGCGGCGAAGGAGGCCGTGATCAAAGCGATCGGCGATTCTACCGGCGTGCGCTGGCACGACATGGCAGTGGTGTCCGATGGTTTGCGCAACCCGTCGATCGAGGTCTACAACGCCCTCGCCGACATCGTCGCGGCGCGGGGGATCACCTCGATCCACCTATCGGTCAGTCACGATGCGGGAATTGCAATCGCCTACGTGATCGCCGAGGGCCATGGCGTGTCCAACACCGGAGAAGTGGAATGACCAGGCCGCTCCGCGAGGCGCGGGTAGATCTCGATGCGGTGGCCCACAACATCCATGCGCTGCGTGGGTACATCGGGGATGCCAAGCTCATGATCGTCGTCAAGTCCCGTGCCTACGGGCATGGTGCCGTTCCGATCGCACGCGCCGCCGTCGCCGCGGGCGCGGACTGGCTCGGTGTCGTGGATATCCCGGAGGCGCTCGAGCTGCGCGCCGCCGGGATCAGCGCCCCGATCCTCGCGTGGCTGCACGGAGCCGAGGCAGATTTCGACCTCGCAATTGCCGCCGAAATCGATCTGGGAATTCACTATCGCGAGCAACTTGATCGGGTGGCAGCTGCCCCGGGAGTGGCCTCCGTGCAGCTCAAGGTAGACACCGGGCTCGGTCGCAACGGCGCCGCAGAATCGGACTGGCCTGCCCTCTTCGCCTCCGCGGTCGAGCATGAGCGTGCCGGGCGAGTCCGGGTGCGCGGACTGTGGAGCCATCTTGCTAACGCGGGGCCGGAACACGACCTCGCCCAGGTGGCGGTCTACGAGCGGGCAATCACCGAGGCTCGCGCGGCGGGACTCGACCCCGAGCTATTGCACCTCGCGTCGACGGCCGGAGCGCTTCGCGTGCCGTCAGCGCGGTTCGCCCTGGTGCGAATCGGCATCGGGAGCTACGGACTGTCGCCGTTCGACGATGTGACGTCGGCCGACCTCGGCCTGCGCCCCGCGCTCGAGCTCAGCGCCGGGATCGTCTCCGTGAAACGCGCGACCGCAGGGAGCGGTGTCTCCTACGGCTACGACTATCGCACCGGCGCCGAGACGACCCTCGCTCTCGTACCCCTTGGATACGGCGACGGTATTCCGCGCCAGGCCTCTGGACGCGGTCCGGTGTCGATCAATGGCCAGCGCTATCGGGTGGCCGGGCGGGTGGCCATGGACCAGTTCGTCGTCGACGTCGGCGACGACGACGTTGCCGTGGGCGACCGGGCCATATTGTTCGGTGATCCATCGGCCGGAGCACCCTCGGCGGATGATTGGGCGCGGGCCGCCGACACCATCAACTACGAGATCGTCACGCGACTCGGCGGCAGGATCGAGTGGACCTATGCAGCTCGAGATTGATACCCCGGAACGCATGGCCGAGCTCGGGGCGCGAATCGCCCGGGAGCTGAGGGCGGGCGATCTCGTGGCACTCAATGGCGAGCTGGGAGCGGGTAAGACGACCTTCACCCGGGGACTCGGGGGCCAACTCGGGGTGCGCGGATCGGTGACGAGCCCCACTTTCGTGCTCGCCCGCACCCATCGCCGCATCGGTGGCGGTGCACCGCTTGTGCACGTGGACGCCTACCGACTCGGCAGCTCGGCGGAGCTCGACGATCTCGACATCGACTGGTCGGCGTCGATCGTGGTGGTCGAATGGGCGGCCGGAATGCTCGACGGAGTCGCCGAACACTGGATCGAGATCGATATCCGGCGACCGACGGGCGCGGGCGTCGTTATCGCCGACGGGGAGGAACCGGTTGAGCCGCGATTCGTCTCCATCACCGGCCATGGCTCACGCTGGCGCGACCTTAGGCTGGGCTGATGCTGCTCGCCATCGATACCTCCGCCGGCACCAGCGTTGCCGTCGTAGACCGGGACCGCGGTATCCTCTCCGAGATCAACGAATCCGACACCCGACGCCATGCCGAGGTGATCGGCGAGGCGATCCTCTTCGCGATCGAGCGATCCGGCATCTCGATTGACTCTCTCTCCGGGGTCACGGCCGGTATGGGCCCGGGACCGTTCACCGGGCTGCGCGTCGGGATCGCGGCGGCCCAGGCCTTCGCCTTCGGGGCATCCAAGCCACTGGTGCGGGTGGTGAGCCACGATGCCGTTGCCTGGGGGCACTACGCAACAGGCCACGTCGGCCCCGTCCTGGTGGTGACAGATGCCCGCCGGCGTGAGATCTATTTCTCGGCGTACTCCGGAGTGGACCCGGTCGGATTTCCGATTCGCCTGCAGGGGCCGGGCCTGTGCCGTCCCGCTGACCTGTCCGAGCAGGTCGCCGGCTATTCGCGCTACGAGCGGATCGACGCGGCGGAGGTGTCCGC
>ENA-OBIO01000827-OBIO01000827.1-metagenomes-genome-assembly--contig:-NODE-827-length-14368-cov-3.83309_pt1 | contig 14368 bp, 18 predicted proteins | sample MGYA00153383_OBIO01 | MGnify analysis MGYA00153383 | reverse complement strand
TCGAACTCTCGCCGACAGCCAATGAGATGGCGATGATGTTGCGCGGCAAAATCTAGGTAGGTGCGTTAATTAGTTGATAGTTGATAGCAGTCCTATTTGATTTGTAAGAATATCGTAGGGTGTGTTATCCCGAAGGGTAACGCACCAAAGGGAATAACTACGCTCAGTATAAATGAAGCGGCGTTTTTATTCTGGGGGAACCCCAGAATAAAAAAACGACAAGACAGCACTGCCCCTACAGACGATCGTTTTTTGCTCCGAATTCAAGGATTGCTATAGTAGTGTTGTACAGCGGGGATCTCCTGCTATTCTAGGTGAAAGTTAAGGGATAATAGACTATAGAAATCCTCAAAGATCGATCGCAAGTAACTAGATGCACGTACTCTCAATTCCCACTTGGATTATTCATGTTTCTAGCGTCATTGAGTGGATGACGGCAATCTGGTTGATTTGGCTATATGCCGAAGCTAGCGGTAATCTAGCTTGGCGGAGTCTTTCTTTCGGGATGTTACCCGCGCTGGTGAGTGCGATGTGTGCTTGTACGTGGCATTTTTTTGATAATACTCTCGCTTTAGAGTGGCTGGTTACGCTCCAAGCCGCGATGACTGTCGTTGGTAATATGACGATGTGTCTGGCTGCTTGGCATATTAGTAAACAGTCAGTAGTAAATAGTTGATAGTTGATATATGACACCCTCGATCGCTGAATTAGTATTTTCTAAAGAATCTTTATTTGCTGTATCGTTATTTCCCTATTTAGGATTTCTATGGTTTATGACCAAAAAAGTCGAGACTCCTAAGATTGCCCTAATTGGTTTTTATTTGACCTTATTGTTTGTCGCGGTGACGATTCCAGTTGGTGCGTATGCTCAATTAACTTTGCACAAATCTCTGGCTGATGTCGATATTCTACATGGTGGAGCTGAATTCTTTTTGACTCTTTCTAATGTGGCGATCGCGATCGGTTTTGGTAAAGCTATTCACTCCATCAAAACTCAGCAATCTGAATGAGTTATGGTAGATTTTAGGATAAATAGTGGCAGATGTGCGATCGGATTGGGGAGTAATTTAGGTGATTCGAGCGCGATTTTAGCTGGGGCGATCGATCGACTCCAAACACATCCCCAGATTCAGGTAATCGCCGTTTCTAGCTGGTATCAGACGGCACCAGTTGGGCCACCACAGCCAGACTATTTGAACGGCTGTGCGCTGCTTGAGACTAGTCTGGCACCGCTAGATCTATTGAATACTTTACAGGCGATCGAGTCGGAATTTGGACGAGTGCGTCAGGAGGTTTGGGGCGCACGGACGTTAGATTTGGATCTGCTGCTATATGAAGATCGAATTATCGATTTACCCACCTTGCAGGTTCCTCATCCCCGAATGCTGGAACGGGCATTTGTACTCGTACCGCTAGCAGAAATTGTGCCTAATTGGCTCGAACCCAAATCGAGAGAGTCGATCGCCGTCCTCTGCAACAAGTTAGAATGTGCGGATGTTCGACTAATGCGATCGGAGAAACCGATCGATAGCCACTAACATCTAATCCCTAACACCTAATACCTAACACCTAATACCTAACACCTAGCACCTAATACCTAAAAATATGCCATTAGGAAATGAATCAGCCAAAATTCTTCAGAATAAGCTACGTTATCAAGGACGTAAATTTACATTTAATGTCGATCGGATCGAACTACCTAATGGTGTCACTGGAGAATGGGAATCCATTCACCATCCTGGTGGTGCTTTAGCTGTACCGATTACCCCCGATGGAAAATTAGTATTAGTTAAACAATATCGCTTTCCTACTCAAGGACGAATCTTAGAATTTCCCGCAGGTACATTGGAAATCGGCGAAGATTCAGCAACAACAATTGCGCGGGAGCTGGAAGAAGAAACAGGATATCGGGCTGGCAAATGGCAGAATTTGGGTGAATTTTTTCTGGCACCTGGTTATTGTGATGAGATTATTTATGCTTATCTAGCGCAGGATTTAGAGAAATTAGCCGTACAACCTGCGGGTGATGATGATGAAGATATTAGTGTTATGTTAATGACTCCAGCGGAATTTGAAACGGCGATTTATGCTGGCGAACCGATCGATGCTAAATCGATCGCGGCTTATTTTCTCGCGCAGAAATTTTTATAATAGCTAGATAATCGCCGTCTCATCAAGAATGTTTAACAATTGTTGCTAAGAATCGAGCGATCGATGAATAATAGAAAGTAAGTGCCCGATCGTTGGCTACCCTCAAGCCTCATCCCTAACCTCTAATCAAAACTATGAGCGTTCAAATCATCTTACCAATTCTGACCATTCCCTTTATCATCGGTGCTTTATTTTTTGGTACCCGCAATGGCTTCTATGATTCGGACAAATATCATGGTAATGGTTCCGCTCATTAGATAATGACCTGCCAATCCCTTCGATCGTATCGCTGCTGTGAGAGATCCAAACACTGGGGTCGGATTTATACTGGACTTTTTGCTTGTCTACGCTACCCCAACCTAATAATGAAGATCTAGTTTGCCTTCCCTATGGCGTTGGTCATGGTGATGAAGGGGTGTGTTTGTTGCTCAAAATGGGGCCATATCAGATCTTATTAGATTGTGGACTGGCAGACATTTCTCAACTCATTACTGACGATCGGCTCCCGTGCGATCTGGTAATATGTACCAATGCTCATGCCGATCGAGCTAGAGGTTTACTCGCTCTCCATCGAGCTTTTCCCAAGTTACCGATTTATACCAGCGAAGTCACCAGTCTGCTCCTACCGCTCAACTGGTTGGACGCTCCTGAGGAAGTGGCACAGTTCAGTCAAGCCTTGCCGTGGCGTAGATCGATCGAGTTCCAAGATGGTTTAACTGCCGAATTGTTTCCGGCTGGAAATTTGCCTGGGGCGGCGGCGGTGTTATTGACATATACCGGATTTTATCAGTCATATAGTGTCTTCTATACAGGCGACTTTTTTCTGTCCAATTCTCGCTTGGTAGAAGGCTTGCACCTAGACTCGATTCGGCATCTCAATCCCGATGTCTTGATTATCGAAGGTAGTTATGGCACAGCCCGCCATCCTCACCGCCGCAAGCAAGAAAATACCTTGATGGCGCGGATCGATCGAGCAATTATTCAACAGCAGTCAATTATCTTACCAGTAGCAACTCTGGGCATCGCTCAAGAATTGCTAATTCTACTGCGGAGTCACCACTTATTTACCGGACGCGACATTGATATCTGGGTAGATGGTACGATCGCCGTAGCTTGTGATGCTTACTTGCAGCTACTCCCCCACTTTCCCCCCGCCGTTCAAAACTTTGCGCGTCATCAATCCCTATTTTGGGATGAAAAAGTTCGTCCTCACGTTCGCCAGCTCACACCAGAGCACCTCCCCAGCATTCATCTGCGTCCGTGTATTATTCTCACTGACACAGATACCGATCTCCAAATTTACACAGCCGAACATCCTTTCCCCTGGCTGGTATTATTTCCGTCCTCCCTAGATGGGATGACAGTACTACCAGCAACCACCCCACAAATCACCGTCGAAACTTATCTTCTGAGCGAACATTCCGATGGTGCTGGTACCGCCCAATTAATTCACAATATCCGTCCCAAACACGTCGTCTTCACTCACGGTTCGCCCCCCTATTTAGCCGATCTTACCGGATTAGAAGAACTCCAAAACCGTTATCATCTCCACTCTCCAGCAGCAGGAACTCTAGTCTCACTCCCCATTGGCGATACCTTCATTCAACCCGCTCCACCAGCCGATCCCAATTATGAGGGCGAACTCACCGAACTAGACCGAGAGATTAATATTACCTTACCCAATGCGATCGCCAGTGACCCTAGGTGGCACAATTTCGCCGATACTGGATTAATAGAAGCTAGATGGCAAGGGGAAGAAATCGTTCTCAGAGGAGTTTCCCAACGCGAAGTTCTCGATCGACAACAAGAACTCAAGCTAGATCCAGCTACCCACTGTTGCGGCAATTGTCGTTATCAACGCGGCTCCCGCTGCTATAATAATCGATCGCCACTCAATGGTTTTAAAGTCACACCCGATGGCTTTTGTCCGGTGTTTGAATCGAATTAGAATCTGAAATTATTAGAGTTGCTGCGAAGATTTTTACCCCCCAACCCCCCTTATAAAGGGGGGCTTTTGCCCCCTCCCCTTGATAAGGGGAGGGCTGGGGTGGGGTAAAGATCTCCGCCGAAGTCAGTCTAGCCCAGTATCAACTATTCACCATCCGCAAACAATGATCGATCGACCCTTAATTATTGCAGGCAAAACCTTTAACTCACGGCTGATGACAGGTACGGGTAAATACCGTAGCATCGAGCAGATGCAAAAGAGCATCATCGCTAGCGGTTGCGAGATCGTTACCGTCGCCGTGCGAAGAGTGCAAACGAAAGCCGCTGGACATGAAGGCTTGGCAGAAGCGATCGATTGGAGTAAAATCTGGATGTTGCCCAATACCGCTGGCTGTCAGACTGCCGAAGATGCCGTGCGGGTGGCGAGATTGGGACGGGAAATGGCCAAATTATTGGGACAGGAAGATAATAACTTTGTCAAACTCGAAGTAATTCCCGCAGGTAAATATCTCTTACCAGATCCGATCGGTACCCTCCAAGCCGCCGAACAGCTCGTCAAAGAAGGCTTCGCCGTACTCCCCTACATAAATGCCGATCCAATCCTCGCCAAGCGGCTAGAAGAAGCCGGATGCGTGACAGTAATGCCCTTGGGTTCACCGATCGGTTCGGGACAAGGCATCAGAAATCTCGCCAATATCCAAATCATCATCGAAAATGCTAAAGTCCCCGTCGTCGTCGATGCGGGAATCGGTACCCCCAGCGAAGCCGCTCAAGCAATGGAAATCGGTGCAGATGCCCTATTGATCAATACTGCGATCGCTTGTGCTGAGGATGCCCCCTTGATGGCTCAGGCGATGGGAATGGCGGCTGTATCGGGACGGTTGGGCTATCTGGCGGGCAGAATTCCTGTTGCCTCAGTAGCAGCAGCCAGTTCGCCGATGACAGGGACAATTAACTCGTAGGGTGGGTTTCATTCTTTAGCCCAAAAGCACTAAAATCATCAGCAATTATTTAACCGACAATTTCATTTAATCCGCTCGAATCCTCAAACCTCATCACCAAACGCACTAAACGCATAGTGTGCCGTAGGCAATCGAGACTAGAGACGATCGACCTCATATCGATCGAAAGCACTATCTACAGTTGCCAAAGTCATTTTTTCGACTTGAGATTGAGCAATTAGCAAACGGTCAAAAGGATCGCGATGGTGAGGAGGTAGATTTGAAAGTGCGTAAATATGCTTTAAGTCAATTGGTAGTAGCTCAATAGAGTTTTGCTCGATCTGAATATCTACGATTGTCGCGAGATCGCCTTTCAAGTCTAGTTTTCCTAAAGCTACTTTGATTTGGATTTCCCAAATGCTTGCCAAGCTAAGAAATAAGCTATTTTGACGGTCTATAATTGATGCGGCTAGTCTTAGCGATAAGCGTTCTGGTTCGGTTGCCATCCAGATAAAGATATGAGTATCTAGCAAAATCCTCATTCTTCGCCGAGCCAAAATTCATCTGGTAGTGGTTCATCAAAGTCATCGCTCATTTTCATTGCGCCGCGATTTAGCCCCAAAATTCTTGGAGGTAGTTCTGAAGGATGATGATTCTCTGAGGTGGCTGATAGGTCAAGGGAGTGAATAAACGCTAAGACGCTCAGTTGCATTGGTTCGGGGATTTTCTCTAGTTCCCGAACGGTCGATTCTATCGTACTCATGATGTGATAGGGCAGATTGAATATAGCTCAATTTTACCATTCCCACATTTCGGCAACAAGGAGCAATCGATCGCCCGAAGATCGAACATCCCTAGCCTCATCATCTCCCATTCAATCCAAAATCACAATTAGCTGACTTTTGCTAAAGTGCGAACTGCTAAAATTTCGTCAGAGCGTAAGGTTTCGATCGCAGAAATGGGCACCGCAATCTCTGTCAAAGATTCACCGAGTGCATTAAAAATTTCTAGTACACAGCCTTAGTATCGTCAAACTGTCGAGTCTTCGTGACTAATATGTGTCGTAAAAGTTGAAGTGCGGAATGTGGGTTAGTTGATGATATTTAAGTAATACGCGAAATTAATTAAACAAAAAATTTTGTCGAAATCCTTGACCAGACACAGATCGTTGTGTAATTAATTTTGCATAACTACTTACTTGACAAACGGTATTTGAGTTGTTAGATTTAGCACATGGTACTGATGAATGCCTAGTTTACCGCAAGGTTGCTAAGCACAGCACCTATTAAAGGCAGCGGTCATACAGTCCACTGCAAATTAGGAGAAAATTTATGTCCAACAAAGTTGTTTTCCGTTTCCCAACGGATGATTTTCGTGTTCTACCCATTCCATATTCGGGGCGTAGCAATCATCAGCCCAAGCACGCGATCTTTTATGTCAAGGCTGAAGATCTTCCATCAGAGCTTGAAGATTGGATGGATGTAAACCCAAGAATTCCAAAAGTTAATAAGCGGGGAATCTTAACTGGAGTAGTTGTAGGAGCAATAAAAAGAACGCTTGTCGAAGAGTCAGAAAGCTTCGTCATGAAGAACCAGGGAATGTATCTTCTCTCAGAAAATGTAGAATTTGAGAGAGCTAGTGGTGGTCAAGGATGTGCTACAGTCACCTTCTCAGATAAAGCCATACATGGTCTTGTTAATGGCGGTCATACTTATTTGTCAATTCGTGAAGTAGCTGAGAGCAGTGAACGTCCAGAAAATTGGGATGCATATGTTCGAGTTCATGTAATTAAAATTAGTGAAGAAGATTCAGGGGCTATATCTGAGATTGCTGAGGGTCTCAATCGCTCAATGCAAGTTGACGATCCTAGCTTAGAGAATCTAAAAGGGACATTTGATAGTATCAGACAACTTTTAAATGGAAAACTAGGTTCTGACCAAATTGCTTACAGGCAAGGCGATACAGGCGAGATCGATATTTTACAGATCTTGACTTACATTGCTATGTTAGATCTAAAAAAATTCCCCGATCGCAAAAACCATCCAAATGCCTTGTTTGGTCATCCAAAAATTGTCTTGGAGGCTTTTAAGGAAGACTCAAAAGACCAAAAAATCTTCGAGATGATTGTTCCTCACTTACATGATATTCTTGTATTAACTGACGAAATTCAGCAATTTGTGGCTCTTTCTTTTGGAAGATATAAAGCAAAGAACACAAAGAAAAATAACCGTAGTGGTTCTAAAGAAAATAAAAAGAGACCTGCATACTTTTCAGGTGGAAAGATTGAAGGAGAAGTAGCTTTAGGCTGGCTCTATCCAATCCTTGCAGCATTTCGTGCTAATATTTCTCCTCAAGCTTGGAATGAGGGAAAATTTGAGTGGTTAATGAACCCTCACGAATTGCTTAAAGCTACCCACGAGGAAATGGCACGTATCGTACAACAGGAGCACAAGGACAATAATAGTAAGCCTGCTGAAGTTGGACGTAAAGAGGCTGCATATCGCGGCTGCTATGGCGTTGTCGTTCTTGAACTCGCTCAAAGAGGATTACTTACATCTCTAACAGCCTAAAAGGGTGACAGAAGTAAAGATTCTCTGATTTACCGATTATATCCCTAGATTCCAGATCGCCGAAAAGTTGGCGATCTGTGTAGGTTATAATTTAGTCACCCCAGTAGGGTGGGCACTGCCCACAGGCTCAAACTCAGCCGGAGCAAGACTAATTTACTTTTTTTAGATCGATCTATCAATGTTGATTTTCACTCATTTAGATCCAACCAAGCTATTAGATCGCTAACGTTGCTAAAGTCTAAAGCCGCATCAAGTAAATCGTCTAACTGCTCCAAGGGTAATACGTTAACTCTTGCCAATATCTCTGTTGACACATCACCCACCCGTCGGCTCAACAGGCGCACTGTTTGAGCCTGTGCGTGTCTGACTTCCCCTACTTGTTCGGCTGCTTGAAGCTTTTCTAAATATAAAGGTGATAACTGCATAATTAACTCCTGCTCTTCTGGTTCAATTTTTTCTCTTGTTTCGAGGATAACTTTCAGATTACCTAGCAAATCTAAAGCGTTATTTCGATAGGGATGCTCCGCTGGAAGTGCCGCTACTTCTTGAATGGCTCGTTCCTGTACTTTGCCCTTACCCAATAGTCTAACCCATAGAGTTGTTGGTGTCTGGGGTAGTTGATGAATGACGATGATGCCCGTCTTGAGGGTGGGACTCAGTAGATATACGCCTTCGCCCCACTTGTCTAGCTCTAATTTAGCTCCGAGTCCCTCCAAAATTTGGGCGGATAGAGTGGGTGTGAGAATCCAGAGATTTGGTAAAACTTCATCGCCTAGTTCTGGCTGCGATTGTCTTTTGGCTTCTCTGAGCAGATAGCTGTGCAAATCGTATAGCTTTGACATACAAGCGCGAATTTGCGGCACTTTGACGGAATTGCGAAAGGGTTCAAAGATGACGGTGGTTTTTGCACATTCTGCTAGTATTCCTAATTCTTGGATGGGTGCAAGGTTGGAATCGGGGACGAAATAGACATCGACTTCCCGAACTTCACCACTAATTTTCAGAGAAGTTTGCACTTGTCCTAATGGCGATAGCAATGACTCTAGAAAATCCTTCGCAAATTGGTCGTGGGGAAATCGAGTCATAAAGCTTGGTAGATTGAGTTGAAATTGTAATAATTTATCTCTTTTAAATATTTGAGTATTGTATTCAAGGTGTTAGGTTTCAAAAAATAGTGATGGTGAAACTTTAAAGAATTCTCCTAGTGCCTTAGCTTGAGCCTTGCTGATACCACGTTTGCCATTGAGTACTTCTGAAGCTATCCCTTGAGAACCAAAGACAGGTACTAAATCTTTTTGTTTTAAGCCCCGATCGCGCACCAATTCAGTTAATATCTCTAAAGGAGTAGCGGATTTAAGTTGATAATGCCGATCTTCAAAGCTTTCGATTAAATTTACCAATAGTTTTAGTAAGCATTCTTGGGCTGGAGAGATTGCATCACCTAACCGGAGCAGCTTGGTAACTTCTGCTAAGTAGAATTCGTTCTCTTCTTCTGTTTCAATAACCTTGGGTCGAACAGCTACCAGCAACTTAGAATATTCTTGGTCTAATACAGCATTCATCATTTCCATTGCTCCTTGTCATATTCCGCATGGGTTAAGATATCTCGGACAAAAATAGTGCAGCTACGATAATTAATCTCACCTATTAATCGATAATGATTACCTTTAATATTGAAAATCGTATAAATGCCCACTAGATCCGCAGATGGGTAAGCTTCCCTAAGCTCTACTAGAGTTTGCCATTCGGCTGCTTTGGCGATCCTGTACCAAGTATCCAATGCAATCTCTGAGTCTGCATGAATCTTGGCGAACTCCAGCAATCTTTTGCGGCTGATGATGTGCATTGGCTTGGGAGTAACCTACTGCAAATACTTTATCTCATTTAGAGATTTTAAGCCAGCTATGCAGCTAGATTCGATCGATCGGTTGAAGGTTGTTTCGCATCCATTACACTAGAGGTGGAGCCGATCGCTGGCTCTAATATCCATTGTGGCGACTTTTTAGGTAGAAGGAAAATTTAGTATATGCTTATCCAAAAGATTGTGCGAGAACTGCAAGATATTCCTGAAGATAAGTTAGCAGAAATTTACGATCTGATTCACTACTTTCGGTTGGGTTTAGGACAAGAACAGACACAGCCGCGCACCCCTGGGTTACTAATAGGAACACTCGGAGCTGCTTTCTTTGAACCGTTACCAGAAGAGGAACTGCAACAATGGGAGTAAGCTATCTCATTGATACTCATATCTTGTTGTGGTGACTATTTAACGAGCCTAAACTCAATGCCGAATGTCAAGACATCATTCGCAATCCCGCTCATCGCATTTTCGTCAGCAATGTTTTTGATTGGGAAATTACAACCAAATATCGAATCGGTATAGGTAGGATCGTCAACCATCAACAGGTTTCAAAAGCTGCCAAATTTTTTCATCGATTTGAGTCAAAATTTCTGGTTTTAATCGACCGATCTTTTTAACGATTCGTCGTCGATCGATCGCCCGTAACTGGAAAATCATCGCGACAGATGTTAATGTCAAGCCATTCAATTCTGATGGCGGAATTTCTACTGTAAAAGCAAACCGCAATGCTCCCAACGAAGAAGTAACAGGAATTACCATTAACATTGGCGATCGATCGTCATCAGCTTGAACTGCAATTGCTGGACGAGTTCCTTTTTCCTCACGCTTGTCAGATTCTGGCAAAGTTACTAATAAAATGTCTCCTCTAGCCACTTACACACCCTTGGTTGTGAGTATTTTGGCTAGCTGCGCTTCATCTTCATCGCTAGCAGCTTCCCACCGATCGAATTCATCATCTAGATCTTCATCTTCAGCAGCATTCAGGATTGTCCAGACTTGCTGCAAGACTGATTCGGGTGCTTGTGGTAGCTTCTGCTGAATGCGATCGAATAGAGTAAGCATGACTGAAAATACGATCTTTAATGCTATTTGTCTAAGATATATTCCACCCCACAAATTCCACGAACTATGTCGAACCGAGATTGAGTCGATCGGTTGAAGGTTGTTTCGCATCCATTACACTGGAGGTAGAGCCAATAGACTGCTCCTCGATAACTGTTTATTTCTGATTATGTTTGACCAATTAGCCGAAAGTTTAGAATCAGCCTGGGTAAAGTTGCGCGGAAAGGACAAGATTAAGTCCTCCAATATTCAAGATGCCCTCAAGGAAGTCCGTCGCGCACTACTTTCGGCTGATGTAAACGTCCAAGTGGTCACAAATTTTGTTAAGGAAGTCGAAACCAAAGCTCAGGGCGCGAACGTAGTTTCAGGAGTTCGCCCCGACCAGCAGTTTATCAAGGTTGTCTACGACGAATTGGTGCGGACGATGGGGGAAACTAATAGTCCCCTCGCCAATGCACCCCAGAAACCAACCGTAATTCTGATGGCGGGTTTGCAAGGTGCAGGTAAAACTACTGCTACAGCTAAACTCGCGCTGCATCTGCGGAAAGAAAATCGGACGACTTTGATGGTGGCGACTGACGTATATCGTCCCGCTGCGATCGATCAGCTCATCACGCTGGGCAAGCAAATCGACGTGCCAGTGTTTGAAATGGGGACGGATGCCAATCCGGTCGAAATTGCCCGTCAAGGTATCGCCAAGGCGCGGGAACTGGGCGTAGATGTAGTAATTGTTGATACTGCTGGACGGTTGCAGATCGACGATCGGATGATGACGGAATTAGCTGATGTCAAAACCGCAATTCAACCGGATGAAGTCTTACTCGTAGTAGACTCAATGATCGGTCAGGAAGCAGCAAATGTCACCATGACATTTCACGATCGCATCGGCATTACAGGTGCGATTCTGACCAAATTGGATGGCGATACGCGCGGGGGTGCGGCTCTGTCTGTCCGGGCGATTTCCGGTCAACCGATCAAATTTGTCGGGGTGGGTGAAAAAGTCGAAGCCCTCCAACCATTTTATCCCGAGCGGATGGCATCGCGGATTCTGGGGATGGGTGACGTGCTGACGCTGGTAGAAAAAGCGCAGGAAGATTTTGATGTCGCCGATGCAGCGAAGTTGACTGAGAAAATTCTCGAAGCCAAATTTGATTTCAATGACTTCATCAAACAGATGCGGCTATTGAAAAATATGGGTTCGCTGGGTGGCTTGCTCAAGATGATTCCAGGGATGACTAAGCTCTCTGATGGTCAGCTCAAACAGGGTGAAGATCAACTCAAAAAGGCTGAAGCGATGATTCAGTCGATGACCAAGGAAGAGCGGGGTAATCCCGATTTACTCGCCAGTACTCCCAGCCGTCGCCGTCGGATTGCCAAGGGCTGTGGTTATGAGGAAGCCGATGTCAGTAAGCTGATCTCCGAATTTACGCGGATGCGGAGCATGATGCAACAGATGAGTATGGGTAATTTCCCTGGGATGGGTGGTGGAAACCCTGGTGCGCGTGGGGGTCAACCAGGCGCACCAGCGATCAAAGCTAAGAAAAAGAAAAAAGGCTTTGGGACTTTGTAAACAGTTGAGAGTTGACAGTTGACACTGTGCCTACGGCAGGCTTCGCCAACGGCTACGCTCAGTGCAAGCAGTTGACAGCGAAAATTTAGCTAGTTTGTATAAGAGAAACGCATCGCCTCGATCGAATGATGCGTTTCTCAGGCGCGAACATTTCCGCCGAATCCTGTCTCCATCGCCAGTGGCTGAGGAGCTGATGGGTATTCACATCATTGCAGTTCGGTTTTACCCCTGCGATCGAGTGTCGCAGATCCGTTATTCTCTTGAGAGTGAGTCTTAAAGATTTTGGATAAATTGTGGTCAGAAAGTGGTTGCTCCCAACATTAAGCGAAGTATTGACCAAAGCAGAACCGACTGGAATCGATCTGCTCGTACCCGAATTTAATCCTCCAGATCCTCATCCCTCTACAGATCGGCAGCAATTGCAGATTAGAGCCGAAAGTCAGTGGCAGAGTGCGATCGCATCTGTAGAAACCTTACTATTAAAATCATTGCCCAGTCCGATTGGCGTTCAGGATCTGAGCGAGGAAACAGTCATCGAAGGGTTGCTGATTACCGCACCGCTACCCCTATTCAGTCATCCGGCGATCGTTTCCCAACTGCAAACGATTACATTCACCACTCCACATTCCAACCGTCAATTACTTCCCTGTAAGTCTACAGGAAGCGATCGAGATCTCGACCAATCCCATCATTTCCCGATCGAATTACTCCCCACCGATCCCCTCGCCGACGAACGCTTTTGTCTGGTTTTAACCAATCGATTTAGCCTAGTGGTAGTTCTGGGCGAGGAAAATGGGGTGCCAAGCTGTCAATTTTCCTTCGATCCTGACGATCTAGATCTGGCGTGGAAATCCTTACGGGGGCGAATGATGCTCACAGCACCTCACCACCTCTCATATTTAGATGAACTAGCCGCGCAATTTAGCCCGATCGAGCCTGATTATCGATGTGTGATGGCATTTGGTCAATATCTATTGGAACACCAGCCTGTCGCCACACTAGCCCCCGTTCAGCCGACAGTAGAAGTACCGACCAAACTCGCGGCTGATGTCGAACTGATCCAAGCACTCACTCACGAAATCCGCACTCCGCTGACTACCATCCGCACGATGACGCGGCTGTTGTTGCGTCAGCCGGATTTGTCCCCGCGAGTACTAAAACGCCTGAGTGCGATCGATCGGGAGTGTACCGAGCAGATTAACCGGATGGAATTGATTTTTAGTGCGGTAGAATTGGCGACTACTCAGCCATCCCAAGCGGTAGATCTCACCACGATGTCGATTAGCCAACTCCTAGAGCAAAGTCTCCCGCAGTGGCAACAACAAGCCGAACGTCGGAATCTGGATTTAGCTGTAGATATTCCCCACCAACTCCCCGCCGTTGTCAGTAATCCCACGATCCTCGATCGAGTCTTGACTGGATTGGTTGAAAACTTTACGCGCAATCTTCCCTCTGGCAGCCGGATTCAAGTCGAAGTTACTCCCGTTGGCGACAGGTTAAAATTACAGCTCCAATCTCAACAAGAAGCCGACGAACACCCCCATACTACCCACAAGCAGGGACACTCGATCGGACAATTACTCACTTTTCAGCCAGAGACAGGCAATCTCAGTCTCAATATGAATGTGACTAAAAATCTCTTTCAACTCCTAGGTGGTAAACTAATCGTCCGCCAACATCCCGAACAAGGCGAAGTCTTGACAATTTTCCTCCCACTGTCGATGATTGCTCAGAGTTAGGCTTTAGGGTTTAGGCTTTAGGCTTTAGGGATTAGGCTTTAGGTTTTGGGCTTTAGGCGTTAGGTTTTAGGGGCTTACTATTAAATAATCTATTAATCATTCCTGGGTTAATATGTTATGGCGTAGCATAACCCTACTCCCTAATCCCTAATCTCTAATCCTTAAAACCTAAAGCCTAAAGCCTAAAGCCTAATTATGTGGTTTGTCAAAATTGAAACTGGAATAGTTCCCAAGCCGGAATTCGATCGATATATCCCCGCACACAAAGCCTATGTCCAAGATTTGATCGATCGAGGACATCAAGCCAAAACTGGATACTGGGGAGAATATGGCGGCGGAATGATGTTATTTCAAGCTGATTCTCTCGCTGAAGCCGAGCAAATCGTCGCAGCCGATCCGCTGATCCAAAACCATTGTGTTTCCTACAAACTGCACGAATGGCGAATCACTCTAGGTAGTGAGTAAATAACGTGAGTGTCTCCTAGCCCCCTAAATCCCCCAATTCTGGGGGACTTCTATCGATCTTG
>ENA-OBIO01000826-OBIO01000826.1-metagenomes-genome-assembly--contig:-NODE-826-length-14370-cov-2.69088_pt1 | contig 14370 bp, 13 predicted proteins | sample MGYA00153383_OBIO01 | MGnify analysis MGYA00153383 | reverse complement strand
AATACTTCGAATCAGCTCTGGGTCGTGGGTGCTCACCAGTATATTACAGCGAGACTCAATGAGGCGGTATCAAATGATAGTGATATTACAACTATGGAGTCACTTCTTTGGCTCGGTGATAGTCTAGAGAGAGCGTGTCTCAATCTGAGTGAATGGCGCGTCACAGCAAAGGCGTACACATCAATCGAACGATTACGTCTCTATAATACAGAATGTGTAACCAACATCTCTTCCTCTAATATGACAATAAGTGCTCTTTATTATATACAGACTATCGATCTATTGGTTATCCCAGCGAATATCTCACTCCGGTTCAACAAGACACTCGCGTATTCTCTTCTGAGTGACGAATATCGGTTCCGGCAATTCACAATGAGTGGTGCTGTCGTTGGTTGTCTTGTTGGTATACCCGTGCTGACAATTATTATCGTCATTTTGTTAGAGCGAAGACGCAAGTATCACCTGAGTAAGAAAAAGATTAAATCGTCCGTCACTATTGGTTCGTCACGTGGTGGAGGCAATGCATCATCTTCAACACTTTACGTCTAAAGAGAGAACAATCTCGACATCTTCATCATTTATCGTTGTTGAATCATCGTCATCATCAATAAATCGATCTACCATCTCGTGTTCATACTCTGTTATGTGAAAGGTGTCCTCTTCGTCTTTCTCTATTAGACTCTCGGTCTGAAGCTTATCGGGTATCAATATCGGAATCGTAATGAGTGTCACGATGGGTAGTAGCGTCGTGATGAGACTTGCCAACCAGAGATTCTCAAATTGACTCGATTCGTTTGGTGCACCGCGTGGATTGATGCCTAGAATCGCCAATAGACTCGCGCCTATATATTGAGAGAGCGAACCACCCAGGTTACTGCTTCCGGCCAATAGGGCGTACATGACGGCCTCTATATTCTTTGGACAGAGAGAGGCCATCGCGACAGCGATCGGTGCACTGTTCCACGTGCCAACAATGACCTGGAGAACCTCTGAGCCGAGCACAAAGACTTCATCGGGGATGCCAACGAGACGATTCAATCGTTTGTAAAAGACCACATTGAGGAGACCAAGAAGAATAGAGACAATGTTACTGAAATAAAAGACTGTACGATAGCGCCAGTGTTGCATAAACATGACATAACTCATTGAGCCAATGATGGAACAGACGGACGCAGTGAGACCGAGCGCAATCACGTAGAATGATTTGCTAAAATGAGGACCCTCTGGGTATTGCTCCGCCGTATCAGTCATAAAGAAGAATTCGGCCGACGAGATGGACATGCTAAACATGTTCTGTATCATTACATAGGTCTGTATGCGAGCCGTGACACCACCAATAAAGACATTGAATCCGATAATCATCAAAATACTACCAACGAGTGAGACGCCACATAGATAGCTCGTATGAACCTGTAGGATACCCATCACCGATGTACCAATAGAGAGGAGTGCTATACAGACAGAGAGGAGGATAGGTCGCCATTCTCGTCGAATTCGTGTCATCTTGATGCCAATACAGGGGGTCTTTGGTGGCGTATCATTGTCTCCTTCTTCTCCTTCTTCTTCTTCATCTGATGACGAATGGGGATGTATAGCATCACCAGTTGCCATATAGATACTGTTTTCACGAGGCTCTGATGTGATACCCTCGTTATCATCATCATCATCATCAATGTATGAGAACCAGCCACATGAATTATTGCCACAACAATTGGTAGTCGGATCAACAAGATTGTCATCTTTACCGAATGGACCACCGATGGTAGGTCCCCTGTTAATATGTAGCTCATCGCCGAGCCAATTGTGGTAGACTGGATAGAGAATGAGAATCATCGGTATGACGGGTATAAAGTAGAGCCAGTGTGGCTCTACATACTCTAGTAGAATACCGATTGGTATGGTGGATACGATTGTGCCTATAAAGATACCCATCCAGACAAAGGAGGAGATATTGGGTCCATGTCGAGGATGCTTATTGATACACTCACTGTACCGAGCCTCTGTGAGTAAATCAGTGACTGCGCACGCCATATACATCAAAAAGAGGAGAATCGTGACAGTCACTGGATCGACGGGCCATGAACCAGCGAGAGTGAGCGAGGCAAGCGCGGCAATCATGATTGAGACAAAGATGTATGGTATTTTGTGATAACCGCCTATATTGACAGTATCTGATAGAATACCAATGAGCGATTTCAGTGCCCATGGTGTGAGTGCAATATTCTTGTAGATCTGCATCTGGATCGCAGTCAAAGAGGGTGTCGTTGATGCGTACGACTTGAATAGAAAGAGAATCGGTATACCTATAATGCCACCACTTCCGCCTCCGTAGATGACGCCCTTCATGATATGTTGTGCCAGTATGATAAAGAGACATAGCTTAGCACCCAGTGTATCACGCATATCCATAAACGAGTACCATTTCATATTGAGACTGTGAACCATACCATACCAACATTCGCGGAATAGACGTCGACACATGAGTGGGTCGTGTTCTACCAATCTCGTCCCCTTTTTAGCTAAATCAAGCGATCGGGGTAATAAAAATACATTTGTTTCGTGTTGTGCGACACACGCCACTCGCCCTGTCACTGACGCCAATTGGCTATTAAGATTGTCAAATCAAATTACTCTGTATAGTCACCATCAGGCAAAATGAAGAGACAATGCAGTGCTCAGGTGGTCTGTCCAAGAGAGGACGCGGCGACGAGTATATTTGAGAAATTACTACCAGAGATACTCACTCTAATTATTGGTCAAATCGATGCCGTTGGTCTATGGCGGTTCTGTGCCTGTTCTCGTAAGGCTCGATGGTTTATCCTCACTCATCATGATATTTTCGCCGCAATACACGAAACATTTGTCACTACACCATCAGTAACGACAACCCTTGAACCAGATTCTCTATGGGGCTATGGCGAATACACCTCAAACAAATACACAATCAAGCACCACTTTGCCGTGTGGTATGTATTGAAATATCGCGCAATGACGGCGGGTAGAGACTTTAGTTCGCGTCCCGATGTCATTGCTTTTAATATGATTGCGCTCTCGGTACATAGAGCGTTCTATGTTGCTACACATCAATTGACAGATATATGTCTTCTTCATGATCTGTGTGAGATTGATTATACAAACTATACCAGAAGGCAATTACCTGATGCAGAACGATTGGATCCACTCACGTTTCGGCTCCCTCGTGTCTATTATAACCGAGCACTAATCAAAAAGTACCCCGACGTAGGTACATGTTGTATCCTTGTTGATTATAATATGTTATCTGGTGTTGTAATGTCTATTGAGTATATCACGATGCCATCAGATGTACAATATTTCGCTCTTCAACAAGAAGCACTCGGTGCTCGTAATATCGTCGATATCAGAACGGTAGTCGTTTCCCGTGCAATAACGTCTATTGTCGGTTCAGGGATGTCTATAGAGGATGTCCGGCGTGAAATTGAAAAGGTCTTTGTCTCTGCCGTATATCACAATCGTATCAAACGTGAAGTAGTGCCATCGATAGAGAAAAAGTTACGTCAATTTTATGATTGTCATATCAATGAAGTTGCCACAGGGGAACAAAGATACAGCTCTCTTACCGATTCATCTATGGATGATAGTGGTGATGATGATGATAGTGACACTATATCAGTGTAGATAAAGATTATTTTTTCCTCTGTTGTCTATTTTTTTTAGACTCGCCTTGTTCCGGGCGCAGATTGAGTGTTCTATCCATCGAATGAGAGTTATATTTGATAGAGATACAATTCGAGTCAAATCGACAACTGATAATACGAATGAAGCATAGACAAAAACTAATAATCCGTACAACGAATAAACAACCTAGCTATAATTAATATGGTTTACATGATTGTAAAATAAAATCCGTAGAAGTTGGTTATTTGTTTTTACTACGGTTGTTATGCAACTGGACGAGAGGGCTTATCATGATATTCTCCACAGATCAGCTATCGTGGAGATTATTAATGAATTTGGGATTGCCTCCCCTCCTCAAGTTAGATTTTGATGACGACGGAAAGGTCCCTCTTGTTAGGTGCGTTGTTAATTTTACCAAATTTCTAGAAAATCGATTTTCTATCAATGTCGAAGTGGAGACGAAAACTGGCAAAGTAAAAGTAATGTACCTCCCGCCATTTCAACGATTGGAAGACTTGGACCTCAAAAAGGATTGTAAAGTGTTCTGACGTAGAGAGGGTGTTTCTCGAGACGAAGATGAAATACAAAGGTTTGTTTACGTGCAACGTGGCTAGTCTAGGCGTCTCTCTACCTTGGTAAGCTCGTCGAAGCAGGTATCCGCGAATCTGCAATCTCGAACGAAATAAGAAAAGTCATTTTTTACAGCTAACCGAAATCGTGATCTAAATCACGTCTTTATCCGAGATCTCCAGCTGTGTGAATTTTATTGTACGCATATAATCAACGTCAATCCACTACTCGTTCGGTGTCAATACGAGTCTAATGACGATACATCAGAGTCATCCGCGGAGTCAGACATGGATTCATCTCTTTCACTCGTCCGATCATAGTAATGACTCACCGTGCATGTCATGATTTAAATAAAGTAAGATTTCTTTGGATCCAAGTAAAATTGAATCGTACAGTGTCATTTTTACCGTTATAGAAGAGAGGGATATATGTAGAGAAGAAGAAGAAGAAGAAGAACGTCATAATGTCAGAAGAAGAGAAAGAGGATTGTGATCAATGTAGGTGGTGTAGCCAAGAGGCATTCTTTCATGAACATATGAGTCGTACAAACACATTCTGTGACCTCACTTGTCAACAAGAGTTCTATGATTTCGAGGCGGGTCTACGCATCCCGGGTTCAATCAAGAAAATTCTACAGGCTCTACGGCCATCGTCCCCGGCAGCAGAATACACGATTGAAAAGATTCTTGTCTCGGGTAATAGACCACCTGGTAGTATCAAGAGAGGCACAATCCTGTATGACTACGATTCTCCGTATTACATGAACATCGTCAACGCAGAGGATATGAGTGCCGTTGCTCGGGGTAATCCTGCTGGTCGTTATATTGAGGGTAATAAAGCCGTTGTCTATGGTGATTATGATCCCGACGACGGCGGTAAACACATGTTGATTGGGTACAACTTATTATCACCTGTCATGGGTGGTGATATGGTCAATGGTGTGACACTGAGATTTCATAACCGCTATGTCGGCAAATTGGTGGAATTTACGATACACGAGGATCTGAATCGTGTCTTTACAAAGAGAGATGCTGTGTTTATTGTTAATCACCCTGGTGAGGCAATGTACCTCAAGTTTAGCAAAAAATACGGTAGAATACCGGATGTTGTCATTAAAGTTGTCTACTCTTCTGTCAATAAGAATTTCTACACTGATCAAGTCTTTTTGCGATACGAGACGAGTGAGATTGTAAGTACGTTGAAGCTAGATTTTACAATAAAATCATAATTTAACAGTGTAAATGAATATATCTCCTTTTTTTTTTGCTCATGCGACAGCGGCCGTTTTGAGTGCGCTCATATGACGAAACAAGTGTATCGACACAGGGAACTCTTGTTCGAGGCGGTCGTAGATTGTGAGAGACCGAAAATCCTCATCTGTAAATAGACCACACATAAAGTTCATCCCGGCGAGTGTTGTCATTGTGAGATACCTACCTATGTGATACCATGATGTTGTGTACTCTATACATGCCTCAAATGTGCCAGCTATGACGACTAGATTCGAGAACATGACCATTCTATTCAATATGGTCAGAATGAAAAGCTCTTTTTTAGTGGGTCGATATGATAGTTGCACGAGCCATAGCAACAGCGGTATGCCAAGTAGTAAAAATTGAGAATGAATCGATATAGTTCCCGTCACTATCAATAGAACAGTGACAATGTCGACGCTTGCGTGTATTCTTGTGAGAATTGATATGCTTCTCGATGTCTTATCCCTGTGACCTTCTAGAAAGTGATGAGCTGCTTGCATTCCCAGAGTGGGTCGCAACGACAGACAAGAATTGGATTGAATAATTGTATTTTATTTATAAATATTCGTTATGAAAAAGACGGGCACTCTCAATAATATCCGGCTCGATAGACGTCTCATCACCCTCGTCATCTGGTTCTTTACCAAAGAGAAGGATATTACCACGGAGTAACGTAACAGGACCAATCGATACGTGAAGGGTTCTCATGAATGGTGTCCATGGTGAGAGTGGCATGTTCCTAAGCGCTCCCTCTTCGTTGACATAGCATGTGACGTTACAGTCACCGTACGCGGGCAATAGTTCAAGATACCCGCCGACTTCTTTCTGGAATTCCTTGAGATTCTTTAATTCCTTTGCCTTATATTTACCGTTACTGTATAAAACAAGAGCTCTGACCATCTCTCTCTCTCTCTCTCTCGTGTAATCGTCCAATCAGAAACGTGCGTGTGTGTAAAAAAATACTTTATTACATATCGTTTAACACATGGAACAGGGTCACTACTTTGGTGTGACGATGAGAATAATCGAGTCCATCAATTCAGTCAATTCAATCATTTTGATAACCTGTATGGACGGATCAATGATGACATCTCCTTGTCTCACAATAAATTCTCAAAAATGGCACTCTCTACAATCTCTCTAATACTCGAGTACCATGATTTGATCGGCATATGAGTCGGTATAACGAGTCGGAATGGCTCGGCCATCTTGACAAATCTATCGGGTCTATCGATAATCTCCATCGCAATCGATACATCTGTGAACCCTGTGCTACTCGTGTCTTGTGTCACTGTACCGCTGATTTGGTACACGTCACGTACATTACGAATAAACAGAGTATCGGGGTTGATTCTGTGTGTCTGATCGAGGCGTCCAGTGACGAAAAGGACAAATGGTTATAGCAAGACGAGCATTAGATTATCATAGGGTTGATCAACGTGTACTGTCGATGTAAGTTCAGTAGAGCCCATAGAAAGAGTGAAATTCATTTTTTGTACGCCTCTGCTCTTTATCTGTCGTATTTATTATACCGGTCGTTGTTACGATAAAGATACAAGGAACAACAAAATGATGACTTATTCTGGGGAAAAATGGATATCCTCCTCCCTCTCGACGCACGGAGCAGTGACAAGAGACAGACCAGGAATGTGACAACGTCGGTGAGAAAGACAAAGAACAAGAATGTCCTTCCTGGGGACACCATTGCTCGAAAATATATTGGTACTCGACTGGTAGAGAAGATAAAACAAATCAAGCGTGTTGCCGGCGAATCGAATACCGATGATACAATGCAGTATATAAGGGATATCTACGACGAGCTATCGCATACACGGGATGTATTGGAGGCCAAATTGGGGCTTGTGTACGCCCAGTCCACATTGGATGAGAAAAAGCAAACAAAAGAAGAGATTGAGGAAGACATCATGGATTCTGTCGTAAAAATAAGAGAATATTCCTCCTTTTTGGCCGACGATCTTGAACCGGAGACGATACAATCAAGGGATTATCGTAAAAAACTCCTCAAGATACGTGGTTCTATAGAGAAATACGACGACTCATTCGTTGTATTGAAATCCATTAATCGAGATATCAGAGATGCAACGACTATGATCGACGAAGCGAATCATATAATGACACAGTCACCGGAGGTTACGTCCGGTCTTTCCAAAATGCACACCGAACTAGAATATGAAGCGGCTATCAAGTGGGTAACGAACTATATTGTGATATTCTACAATAAATATAAGAATAGTATCAGAGATATCGATGTCGGTATTATTATTGATAAAGAAGAAGAAGAAGAAGAAGAAGATACGACTCTTTCTGAACTACAACGCAGATGTTTAGATGAAATGTCAATCAAGGCGCGTGCATCCTCTATTGATACGGTAGATACAGACGGCCATCTCGATCGTCGAGTCGAATACGTGAGAAATAGAACTGTCGTGTCTCGCCAGAATATCATTAAATTATTGACTGGTATGATTGAGGGTAACGACGATACGATCAAGAGTTGTTTTGTAACAAATACCACGTCGAGTGGTGGCTGTCCCATTGTCGTGTATGAGAAACGAATCAGTACCGAGAGTCGTCTCTTTAATGGGATCCTTGATAGTGCGCCCCCTGAAGACAGACCGATATATGGTGCAATCAATTTGATTGACGACCCCAGCGGTGCGAGTAGTTGCCAGCACTATGACCATTCGTATGTCGTATTCAATGATGAGGTCAAATCACGTATGACATTGACAGAGACGGATTCTATGGTGAACGATACCTTTTTCGATATCGGCACGTTCGAGTACATGAACCATATCGTTGATACACGCGATGCCGATATTCTTGATATATACATGGCAAGGCGTAGATTCAGCCCGGACGATGCCGATGAATTACAATGTGATGACTATATCGAGGTTCAGATTCACGGCAGAGTGAGCCTCGCTCGTGATATTACGCATTTTATGATTGATCCAAAACTGGCTGACAATGATCGTCTCTCTGGATTGATTGATCAGTTTAGAGTGAAATACCCTAGCAATGTGATATTTCAGATTATCAATGGCGATACAGTGTAAAGACACTCTGGTCAGTCACCCTGTTCCGTACGTAAAATCACTGTATCATATGTCTGAATGAATGAATAAATAAATAAAGACGCCGTGGTCGGTAAATGTGTCATCGTTTAGAGTAAGTGGAGTGGATGAGACGCCGGCTCTTTATTTCAAATGACGATTGGTTGATTCGTGATGCGTCGGGTTGCATAGTGGATGTCCGTGATAATGTCGAAGCGATTAAACAAGAGATCCCTACTATCGGGAATGATTTGGTTCTCAGAGAGTCGATCATCCATGATTCTGGGTGTGGTTTATTTGCTAATCGTGTCTTTGAAAAGGGAGAGATTGTCACGTATTATCATGGTGCCATTAGCAAACGTATCACTGTGACAGAACTAGATCCGCTATACAAGACTCATGCTCGTCGAATCAACGGTTATTATGTCATGTATGGTAATTTCACTGAGAATGGCGAATTGATAAGTCTCAATGGTGGTAATGATACGAGACAGGTTGATCATTTGGGTGGTGGTGCTTTTATCAATGCAATGGATGAGGACACTGAGTCGAATTGTGCTTGGTATATTCTTCGTTCTCGTAGCAACGAGGTCATTTATGATGAACGCGAGGATCCATTCAAGATTGTTATTCTCATTTACGTAAAGGAAAAGATTGATGCATCTGAAGAGTTCTTTATTGATTATGGCCAAGATTACTGGACGCATGCATCCTCTCCTGGTACCACGAAGCCCGTCTTTATTACGCGTGACGAATACTATCGTTCACAGCAGGTACCAAAAAGAGTACCAACTCGTATTAACCCTACTCTTATCTGTGAAGGTAAATAAATGCACATTGTCATATAACCTTGATATTATACTCAATGTCGTGTAATCAATTCAGATGGAATGAAATTTATTTCCGTAATAATTCGATAAAATGCGTGGCGTACTCTAAATAGGGAACGTTATTTCGACTAAAATAATCAGCCAGTGTATGTTGTCGTTGAAATTGTATCATTGTCTCTTTTGTGTTGGGTAACGTAGCGAGCATCGTATAATGAGACGTGTTGAGGTCTACAATATCCCATAACACGATAGATCCGTGTGACACCATCTCATCATAGGTTGAATTTCTGTCACCAATATATTGTGAGGCAACGATCATTACACGCACGATATCATATAATGTCCTGACATGTGCGTATATGAATGCGATAAAATATCGACAAAGGATACGAACATCTCGTTCGCCGAAATGACGCGTTTGTTCAGAGGACGTGGAGGACTTTATCTCGTCGATGATTGTCACGGTATGGTATGATGTTGTTACACTACCGTCCATGTAATTACTCGTGTACAGCTGAAAGATGTACGTCCCTTTGACTAGATTGGACGAATCGATAGTGCTTACTTCTTCGTTCGGTTTGATTCCGAAATCGTGTCTCGTTTTTATAACGTCGTACGGTGTTTCATGAGCACTCCAGTGTATACTAAAATGAACACCATCTCTCTTGTAATCGACAAGACTCGGGTTTGTCTCTGATGCATTCAATACAAAGGATGGAAACCCCTGTGTCATTCTTGTATGTAATGCATCGGTATATGCGAGGATAATCAATAGGACGAGGATATTGACGAACATGATCCGATCTATATTCGTTGATATCTGTGTATCCATGTAACGAGAGTGTTAGATTATTTATTGGCTTTAATGGGATTTATAGTTTATCGATAATTTAGTTCCGTTGCCGATATTGTTACTCTTTTTTAGTGGTAGCGTCCGATATCCTTGAATTGATTACAGTAAGGAATGAAGCGCCAATCAGAAGCTACTATTGAGCCCTCTCTTGGAGCAGGCTTTAGTGATGTGGCTGGCCAGAGAATAGGCGATGCGGTACTCCTTACGAATCCGGCGCGCGATTTTGGTGAAACTGCTTTACAAGGAGCACTAAGTGGACAGAAAGGACGTCTCGATGGTCTATTGACGGGAACACCTCTCTCTACATTCTATCCTTTCGATGGTGGTAACATTCTCGAGAGTTTTCGAACACGACATACTGAGCCATTCATGAAACAGGACCTCCCTAATCGTCAACCGAGTGCCAATTTATGTACGCCAGTGACGCGTGTCGTCAAACCTTATACGAGCACGCTCGATGCAGTGAGCATCAGAGAGATTGCAATCGAGTACAAGGATGATCCAAACAAGATGGACACCATGATGGCACCTCATGTTGGCTACATCCAGGGTGCACCGATGTGTATCCTCAATCCATCGACATTCAATTACGCGCTCTTTAATCAACAGATGTACGATGCAAAGAAAGACTATGATGACTATTGTCTCAAGACACCATGGGATTACTGGAAAAAGTGGAGTATCGGTGGTGTTGTCGAGAGCGAAGGGATGATGGATGGCTCGGAGTCGTCTACGACAAGTGGTATCTCTGGTAATCTTCAATCACAACGTTCCGGGGGCTATAAAATTGTCACTATCGTATCGAAAGGACCTCAATTTTTATACAATTATTTTGGTCGAAATATACGACCAGGCGGTAAATGCTACGCCATTATCAAGAAACACGCCATCCCGACCGAGTATTACCTCGATAATAAGCCCACCATTGCATCGCTCGCGGGACGTCACCCTGTAAATAATAGAACACCGCTCATCGGTAATGTACAACAGACAATCAAGCCATATCAAGTGAGTTTTGTCTGTGTCCCCGATGGTGGCAGATTACCTCGAGAGACTGTCATGTACAAGGACGAGAGGGATATATTGAGAAGAGACGGTATCGCCATCTATTTGGGTACCATATTCAGTGTCCCTATTGATCACGAGTACAAACCTGTGACTAACTTTTTCGACATTGACCCAATCACCAAGCGAATCACTGACTCGCGAGGAACGCCCCATACTGACGCACGTGATGGGTATGATCCAAATGGTATCATGTTTATGCGGTTAATTCTAGACTGTGATGATGGCATCGGTGCCTTATAATAAACATTATCTCATTCATTTATTTCGATTGAGGAGAGGCGAGTGTAAGTAACGGGTCTGTAATATCCATAGACAATCATCTTTGGTAGTCTTTGCGATTAACGCTTCTATATCATCCTCTGTCACGAGGTCCATTAGTCTAGTTTTCTGAGAGAGAGAGAGAGAGAGAGAGAGAGAGTTGAAATTGTGTATAGACCATTTTAAATGGAAATCCGTATCTCTGTGTATTCCTCATTGGTCTCCGTGTATGGTACACTCACCTGGTATACGTAACAGGGTGAGTAAAAATGATATAAATAGCTTTTGAATAAATTCTGAATTCTCAATCTAGACTTGTACTATTATCATGTCATCTTAGTCTGTAATCATGGGAATGACCCACCACTTTGATGGATGAGCAGTGAGAGGCATTTAAACGATCTATTGGCACGTCGTGCACTCTCACACCAGCCGTCGCCACAAGAACACGACGATACAGAGGGGTATTGTAATGTGGAGAACGACGAGGATTCATACGAAGAAGAGATTGCGATCGATGATAATCGGACTGTACCACAACCGACACAGAAACAACCCACATTGATGGATATGCTCATGAACGGTAATAGAACGACGACAATTACCGTAGGCGGAAGTAGTAATGTATCACCTGCCGTGCTCGATTATATGAGAGTAACAAACACTCAACCGAATCAACAAGGAAAGAAGGGTGGTGGTGGTGGTGGTGGTGGTGATACAGCAACGACGAATCAGGCAGATAACGTGGCTCTCGATGAGAGGTACGAGACTCTTTACGCAGAGCGTATGGTTCGTATCAGAAACAAGATAGAGTTACGCGACCGAGACGAATTTGACGATGAGGACGAAGACGAACTATCATCGATTGACTTTAATCACAGTAACGATGATGAGGATGATGCTATGATGCGTGATCTTATGGGTGGTGTTAATGGTAATAATAATAATGGCGGTGGTGGACACCCGCCACATAGGAAAAAACAACGGAAAGTAGTATCATCTAAAGATAGTTGCTTCCTGTGTGCATTTGGTGATCGGTTTCATGACGGTATCAGGGCGCCTCACATCGCACGCCTCAATGATATATACGAGAAATTCTACGGTAAAATGAGCAACTACGAGTTGGCCAACGCAATGCATCTCTACTTTAAAGCCAATATCTATAGCGAAGATGATAGTATACCCATGTTGGAATCCCATGTCGTCCTTGAGCATATAGAGGGTCGTCACTCACTCGCCGCACTCAATTTTATTGTCGAATCCATCAAAGACTACGAGCAAGTCAAGTTTATCGCAAAAGGTTGCCTCTGTAAGGCGGATGGCACAATAAATCACCGTGTATTCGCCATTTTTGATAAGGCTCAGACGAAGCTAGAGAAACTCTATACCATGAAGATTGATAATATGAACTTTAACAATGGTCAAACGATAGAGGACCTAAATAGTAAAGGCAGTTATTTTAATCTCATGCCAATGTTTTCACAACGAGAAGAGCGCACGAGACGACTGAAACGCAAAGCCTCCCCTATCCAGTCAGCGACAAACACATTTGATCTATAGATATGGAAGTTACCCGCGCATATCACTGTACTGATACAGAGGATGATAATAGTATACACATATTGGAACCCCATGTCATTGTGCATATCGGTGATTTAATCAAAGACTATAAGCAAGTCATGTTTATCGCAAAGGGTCGTCTCTTTGAGCCAGATGGCACAATGGATCACCACGCATTCGAACTCTTTGACAAAGCTCATGCACGGCTAGAGGAACTTTACGCCATGAGGACTATTGGTCTCTGTGACCTTTGATAATAAATCAGACGGTGGATGATCTCAAAAGTAAAGGCGATAAATTTAATCTAATGCCAATGTTTTCAAATCGGTGACAAACACACTTGACCTCTAAGATGGAGATCCTCTACTCTGATCCCTACATGGAAGATCCTTATATGATTGTGGAACAACAACAACAACAGCACCACCAAGAGATTATCAATTTTGATCCTAATGTATGGGCGTATATAAAAGAGAAACACTGTTCATCCCCTTTTATTCGAATTACTGTAAATCCAAGTGAATGTGTTCATATTGGCGATTCTATATATCGTGTGTCGTGGCATGGTGTCTCAAATAGAGTCACTCTTTCTGTCACTGAAAAGAGTAATAATAAGCCCATTTATAGTGTCACTTCGTTCATTCATCACAAAGAGAATACTATGATATGCCCCACATTGACTGCATTGGTAATGCATCTACAGGAACAACTGCGAAATTTGTAACAATAAATATATGTATCATTTATTTATCTATCTAAAAATCGTCACACTCCTTTGTCGCGTGTGCACATATTGGCATCTGACCCAGTAATACTTGGGCGAGTGATTGTGTGTGATACGATGAATTCAGATTGACCAAGTTCGGGCCCTCTGTATCAAGGGGTACACTCTGCCATCCATAGAGCGAATGATCATTATCAAGAGGAAGAGATGCATCATAGGATGTCGAGGCGTGTTTGGAGACTGTACCATTTTGGATATAATTGAGGACCCAGTCAAGTCGACAGATACGCGCCTTCATTTGAGCTCTCGTTGGAATACTGTACATTTCCGGTATCGCTTTGGTACAGAGGGTGGCTATGACACTCTTGTCATAGAATCGTTGTGTATCAGTTGGTGTGAATGAGACTGCAGGTCCAATACTCTTCTTTGATGATACCTTCTTTGTCTGTGTCGATTGTTGTGGCACAATAAATGATTTTCCTCCCAATAGAGTGGCAGTGGATTGATTCTCCTCTTC
>ENA-OBIO01000824-OBIO01000824.1-metagenomes-genome-assembly--contig:-NODE-824-length-14372-cov-3.76441_pt1 | contig 14372 bp, 11 predicted proteins | sample MGYA00153383_OBIO01 | MGnify analysis MGYA00153383 | reverse complement strand
AGACCTGGGTTCTGTCCATACTAGCAAAACTCGCACCCGACAAGTTCTCATCGTTTACCGATTAGCCGATCGCTAGAAGATCTCAAATGGGTTCCATAGCGGAGCAGTTTACAACCTAACCTAACCCAGGAAAATTCTTAATAATAGCCAACTATTAAGTGCAATAATCACCATCGCGATCGACCATGCCAAAACTGTCAACCATCGAGGATTGACATATTCGTGCATCAACCGTCGATCGCTCGTAAACATCACCAGCGGCACCACTGCAAATGATAACTGCAAACTGAGGATCACCTGACTGAGAATCAATAAATTACTAGTACTACCCTCACCCAAAAAGACGATCGTCACTAAGGCAGGAACGATCGCTACCAATCTAGTCACTAGCCGCCGCAGCCAGGGTTTGAGCCGGATGTGCAAAAACCCTTCCATCACGATTTGTCCCGCCATCGTACTCGTAAGGGTCGAACTTTGCCCAGAAGCCAACAGTGCCACGCCAAATAAAATACTCGCCAAAGGTGCGCCCAAAACTGGCGATAATAGCTTGTAAGCGTCCTGAATTTCGGCAACTCCTCGATTGCCCGAAAAGTGAAATGCAGAGGCTGCCAGGATTAAAATCCCCGCATTGATAAATAGAGCCACCGATAAAGCGATTGTCGAATCCAGCGTCGCAAACTTAATCGCCTCCCACTTTTGAATTGCTGTCTCCTGCCAGCGGCGGGTTTGAACGATCGCCGAATGCAGATAGAGATTGTGTGGCATCACTGTCGCGCCCAAAATCCCGATCGCAATGTACAACATCTGCGGATTTTGGACAATCTGAACCTGTGGCACAAATCCCGCTCCCACAGCCTGAAAGTCGGGACGAGCAAAAATCAGTTCTGCCACAAAGCAACCACTAATGACCGTAATCAGCGTAATTACCAGTGCCTCAACATAGCGGAAGCCCTTGCTCTGGAGCAATAGCACGACTATTATATCAAAAGCTGTAATACAAACGCCGATCGCCAGTGGAATCCCAAATAAGAGCTGTAATGCGATCGCACTTCCCACTAATTCTGCTAAATCGCAAGCAGAGATGGCAATCTCACACAAGATCCACAAAATAAAGCTCACACGCTGGCTCAACCTGTCGCGACAGCATTGTGCCAAATCTCGCCCTGTCGCCACTCCCAGCCGTACGCACAGTGACTGAAGCACGATCGCCATCAAATTCGATAGCAAAATCACACTTAGCAAAGCATACCCAAATTGAGATCCCCCAGCCAAATCCGTCGCCCAATTCCCTGGATCCATGTAACCGATCGATACTAAGTAACCTGGCCCTGAGTAAGCTAAAAGTTTTCGCCAAAACCCCTTGTCATGGGGAACCGCCACACTGCGATGTACTTCCGGTAAACTCGGTTGGGATACTTGCTCGGGTAAAGACATATAAATTAACGATCGTACCTTTCACGATCTTTTCACAATTTGATTTAAAATGCAATGCCGATGTGCCTACTGGCAATTCTCAGTTTCCAACAATTATCCTAGTGATGTGCTGACCCGATCGGGATTAATTTGCTATGGTAAAGTAGTAGCCTCAATAGCACCCAAATTTTTAGTTAATCCTCTAACTGAAACAATTCCAGCATCGTTTGAGTCACCGTTGAATATCGACCAAACAGCATCAAATAATTTGGATTGTTTGGCTCTTTAAACTTCTATACTTACTAGAACCAAAGGAGAATTACTCATGCAATTTAGATCGATCCATGGTGCAATATTCGCGCTGCTAATTGCCACTGAATCGCTCCAACTAGCCCCCGCATCAGCCCAACTGATTCCCGAACCGTGGGTAACAGTGGGTAGCAAAGACAGTACTGTGACTTATGGTGTGGGTGTGAAAATTTTTGATTTTGGTGCCGAAATTGGGACTGGTTCTGGAGGATCGACTGGAGTCGATGTCCTAAAATTCTTGAGCCTTCCCTTTGTGTCTCCCTATGCTGGAGTGGGTATCTATGGTGACAAGGGTGTAGCCTATTCTGGTGGCGTTCACTTTACCCCACCTGGCAATACCTTTTTTGGGCTGGGATATCATTCTGTACGCGGAATCAACGGTCAAATTGGGATTAAATTCTAACTTAAAATCTAAAACCTCACATGCTTTTAAACTCAACCCAGCGTCAAAAATTAGATGTTAGTAACGATCGAGATTTTTATGATACACCTCGATTTGTAACTCATGTAGATCCAGGATTTATCGATCGATTAACTACTCTATATCGCGAACGGCTTTTACCTGAAACTCGAATTTTTGACATGATGAGTAGTTGGGTATCTCATCTACCCGATGAGATGAAATTTGAATACATTCAGGGACATGGCTTAAATCAACAAGAACTAGCCAAGAATCCGCGATTTGATAGTTACTTTGTCCAAAATCTCAATCAAGAGCTGAAACTACCATTAGAAGATGAAAGCTTTGATGCAGTTTTAAATACTGTCTCCGTTCAATATCTCCAATATCCAGAAGCAATTTTTGCAGAGGTTTATCGGATTCTCAAACCCAATGGGATCGCAATCTTTAGCTTTTCCAATCGGATGTTTTACAATAAAGCGATCGCAGCTTGGCGAGATGGCAGCGAAACAGATCGCGTGGAATTAGTTAAGGGTTATTTTAAATCTGTATCGGGATTTAGTACTCCTGAAGCGATCGTCCAAGTCAGCCAAGTTCCAGAACTACTCCGGTGGATGGGTGCTGGTGGTGGCGATCCTTTTTATGCAGTAACTGCTCGAAAAATTAGTTAGAAAAATCCGATTTTCTCTAGTGCTTGAGCGGATGCCTACGATTTTAACCGCTGAGGTTATGTGTAACAACTTGGGTAACATATTTAAAATCATCCGTGGGTAGTACCCACCCTACATCTAATGTATTAGCTTCTAAAACCTAACACCTAACACCTAAAGCCTAAAACATAAAGCCGATGATTGAATCTAATCGCATTTCTCGCCGTCAACTATTGCAATGGGCTGGCGCGGGATTGATGGTAAATGTTGCGGGGACACTACTGTACGATCCGATCGGCCGAATTTCGATGCCTGTCAATGAAGCATTTGAAGCATTAATATTATCATCCAAACCGACACCAGAATTTCCAATAACAGCGATCGAACCCGATAAATTAATTGTCAATAGTTTTCGCGGGACACCAGCGATCGATCTAGCAAATTTCACACTAAATATCTCTGGAACCGTCGCCAATCCGCTCAGTCTCAAGCTGGTAGATATTCAACAAATGCCCCTCACATCGATGGTGATTCGTCAAGTATGTGTAGAAGGCTGGGCGGCGATCGTGCAGTGGGGTGGGGTGAGAGTGCGAGATTTATTGACATTGGCACAACCGCAAGCTGATGCTAAGTATGTATATTTCAAATCCGCCGATGGCTACTATGAAAGCTGGGATTTGGCATCGGTAGTTCATCCCCAAACCTTGTTAGCCTATCAAATGAATGGCAAAGATTTACCAAAAGAAAATGGTGCCCCCTTACGATTGGCAGCACCGATTAAACTGGGTTACAAACAGAGTAAATGGGTAACAGAATTGGTTGTTACCAGTCAATTGTTACCAAAACGTGGCTATTGGGAAGATTTGGGATATGAATGGTTTGCGGGAATCTAAATCGCCAGATCCCCGACTTCTTCAAAAAGTCGGGGATCTATCCAAATTTGGGCATATTAAGTGAGCTAACTTGACTTGCAGTTAGCTGTTAACTTTGGTATTGCTCAGATGTCGATCGGTCTAATTATTATTTTCATTTTCTTGACGGCGATGTTCTGTTGGCTGTTTGCGGCGATTCGGGGGCTTGATGACGTAACTCCCTATTAGGATTAGCTCTAGGAGCGATCTTGGTAGCCCTTGAGATGGGTTTGAGCTTTCATCTCTACAGTCGTCGCTTGCTGGGTTATTGTCTAGTCACAAGTGGAGTGTTGATGGCTGTGGCGGCTAGTTTGAGTCAGGCTCTGAGCTTGCTGATTTTAGTGTGTGGGTATGTGACAGCAGCCATTCCCACTCTGATGCTCGACTATCGATCGAGATTAGCACTCCCGCCAGTTGGGATCGTGTCTACCACGCCCAAACAATTACCTTACCAGCATTTACCTTGGCGATACCTGAGTCAACTAGCCGCGATCTCGATCGGCATCGGGTTAATGCTATCAATATTCTTACCCAATTTTCACTTTCGAGATCCCTCATTTCCACCGACTGGCTGGGAGCGATTGCCAACCCTCGCCCAACAATCCAACCTGCCGAAGATCGCCCCTCAGACAACCTCATCACCACAATCAGCGAATACACCTGCAAATATCCGCGAAATAGCTACCAAATTACTATCACAACCTGGAAATAATAATTACCCCGACACCATCAAGCAAGACAATCTGCAACTTCCGCCCGAACTTGCCACCCAACTTCAACAATCCACCCAGAAGATTTTAGCCACCTCTCCCCAACCGCTGGAGTCAGATTTCGATCGAGCTGCATATCTCGCCGATTATCTCAAACAACACCATCAAGCATCATCAGATCTCGCCAATCTAGCCCCCATCGATGCCAAATTAATCCAGCTCACCGCCAAATGTGCTGCACCCCCAACCTGTAAACTGGTGGGCAATAAACAAGATATCCCAGTAGTTTATACCTCCATGCTGAGATCGATCGGCATCCCAGCTCGGCTCAAAACGGACGATAAGCTAGCCCAAATCGATCCTCAGACAAACTTGTATCCGCGCCCAAACACCAATGCTCAGAGCCAAACTGAGGTCTATTTCCCCAACTGGGGTTGGCTCAGTCTTGACTCTACACCAGATCGACCTTTATTCAACTTAGACGATCGCCAGCGAAATCGGCTCCAGCAGCAGTTACAGCAGCTCACTGGTACAACGGCTGCGGACGAGCCGAACCGATCCGCAGCCACTCCCACAGCTCCATCTCCTCCGACTCCAAACAACCCAGACGACTCAGCTTCCAGCTCACAGCAACCGCCCAATCAACACAACGAAAAGCCATCTCAATCGCCACAGTGGAAACCCGATCTAGTCACGCTCCGAACGATCGTCTTAGCGATCTCGATCGGTGGTGGGATAGCGTGGTATTTGTGGTACCGACACCAACAGCAGCAACTAGCACAGCTACCACCGATCGAACGGATCTATCGATCGATGCTACTAAGTTTGGGCAAACAGGGTAAATTTAGACACCCAGCCCAAACACAGCTAGAGTATGCACACAGTATGAGTCGTACCGAACATCCCCAGATTGCCAAAGCCGTGTGGGAAATTTCTCAACAATATACGGCTTGGCGATACGGCAAACAATCGATCGATGTCCAGCAGTTGACAAAAAAGCTGCAATATCTCCAACACTTACAGCAACTAGCCGCCAACAGAAAACGTCAGCAGTGGTCTGCACGGGCGAAATCTCGCTGGACACCTCAAACTCACACCAAGCCACCCACCTAAAATTTACCGATTTTTCGCTAGACAGAGATGACTAGATATGTTACTATTAGCAAATGCGCTGGCGTAGCTCAGTTGGTAGAGCAGCTGATTTGTAATCAGCCGGTCGGGGGTTCGAATCCGTCCGCCAGCTTTAAATAAAACACTCGCTTCCGAGCGAATCATCAAAACTTAGGGTAAACCTAAGTTAATTAAGTGATGACGGCATGACTATCTATAGTTATGCCGTCGTCATTGCTTTTTGGTCGATCGATTGCCTCAATATTTGCAAAATGTGAATGAACGATCGAGTCAAACAATTTAGGCTACTTACTGCTCGACAGAGGCGATCTGCCAATGTGTAGTGCGATCGCGATCGTAATTCATGGAGAGTAGGGACAACCCTTGGAGCGTTGGATCGATCGAGTGCGATCGCTATTCTAGCTAGCGCAAGGACTCGATCGATCGGCTAATTCCCGCTAATTTGTGTTATTGCATTACGAGTATTAATTAGAATTCAAATCCCAGACCGACATTAGTACCATTATTGGAGGCAAAATCAGTATTAAAACTACCGAGCAGGGATACACCCTCAAACAGGTTGACATCGACACCGACCGTACCTAGTATTCCGAAATTAGAAGATTTGGAACCATTAGTCCCAGAACTATACTGAACGCCCCCACCAGCGTGAAAAACGATCAGGGGATTGCGCTCGAATGGTTCTTTGTCACCCAGCGCAAAGTCATAGGTGACTGGAACCCGTAAGACAGTTCCATTCCCGCCGAAAACTGCCGATGGCCGAATCGAGTAATTGGGACCTAGCGGAAATCTGCTAATAATCCCAAATCCAGAGCCACTATTGCCAAACCCGAATGCTGGCCCAAAATAGTTGCGGGGGATGCTAGTGGGATAACCATCTCCTGTATCTCTGATACTTGGTGCTGGTGGAGCTGGGACGGGAGTAGAGCCGCCGGGGAGTTCGGATTGGGCGATGAGCTTCGGTGTGGGCGCAGTGTGAAGATCGGGACTAGTCAATGGAGATCGATCTTTCCAATCTGAAAGGGCAACTGTAGAGAACGTGCCTAAGTTTCGGGGCGCACTAGTAGCAGATGGTGACGGTACCGAGCTAGTTAGGGAAATAGGAGGTGTAGCGATCGGTGGGATCATAGGGATTGATTACTCCTCAAAGATTAGTTACTGTAGTTAGTGTTGGCAGTTTAGATCCTGATTAAGAGCTTAGACTGCTAATTGATTATATAGTTTCCGTACTTCAGATCGCCGCTCGATTTAGTTGCACTACAGTTGGCTGCGCCTCACCGTTGCTGTTACATCCACCATCCACACTTAGGCTACGCTCAGTGCCAGCCATCCACCAACTTTGGATATTTATCAACTCGCAGTTCGCCCGTTATTATTTTCCGCGCTCAAAGCCGATCCAGAAGCAGTCCACAAGCAGTCGTTAGCCCTATTACACGCGATCGATTCTACTCCTACCTCTTTGCTGACCAAACTTGCTAAAGCGAGCTTTCAGCAGTATTTTTGTCGGGCAGATCGGCAACTAGAACAGTCTTTGTTTGGACTAGATTTTGCCAATCCAGTTGGTTTGGCTGCTGGTTTTGATAAAGACGGAATCGCCGCAGGTATGTGGCAATATTTAGGATTTGGATTTGCTGAATTGGGCACGGTTACTTACCATCCTCAACCTGGAAACCCGCAGCCGCGTTTATTTCGGCTCCCCCAAGATCGAGCGGCATTAAATCGAATGGGGTTTAATAATTTGGGAAGTGCAGCGATGATGGAGGCATTAGAACAACGTCAACAAAGTGATTTCACGATTCCGATTGGGATTAATTTAGGTAAGTCCAAAATTACCTCCTTGGCAGATGCAGCTACAGATTATTTAGGTAGCTTCCAACGGTTAAAAGATTTGGGTGACTATTTTGTCATCAATGTTAGTTCGCCGAATACGCCTAACTTACGGGATCTCCAGGCGATCGCACCTTTGCGGATTATTTTCGATACATTACAACAAGAAAATCAAGGTCGCAAACCGATTTTAGTCAAAATTGCTCCCGATTTAGCCTGGGAAGATATCGCGGCGGTAGTCGATCTATCCCAACAGTATCAATTAGCTGGAATTATTGCGACAAATACGACGATCGATCGATCGCAATTAATTACTAAAACAATTGCGACAACAGGTAAACAAGTTGCCGATGAAGCAGGTGGAATTAGTGGCGCACCAGTTCGCCAAAAGTCTACAGCAGTGATCCGGTTTATTCATCAGCAGACTGGTGGTAGTTTGCCGATTATTGGCGTGGGTGGGATTTTTACCGCTGATGATGCTTGGGAAAAAATTACGGCGGGCGCGAGTCTGATTCAGGTCTATACAGGTTGGACTTATAATGGCCCGTGGATGGTCGATCGGATTTTGACTGGATTGTTAGCTAAATTAGAAGCACGAGGATTATCATCGATATCGGCAGCAGTGGGAATCGGGGATTCAGAGATCGCCTAATTTGCCATTAACACTCCGAGCGATTGAAACTGCTGCTATGGTGAGCCTAAATCAGATTCTTGCATCGGATACTGGTGCGTTACGGCTTACGCCTAACACACCCTACCTCAATCTAGCCGATCGTCTAGGTTTGCTATACTGGATATCGAAGTTGTGACTCAGAATAAACACTTAGGGACAATTACCGAGGTTTATCTAGATCTAGTTGATTACTCGGAGTGATAAATCTGATAATTTCCTGTAACCTTAGGAAAGATCGAAGTTTAAATATATTTAGAAACTGTATCTATGTTAGCAACTGCACTGAAACACGAAGTCAAGGATTTATCCCTCGCGCCGCTGGGTAAGCAACGAATTGAGTGGGCGGGACGAGAAATGCCCGTGCTGCGTCAGATCCGCGATCGATTTGCAGCAGAAAAGCCTTTGGCTGGGATTCGCATCGTCGCTTGTTGCCACATTACTACAGAAACCGCTCACCTCGCGATCGCGCTCAAAGCCGCTGGTGCTGATGCAATCTTGATTGCTAGTAACCCTCTCTCCACCCAGGATGATGTTGCAGCTAGTTTAGTTGTCGATTATGGAATCCCCGTTTTCGCCTTCCGTGGTGAAGATGAAGCTACTTACAAACGCCACGTTCAAACCGCACTAGATCACCACCCAAATATCATCGTCGATGATGGTTGTGACGTAGTTGCGACGATGGTTCAAGAACGCCAATCTCAACTGAGCGAACTCATCGGTACCACCGAAGAAACCACTACAGGTATCGTTCGCCTCGAAGCAATGTTCAAAGCTGGCGTACTCACCTTCCCAGCAGTCAACGTCAACGACGCAGACACCAAGCACTTCTTTGACAACCGTTACGGTACTGGTCAATCTACCCTAGATGGTATCCTCCGCGCTACCAATATTCTCCTCGCTGGCAAAACCATCGTCGTCGCTGGCTATGGCTGGTGTGGTAAAGGTACCGCCATGCGCGCTCGTGGGATGGGTGCAAATGTGATCGTGACTGAAATCGACCCCACCAAGGCAATTGAAGCCGTCATGGACGGTTTTAGCGTGATGACAATGGCGAAAGCATCGGTTGTCGGAGACATCTTTATCACCGTCACAGGTAACAAGCACATCATCCGCAGCGAACACTTCGATGTGATGAAAGATGGTGCGATCGTCTGTAACTCCGGTCACTTTGACATCGAAATCGATCTCAAAGCTCTGTCTAGCAAATCATCCGGTGTCAGCACCGTCCGTAACTTTACCGAAGAGTACAAACTCAACAATGGTAAATCCATCATCGTCATCGGTGAAGGTCGTCTAGTCAACCTCGCAGCAGCAGAAGGTCATCCTAGCGCAGTTATGGATATGAGCTTCGCCAACCAAGCAATGGCTTGTGAATTCCTCGTCAAAAACAAAGGTAAACTCGCCGCTGGAATCCACTCTATTCCTGTCGCTGTCGATAAAGAAATCGCTCGGATGAAACTCGAAGCGATGGGCATTCAAATCGATAGTCTGACTGCGGATCAAATCGATTATGCTAACTCTTGGACTTCGGGTACCTAATTTCGATTTCAAGCAAGATTAAACAGTTGACAGTTGACACCTCGGCTCACTATCGCCAGAGGCGAGGCTACGCCAACGACTTCGCTCAGTGCAAGTCGCTCAGTGCAAGCAGTTGACAGTTGACAGCGATTCGCTCTTGCGGTGGCTTTATTTAATTAATCCTCAAAGCATAGACCTTCATTTGGTCTATGCTTTTTTATTGTTGCTAAATTGCTATAGCTGTTGCCATATCGCTGCGGACAGATCCCCGACTTCTCAGAGAAGTCGGGGATCTGGGCTTCAAGGATTTTTGCATGTCTTAACCCGACACTACGCCATCTAATTTGTGCCTGAGCAGGGAGTAAAAACATCGCTCGTTTTCAGGTTTTGGAGCAATCCTCACAAAGTCCTCAAATTTGCTAGCTAGAATACCAACTGAGTAGTTGAACTGACACATCTTCAGCAAAATTCTCTGATGTAGAGGCTAAATAGCATCTTGACGTCGATCGCGACACTACTGAGGAATCTGGATCATGATTGAAAATATGAATGTTCGGGTAGGCATTGGTGGTTCATTTTTGAGAAATACACAAATAGCTTCAGCAGATCTGCTGCCCAAATTGCAGCCCCTAAGTCGTAATAATATTACTGCTAGCCCAATATACGATCGATCTGTGCCGCACACGATCGCCAGAAATCGCGAACGATGGTTGCGCGACCCCGAACTAGTCGCGATCTTCCCACCTAGCCGCTGCGTTCATAAATCCTCAACTCGCATCGCTCCAGATGTCAACCCGTGCCAATGGCTATTGTCTGGCAATCCGCGCTTGGCAAATTTGGTGACAGAGACGATCGGAGATCGCTGGATCGCCCACTCAGAAGACCTCCAACAGCTAGCACCACTAGCCGACGATCCCCTGCTCCAATTGCGGTGGCGGGCCGTCAAGCGGGCAAACAAACAGGTCTTAGCCAGTAGTTTGTACCAATCTCAAGGGATTCGGATCGACGTAAACTCTCTATTCGATCTTCAGTTGGGGCGGATTGGTGGGCATCAACGCCAACTGTTAAATCTGCTGCATATTATCAATACGATCGATCGCATCAAGCAGAATCCACACGAGATCTTACCTCGAACTTTTATTTTTGGAGAGTTAGCAGATCCCCAGCCCATCATCGACATGGCGGAAACCGAAGATTGTCCGCTCCCGATGAGCGATTATCGCCAGTATCACCAAGCCCAACAGCAGATGGCAGCAGAGTCAGATCTGGCGACTTTAGGATTGATTAAATCTCTCGCCGAAACTATAGCAGCAGATCCCGATCTCAGCAAAAAATTGCAAGTAGTCTACATTCCAGCCGCCGCTGGCTTGACGAGCCAGATGTATGCAGCGGCGGATCTCACCCAGCAAATCGCTACTGCGGCGGTGGAAACTGTAGATTTGAGCACGCTCCAAGCCACTGTGAATGGAGTAATATCGATCGGCAGTCTGGGAAAAACTAATTATTGGCTGCAACAAATAGTTGGCGAAGACAATTGCTTTCGGTTTGGACTAGCAATTCCAGAAATAGCTTTATTCAAGGAATATGGCTACGATCCCTATAACTACTACAAATACTATCCGCAGATCCGCCGCGCGATCGATTATCTGTTAGCCGGACACTTTACTCCCAATGAGCCAAGTCAATGCCGCTCGATTATTGATACGCTTCTAGGTGCGGATGAGCAGATGGTACTGGCTGATTATATCTTTTATGCAGCTTGTCAAGCTCAGGTAAGCGATACTTACGCTCGATCTTCTTTATGGACACACATGTCGATTATGAATGTTGCTGGGGTAAAATAGTTGCATCCCATTCACTGTCAATCTGTACTTTTTGCTCATAGTCAGAATCGACCATCTGATGAAAAACATCACCTCTGGCAAGGTATCGATCGGCTTTGCTACTACTTTATTTGTATTTATAATTAATGCCGTTGTCGCTTATCAAAGCATTAGTATAGTTACTGAAAATAATCGCGCGGAAGCCGCTAGCAATCGGGTGCTAAATGTCTTAGTAAAGATGCTGTCAAAATTGAAAGATATCGAACTGGGGCAGCGGGATTATTTATTGACAAATAATCCCCAATATTTAGCAGCTCATCGACTCGATATTGCCCAAATTCGCACTCAGTCAAACTTATTAGTAGCCCTCAAATCTGGAGCAGATCGACAATCGTTTACGACTCAGATCGATCGCCATCTGAGTGAACTACTCGATACGGTCGATCGACGACAAGCAAAAGTACTCACACCCGCTCGGCAACTACAGCTATCTCAGCGCGGACAACAATCGATCGAGCAGATTCGCCAGCTTACCACTAGTCTAGATCGAGCGGAACGTACTCGCCTCGATCGGTTACAGTCCCAGTCTAGCCAGAGTTTGAATGATACTAAAGTTGCATTTGCGATCGCTGGTTTATTAGACTTATTATTACTGACATTTCTGTATGGATTAGTCGGTTGGGATTTTACCAAGAAGCAACAAGCTGAATCAACATTACGCGATTATGTCGCTGAATTTGAAGAACTATATCATAATGCTCCCTGTGGTTATCATTCGCTCGATGCCACGGGAAAAGTGACCCGCATCAACCGGACTGAGCTAGAAATGTTAGGTTATCAAGAAGCCGAAATCGTCGGTTGTAAAAATATTGTGGATTTGCTTACCCACGAAAGTATTCAGAAACTTGATGGCAATCTAGCGATCGTCAAGACACGCGGTTGGATTAGTGATATTGAATTTGAAATGATCTGCAAAGATGGTCAAATCGTACCTGTAAGTGCGACAGTAGTCGCGACCAAGGATGCCTGTGGAAATTATCTTGGCTCACGGGTGACTCTAATTGATATTAGCGAGCGAGTGCGGCTCCGAAAACAGGCCCGACTATCTGCGGAAATCTCTCAAAAAATTCGCCAATCGCTGCAATTAGAAGAAATTTTACGCACCGCTGTCGAAGAAGTCCAAAAACTGTTAGAAGTCGATCGAGTCCTGATCTTTCGCTGCGATGCAGATAGTGGTACTGTCGTTCAGGAAAAAGTCAGGGCAAATTACCCAGCCGTAATGGGGAGTAATATTGTCGATCCTTGTTTCGATCGCACCTACCGCAGTGCTTACTCACAGGGGCGGATTTTTACTGTTGCCGATATTACCAAAGCCAGCTTCAATCCTTGTTATGTAGAGTTCCTCCAAAAATTTGCAGTCAAGGCAAGTGTGATTGTCCCCATTCACCTCCGGGATGAATTGTGGGGACTGCTGATCGTTCATCACTGTCAAGCACCGCGACAATGGCACCCAAAAGAGGTCGAAATCATCTCCCAGCTTGTCACTCAAATTGGGATTGCCCTCACTCAAGCCCAATTGCTAGCCCAAGAACAACTTCAACGTCAAGAACTCGCTCGATCGAACACCGAGCTAGAGCAGTTCGCACACATCGCCTCTCACGATCTCCAAGAACCGCTGCGAATGGTAATCAGCTACCTCCAACTCCTCTCGCGTCGCTATCAGGGGAAACTCGATCCCGATGCTGATGAATTTATCGAGTATGCGGTAGACGGAGCAGTGAGAATGCAGGCATTGATTCAGGCATTACTCAGCTATGCCCGCATCAGCAGCCGCAAACAGCCCTTCGAGCTAGTCAAATGCGATTTAGTAGTCCAAGATGCTATTTCCAACCTCTACGTCGCGATTAGCGAGAGTGGAGCCATCGTCTCTTGTGACTCTCTCCCCGAAGTTTGGGGGGATGCCACCCAACTGACTCAGGTATTTCAAAATTTGATTGCCAATGCAATTAAATTTCGGCGCGAACTACCACCAAAAATTCAGATTAGTGCCCGTCCCCTAAATCCACACCTCACACCACGCATCAACCTCAACGAACCACCAACTGAGGAGATCGCCGCGATTCCCTCCGATTGGTGTTTTGCCGTGGCAGACAATGGAATTGGGATCGAACCTCAATATCTCGATCGAATCTTTGTAATCTTTCAACGCCTACATACACGCGTCACCTATCCAGGAACTGGGATTGGATTAGCGATTTGCAAAAAAATAATCGAACGTCATGGTGGTACAATCTGGGTAGAATCGACACCCATAAGACCGGACTCGATGTTGCAACAGCCTTTGCCGCTCCAGTCAGAGTGTTACGGGTCAATATTCTACTTCACAATTCCAGCGGAAAGTAATATTTCCGTTCGACATGACCATAAACATCCGCACCATTGAAATTTTACTCGTAGAGGACAATCCTGGTGATGTAAATTTAACCCGAATTGCCCTAGCCGACTCTCCAAGGGGGACGCTCCGCAATCGCGCGATTGAAGTCAATTTAAGTGTTGTAGCTGATGGAGTCGAAGCGATGAATTTTCTCCACCATCAGGGTGAATATCATCAATCTGTTCGCCCGGATCTAATTTTACTAGATTGGAATTTACCCCGTAAGGATGGACGAGAAGTATTAGCTGAAATTAAAGCCGATGAGAGACTACAGCGAATTCCAGTCATCGTACTCACCACTTCCCAAGCCGAGGAGGATATCATCAAAGCATACAATCTTCACGCCAATTGCTACATTACCAAACCTGTAGACTTTCATCAATTCATGCAGATCGTCCAATCGATCGAAGATTTTTGGTTCACTATCGTTGAATTACCACCGGAATAATCTGGGAATTAGGTTGAAAGGTGCGGACAGATCCCCGACTTCTTAGAGAAGTCGGGGATCTGGGTTCAAGGATTTTTGCATGTCTTAACCGCTCGTGAGCGATTGCTACATAAGGTACTCCCTTC